>Ga0307517_10008573_pt1 | contig 14641 bp, 11 predicted proteins | sample 23_EM_MG_FD_194515 | JGI IMG/M metagenome (GOLD analysis project Ga0307517, IMG submission 194515) | Populus trichocarpa ectomycorrhiza microbial communities from riparian zone in the Pacific Northwest, United States - 23_EM | ecosystem: Host-associated > Plants > Roots > Unclassified | place... | reverse complement strand
TTTTTTACTTTTTAAGTGGTAAGTATTAATCCAATTCAAAACTCGAAACCAAAAATAACGATAAGGATATGATAAAATGCGATAACAATCAAGCAGATCAAAAGAAATGTCAGTTGATAAAATAAAAATTCAAAGGGCGAAAAAGCTCAACAGGTCGCGTGCTAACTGCTTGAGCCCAGTGGACTTCGTCAACACACTTTCCCTTTCTGGGTAACTGACGATGATAGTTTTACCATAAAAAAATTAGGTGCCTTCTAAGAATTTCAAAGGGGTCATGAGTAATTTAATGCAATTTAGAATTTTAAAACGACCACTTTCCCGAATTGCATGCCTGGAAGCCACTAGCGATGCCGGTATCCTGTCCAACGGATACCTTCAATTCCCGTATAAAAGACACAGACTATCAGGACACATAGTTTATATGGCGAAAATAACCCTCGGACTGTCACTCCACCAGCATCCATTTCTGTTCATTCTCATCCACATCGCAGGATGAAAATTACCCGAAGAAGAAAAGAAGAGAAGTTAATTCATGGCGAGATCAGAGACAGCCACGCTATTGGTGGGGCTGCCCTCTTCACCGCACGTGAAAGCATACTCTAGCTTATGACCCACAAAATGATTTGATATCAAGTGTTGAATGGGCATCTGAAGGTCACAGATTTTGATTGCTCACATGGGGCTGTGGAGTGTAGCAGAAACGATTCATTTCTTGCATCAAAAGAGCAAGCAATATTGTTCTCCAAAAATTATCTGTCAGCCCACTCTCTTGATCAGCTTGAGAGGAGGAGGAGGGGCATCCATGTTCTTTTTCTCCAGTTGTAGATCCTTTGTAACTCTTACTGGGAAGAATCTTGTTGTATTTATATTCATATCTGGATTTATGATAATTCCATTCTATATAATCTCAATTACTTTTAAAAATATTTTTAGTATGGAAATATGTTAAAATAATATATTTTTATGTTTTTTTAAAAATTAAATTTATAATTCATCTGGCAGTAATGGAAACGCACATGCTAAGCACAGATAGAAAAATCCCAGGGCGGCATGAAATTCAAATTCAGCACCGGAGAAAGAATTAAACAAAAACAAAATAAGCCTCATTTTCAACTCCTTTTTCTTTGCTTTTAAAACAGAGCAAGAAAGAAGGAGTAGCTACCACACTACTCCCTCACTCTCTAAAAGTGAAAAAACCCCTTCTCTCAAAAGCGAAGCCAACAATAAAAACAGAAAGTTCTAGTAGATCAGGACATCATAGTCATTTCACTCAGATCCACCCATATTCTCTCCCCTGAAAGACACTCAAAACCAGAGCAAACACTCTTATATACTCTCTCACAGTCTGAGACCATACAAGTTGCTCTCCTCTCTTTCCTTCCTTCCGGTTCAAGCACTATTATTTATTTTTCTTAGAAATAATGGAGAGGAGCACTCCGGTTAGGAAACCACACACTTCCACTGCAGATCTGCTCACGTGGTCCGAGACTCCGCCTCCTGATTCTCCCGCCGTTGGCTCTGCTTCTCGCTCCACTCGGCCCCACCAGGTAGCTTCCACTTTCAATTTCTTTCTTTTATCCCCTTTCATTTTCTTAAAAAAAATTTAATTCAGTAGCTGATTAATCGTTTGGTGATTGATTTATAGCCGTCAGACGGGATCAGTAAGGTGGTGTTTGGAGGTCAAGTTACCGAGGAGGAGTTCGAGAGCTTAAATAAACGGTGAGATCTGTGGATCTTAATAGTTCATCATAAACTTTCTAAATTTGGCTCTGATAAGAAATGATGATGGTTTCGATTGTCTAAATTTGGAAAATTTAAATCTCTTTGTTTCACACAATGGCGTTACTGTTGGTTTGATTTTGAACATTTTGTGCCTAGGTAATCCATCCAGTTGTCCTTAGATCTGTTGAAACAAACATTTTCATCAGATTCTTGCAAAAAATAAAATAAAATTATGTATACTCTTAAGTTTTGTTTTACATTGTCTTACTACTCGTATTTGATCTTTAACTCATAATTCTCTCTGATTTTACCCTACTCGTGCCAATATCCTAGTAAAGGCAGTACAGTTTCTACCAATTTTTTTTTCTTGGTCAATGATATGGCTTTTAAACCATGTTTCCTTGGTGTAGAACATGACTGGTTGTTGGGTCAGTTTAGAAATATTGAAACAACCATTTTCAAGATTGTTTTCTCAGTAGAAAATTGAGTGAAGATGAGTTTTTGATTTCTGTGGGATTGCCAAAATCTTTGTTCTCTGATACTAGAAAACCACAGTTGTGTATGCTAACTAGATCGTTTTGCGTTTGTTTATTTAGCAACTTGCTGTTCATTCTTTTGAGGTTTCCATGTAAGGTCTTTGACTAGATTAAGTTTGAAATTCTCAGGAAACCTTGTTCTGGGTATAAAATGAAGGAGATGACTGGCAGTGGCATTTTTGCAGCCAATGGAGAGAATGATTTGGCTGAATCTGGCAGTGCCAACCCCACTGCTAATAGCAAAACAGGACTCAGAATGTACCAGGTATCTACTACATCGTTCTTGATTAAATTTGTTTGAGCTCACACACAATTCTTTGCCCACTTTAGTGTAATTTGGCTCAAAGGATGTATATGATATGGCAACTTATTTTTCTGTGTTTTGATTTTGGGAATTGCCAGCAAGCAATTGCTGGAATCAGTCACATTTCATTTGCAGAGGAAGAGAGTGTTTCTCCCAAAAAGCCTACTACCCTGCCTGAGGTGGCAAAGCAGCGCGAGCTAAGTGGAACCTTAGAAAGTGAGTCTGATGCCATGTTGAAGAAGCAGATCTCCACTGCCAAGTCCAAGGAGCTCAGTGGACATGACATCTTTGCACCCCCTCCTGAAATTTTACCACGGCCAACAACTGTGCGTGCTTTAGCTTTGCAAGAAAGCATCCAATTGGGTGAACCTTCTCCACGAAATGTAAGCACTTCTGTCAAACTTTCTAATACAAGTTTGTGTGGGTGCACAAACAAAGTGTTTTGCTCTCTCCCTGTTCCTTTTACTCTCGCTTTGCAATGGAATTTAACCTGTCGCATGAACTGGTTGGGAGGCATGGTAATAGTTGTCATGCATGTAGGTCAAAGATAATTCACTGAACTGCTGTTTCTAGAAGTAACCTATACTTTGTTTTTCAAAATTCTTAGGATATATGATGGCATAATATTAGGATAACTGTGTAAATAAATGGTCTTTGTTTTCCACAATTGCATGCCACATCAGTACATCACGAGGGGAAGTATATAATTTCCCTTGCAATAGCACTGACCTGCTCTTTTGTGATTTTTGTTCTAAGATATAAGTTGCCTGTTCTGATCTTTTTCTGCCGGTTTTAATTTGAATTAAAGCCTGACTGGTTCTGTGCTTTGCTTGAATTTTATAGCCTGCTGGAGATCAAATGTCTAGTGAAGAATCAGTGGTGAAGACAGCAAAGAAAATTTATAACCAGAAATTCAATGAACTTTCAGGAAATAACGTATTCAAAGGTGATGCTCCTCCATCTACTGCAGAGAAACCGCTGAGTGTGGCAAAATTGCGAGAGATGAGCGGCAGTGATATATTTTCTGATGGGAAGGTAGAGTCTCGAGACTACCTAGGTGGCGTACGCAAGCCTCCTGGCGGTGAGAGCAGCATTGCTTTGGTTTAATTTTTTAGGTCTAACCCTGTTATTTTATCATTCTATCTGGTTTTGTTTATTGCTAGCGGGGATATGTTACTGTATTATTTGACCTTTCACCGTGGGTTTTGGGAATATGTTTTAGGTCTTAACACGCCAACCAGTGTTGTGGACTGTTTGCTAATTGGATTGAATGTCCATATTCTCGTGTTTTTGAGTGCTTGTTTTAGTGAAACTGTTCACCAGAATTCATTTTGTTAGCATGACATTGCCATCATTATTGTTTGTGATTAATTCCTATGAGATGTTTTCTTTTTTCTTTTTGATCCATTGCCGAACAATTTTCTTGTCCCCACTGCTTTCATTGATAGCTCTGCAGAGGATTCTTGTGTTTGTCGAACCTTAAAATTCATAGCTGTTTGTATTGTCATTTTATTATTTTCCACGACCTTTAAGAGTAGTTCAGAAGATAGTCCATCAAGGCATTGGCAAGAATAACTGTAATATCATAGCTTCGGAGTCTCCAGATTGTCATATTTGTGCTGTGCACTTTAGTCCAGTGCTTCTATCTGTTGGTTGATGCATTTGATGGGTTTCTTGTGAACTATCGGTTAATCCAAATCTGCGTCCATCTCTTGGAATGGTGAAGCAACTGGTCATCAGATTGCCGACGAGTCTCAATGCTGGGTGTAGATGACAAGTTCTCTGAATAGCTTCTTCTAGACTGGTTCATGATGACTGTCACAACACAAATTCCACCGTTATGGTGGAGGGCAGGCCATGCTATTTGAAAGGGAGTTTTTGGTAACCACAAGTTCAACACGTGCGCGCGTTTGATGTAGAAACTAGCACTGATTCAAAACAGGGAAATTTTCAGTCGTTATACGGCAAAACACAGGAGCTGTAGCATGCCACAAAAAATGCCAGGGATAATTAATGCATCTCCTCACCAACTATCCCCGAAGTTCCAGTGTAATTTCTTGCCCAACCTACGTCTCTGCCACTTTTGTCTTGTTGAGTCAGGAGAGCAGGGTTCTCCATCAGAAGGAGAAGACAAAAGGGCGAAAATTGGAAGAAAAAAAAAGCCTATTAAAGATGGAGCTAACCCTACGAAGTGTGTCACTTTTATGAGAAGCATGGTTATCAAACCTGATCTGGATTAATTCAAGATTTTAATTGGATTTAAAGTAAAATTAATTGGATTTAAAGTAAAATTTAGACTGTAATTGATCTAATAAAACTTGTTAGATTTATCGGGTTAACTTATAGTTACCCAATGAAACCTAGTAAATATCCTTTTATTTTTGTCCATGAAAATTTCAATGTGTATGGACAAAAAAAATTATTGGTTTTAGTCCAAAGATGAATAAAAACAAATTATTAATGAAGATAAAAGATCTAAGAAGAATAGATGCTGCCTCATTCACAGGGTAATCTTATATTTTTTTTTTACTCGGCTTAATTTTATGTATATGAGCCTGTTATTTTTTTTATTAGTTATTAATTCATATCAAAGTTTTTTATATAAACACTAGAAAAAGATTTTATTTTAAATTTTATTATTTATAATATGTATAGTCAAAACCTACTGTTTTTAACATCTTCATGTGAGATATTAGAATCTTGTATTTTTATTTTTATTTTTATTTTTTAAAATTAATCTGAGTTAACCCGTGTGAATCGACCCTTTATAAATAACTATGGTCCTAAGAGGTGGATTTTTTTATGTTGGGATTTGGCATATGGAGCTGTTACATAATTACTTGTATGGGTTTTTGTATTATGAAACAGCTCAAGAAATTGTCCTTTGGATATAGAAATCAAGGCAGTTCTATCGGATCGTAGCTCATGACCGAGAAAGTATTTGTGTTGAATATATTAGAATACGTTCGGTGACTATAAAAGGAAAAAGAAAATTCCCTAAATAGCACTTGGCTCGGCCGAAAACGGATGGATGGTTTTCTTGGGCAACAAGTCGGGAAACTTCTCACCGGATACTTTATCTATTCTATTTGATTTTCTCTCTCTCTATATATATATATATTTTTTTTTTAAAGCTAAAACAGAAAACAACTTCTAAGGTAAGCAATCGAATATTTAAAAGTAATTTTCATTCAAAAAAAATATATTAATAATATTTTTTATTTTTTAAAAATTATTTTTAACATCAGCACGTTAAAATAATTTGAAAATATTAAAAATATATTAATTTAAAATAAAAAAAATTTAAATCTTTTTAAAAATACTTTTTAAATACAGTGCAAAACACCCTCTGGGAAGTTGTATGAATGAGTTTTTAAGAAACCAATGAACTTCTAGGCGAAGTTATCAAATATATATATATATATATCAAAAAAGAAGTTGATACAGAAACCAAGTCAACAACCTCAAGTGAGAAAATCAAGGAAATCAGTTGCACCAAAGATACCATTAACAAACACACAGTAAAATAAGAAAATAAAAAAAAGTCATTAAAAAAAAACCTTTAAAAAGAGAGAGAGAAGGTCGTAGCCAGAGATACTCTCATTTTAGTGGCAGTAACTTGGTATATGTGAGCGAGTAGTGCCGGCTCAACTTCATTGTAATGGTGTGAGCATGAACACGCAGTAACAGATCGTACTACATCCCTCTCCCTCACTCTCGAAAAAACCCATTTGAAACAAATACAAAATCTTTCTCCACTTCTCCTTCACAAAACCCAAATCCCAACAATATTAACAACAAACGAGATTAAAAAATATGCGACCTTAAATTCTTCATCACCCAGAAAACATACCCTGAGTACTGTGTGATTTGTTTTTTTTTCCCTAAGTGCTATTTGGCGTTTTCAAATAGATTTCTGCTGTGGGTGTGGGGGTTTTTTTTTAATCAAAAGTTGTCTTGTAAAAGTAGCTAGACAGATATATTGCTTATATATATATTACATATAGGTGTATATTGTGTCTGTGTACATTTGATGATGATGATGATGATGTATAAACAACAATCTGAGAGGGAAAAGAAGGTTATGGAGAAGATGAGGAAGAGAGAGGAAGAGCTGTTGAATGGAGGAGGACTGAATGGGTCATATTTGAGGCTTCTTCATAAGAAGTCACTTTTGAGTGGTTCTCCTTTGAGTGATACTAGTGTATCATTGCAATCATCACCTGAGTTTTCTCCTTCAAGCTCTTTCTCAAATGGGTTTTTCTCTTCTGAGGATGCTTCAGGCTCACCATTTGCAACAGCACCTCCTCTTTCTCCTCCTTTATTTGAAGAGGCTACGTGTCATCAATCACCCAGTTACCTTTACTTTAATGGACTGAGTTTGGATGATTCTAAATCACCTCATAACATCAATGATTTGTCTCAAGATTTTGTTAGAATGAATATTAGAGAGGAACAAAATGGCGGCGTTAAAATGAAGGGATTTGAGATGGACCCCCATGGTGATGGTTTTGGTTTTGGTGATGTAGGTGTTGATGGTTCTCTGGGTGTGGGTATTGTACCATATAATGTTAAAAATCATGGCTCTTATGGTGGTTTAAACAATGGGGATTTTAGCAATGATGGTTGTGATTCGGAAAGCTTTCAATCATCTACTCGTGGAGTTTCTTTGAGTTGTAATGATGTTATGGGATGTAGATTTAATGGATTTGAAAAGGGTGGTTTTGATTCAGTGGAGTCTTTTCCTGCCCATAATCACCAGTCCGATGATTTTTGTCCTGGCTCTAGGTGGTTTAAAAACCAGAGCGATTATTTTTTGGAGCAGAGCAAAAAACAGGGAAAATGGAGATATGAGGGGCCTCATCAATCGCAGAACCCATTTAGCACTAGACCTTTCGTTAACGACGCTCTTGTTGGCCCTCAGCAATATAAAATGGATTCTAATGGAGGCAGGGTTGCCATGGATTCATTGAGTTACTCTTTGTTGAATGGTCATGATCGATTGGGTGAAAGTCTGCTGTTAAAAGGAAGGACTGTACCAAGCACTCGCAACGGTGTTCCTCAGTCTCTCATGTCTATGAAAGGTGCAGGGGATATGGAAAGTCTTTGCCGCGAGGATAGTTTCATTTTACAAGGAAGAGGTCTCAATCATGCCAGCCATAGAGGACATGATGCTTTGAGAGATCACAATAAGAATCACTTCAATGAGATTGCTGTGCGGAACATGCAGGGGGAAAGCATTAAACCAGATGATTGTTCTCTTCATGAAGGAATACGTGAAAATGGTCGGAGACTAGGTAGTCATAGCCCATTGCCAATGGCTCCAAGTTTTACTTCCTTGAATGAGTTCCGGGGTTATGTATACTTAATGGCACAAGATCAGAATGGTTGCCTTTTCTTACAAAAGATTTTTGAAGAGGGAACAAGCCAAGATGTTGAACTAATATTTGATGAAATTATTGGCCATATTGTTGAACTTATGTTGAAGCCATTTGGCAATTATGTCGTCCAGAAGCTATTGGATGTGTGCGATGAAAAACATAGATTGCTGATAGTGCGCATGATCACCAATGAGCCCGGAATGCTTGTTAGAATTTGCTTAAACACATACGGGTATTTTCTATACCTCGGATTGTTGCTGTTTAAATTTGTAGTTTGTTGATAGTCACCGAAAAAGTTTATTGTGTTCTCATTTCTTTTTATGGTTCTGTGGTACCAGCACACGAGTAGTGCAGAGGTTGATCGAGACTCTCAAAACCAGGCAGCAGATTTCTTCAGTAATATTGGCCCTGAAACCTGGTGTGCTTGATCTTGTCAAGGATCAGAATGGAAATCATGTTATTCAGCGTTGTTTGAACCTCCTGAGCAATGAAGATAACAAGGTACAACCTTTACTTCCTGAGTTGAGTTTTTAAAATTGAATGTTTGCTGCCATGATCTGCCATGATTTCTAAAATGTAATTTCACATCCTTGAGTTACCTCCTTGATGCTATTGTAACTCGGGAATGCAAATAATTCTAGGATGAAAAAAACATCATGCATAATAGTCTAGTTTTGTTCAAGCTTCTCATTATTATCGACTTTCTACCGAGGCATGTGTCTTTCTTTTCTTTTTTCAAATTTATAGTAACATATAAACCAAAGACCTGCATGATATCACTCCAACATTCAATCATATGCTGAAGCTCAATCGTTGACTGTATGTTTCATTATAATTACAATGTCTTCGTATCAGTTTGTGATTTGAATCTTTGTGCAGTTGTGGGATAGTGGTGGCCAGTCCAAGCTAACCGGGCTAGCTGTTAAAAACATATTTTGAAATCCAGACCTGTCCTAATGTGCTAGGGATAGATTTCCATTTCATGTAAAATTTGCCTCGTGCTAAACTTAATCCTACTTGGTATTTATTGTCCGTTGAAAAACAATATGAAGCATGCCCAACATTAACACCATAAGCCAAGCAGAGGCCTCTATCAGAAAAGAGGGAAAATGCCAAAGAAACATCTAAGCATTGGAAACAGGAAGAAATATCTAAAGAAGGATCACCTAATCTAAATTTTAACTTTGCCACATTTACACAATCTTAAAGCTATCGCAAGCACCAGCCTTCATATTGGGAATTCTCTTCATTATACACTGTCAATAGTATGCATCACTAAAATGGGATTTCCAGAAGTTCAGAGATCTTTTGACATATAATCTGCTTATATGCCACTAGCTGTATTGGTGTAGAATTTTCAATTCAAATTATCATTCCAGGACCGGTACGTTCGCCTTATAAAAAAAATCCTCTTTTTCTTGGGTAATCTGCATCAGACCTCTGCTATATATATGTCCTAACAGATTCTGCAACTTGCTCTGTCCTCGTTCTTGTTGATCCTACTTTGCAGTTCATTTTTGATGCTGCGACAAAGTTTTGTGTTGAGATCGCAACTCATCGTCATGGATGCTGTGTAATGCAACGATGTATTGCACATGCCACTGGAAAACATTGGGATAAGTTAATGACTGAAATTTCTAGAAACGGACTTCTTCTTGCACAAGATCCTTTCGGGTAAATCACTTCAAGTGTTTGAACTCTATGATTTTGTTATTTTTTCCTTTTATGTGTTGATCACACACCTGTGCTACCTGGCAATTCAAATTACCATAAGATGTTTATTCCCTTTTATTTCACACTACCAATTAAACAGTTTCTATGAGCCTCAAGATGCATGGTAGTGTGGCTTAATGAAGGTGCTCATTTAATAATAAATGATATCCATATTACCTTGTCATTGCATTCGCGGTAAGTAGTTGTTAAGTATTATAGAATAGTTCACATTGACTTTATTGTCGAAGTTATTCGAGTCATTAATCTGTTGATTACAACATCCTTGGGCATCACTCTTCAGCCTTTGCTTATTTCTGTCCACATGAATGAAAATTAATTAGATATATTAGATCCTGAGAGGGGTAACACCACTAGCATGGTGCTTAATGATTGACAGGTGCTTGAGATAGTTCCTGGATGTCTTTAGGTTATGATACTAGAGTACAGTTAGATTTAGATACATTGTTACCACCTATATCAAATTGAACGTTTCTATTTAATTTTTTTTTCCTGCTCTGTCCTTTCCTCCTAACTGAACTACCATTTCTCATGAGCAGTTCAGATCTTACAAGTTTCTCTTTACATCCCGTTGTCTTTGATGGTCGTTCTCCTATCTTTCAACTTATCTCCCTCAATTTTTACTGGGTTCATTTTTCTCATTTATTGATCTTAACATTTGCAACATTATATCATACCTTCTTGTTGTTTGGCTGCTTAAGGAATAGCGATACAGTTATTGTCAATATCCATAATCTGTGAGTGTGGCAAGACAAACTTCTATATGACCCTTGATGGGAGCTTCGGGCTTGATTATAGGAAGGGCATGAAAACATATGCTTATCAATATAAATGCCTTAATTTTAAGTCATTCGCCATCAGTTTTATGCATGTTCTTAATTGTTTTTTGCATTTTATTAAAATTAAATTTTAACATTCTGCTGGACAAAATATAGCACCGGAATTTGTTGTTTATATTTAGCATCTGGGATATAGCTCTCTCACTCTGAAGGTGCTTTATGTGTCACCAGAAATTATGTTGTTCAATACATCATGGATCTGAAGAACTCATGTAGCATTGCCATCTTGCTTTCTCAATTCAAAGGGAACTATGTGCACCTCTCCATGCAAAAATTTGGCAGCCATGTGGTTGAGAGGTGCCTTGGGCATTTTGAAGAGAGCCGGTCACAAATTGTTCTTGAACTGCTCTCAGTGCCTCGCTTTGAACAGCTGCTGCAGGATCCATTTGCCAACTACGTCATTCAATGTGCTTTAGCAGTTACCAAGGTTTAGAAACTTAGACCCTTAACTTTTGAGTATACTACTGAATTAGTTGAAGTTGTTACATAATAAATCTCTCTCTCTCTTGTTCTCTTTGTTGCATTTTCTTCTGAATAGCAGGGTGCTCTTCATTCTTTACTGGTCGAAGCAGTCCGACCACACTCAACGTTACGCACCAGCCCGTATTGTAAGAGAATCTTCTCACGAAACCTGTTGAAGAAATGATGTATATGTATCTGTAGGAAGAAGTGTGGCTCATTCAGAGCTACAACCTTGTTCACTACCAGTAAGTTTTGTTAGGACTGCAAGATGTTGAATGCCAATCACAGTAAGTTTTGTTAGGACTGCAAGATGTTGAATGCCAATCACGATTTGCTTCTGCGATCCTGGTGGCGCACAACTTTGGCTCTTTGGAAGTGCATGGCCTCCAAGATTCCGAGAGTGCAAACGGAAAGTTGTCTTCCTAAGTTTATGATGCAGATAAAACTATGTATTATTTTGTTGTCCTGTTGCTGTCTAGTTCATTCAAACATAGATTGTAATATATGTCACATGGTAAGAACCTGGAGTTTCAGTTTCCAAAGTTTTGTGACTTGGGGATGGCCGGATTACCTTCCTGTTGTCTGTCATCTTTGTTTGTTAGGTCAGATACGTTGATGCGCTCCATCTGTGTATTCTGTTTTGCACGACAGTTTGGAATGCATGGATGAGAAGGCTGTTATTAATGTTGATTTTTTAATATGAAAATGAGTTGGCCGGGTGCTTTTTTTTGTTACATTGCCTATTGGTTATAATGACAGAATATCAAAATTAAATTAGGGGCATCCAGCAGCATATCTGGCAACCAATATGAACTTTAGGCTGTCTGTTACCCTAGGATAACGAGTGCCACTGGCACAAGTCTTACAACGATTTGAAATATGTACTTAATGGATTAGGGGGAGAGGGAGGAGCAATTAGGCAAGTGAACATTGTTAGGAACTCTTTGAAAGGGCAAGTACTTTATTTATTGACTATAGGTCAAGTTTTCAAAAACCAAAGCACACAGATACGCATAAGACTGACAACAGACAACATCACAATGATAAAAACCACACGTAGAAAGGAAAAACATGAAAACCAGGCTGATAGTCCAATTCCCCTGTAGCAGAATCAGATTTTGAAATAGATTGAAGCTTAGGCATCTTCATGTCCAACTAATTCCAGAAGTAGTTTTTCATACTCGCCATCGGTGTCCTTCACAATGGCACGATCCAGAGGTATACTGTTTCTTCGCTGATATTCATCTTTTATGAGTTTCATGTCAATCTCTGCCCTTGTAGCGACAACTCTAGTCAGAGCACCTTCATTAGTTCCTCTTTTGTTGATTGCCAGACGAAGAACCTTCTCAAAGTACTTCTCAGGGCGTGTCAAGCACTTAACTGTGGCCCTCAGCAACGCGAGGAACTCATCATTAGGATCGGCTTTCAAGTCCTTCACATAGAAGGGCCCATTAAGGAATTAGCAATTGATGATCAACTAACAGGGCCTAAATATAAGACTAGGCTTCCTAAGAAGATGAAACCCCAACTTCTGTGAGGTTTATAAATGCCAATCAGGGATGAAGTGTGGATTAAGATTGGACTGGAAGGCGTTACTGATAACTACAGCTGTATAGCAAAGTTACCTTACAATAAAGCTCATATCTTGCATACCTTGTTGATATCATTACCAAATTCATTTTTGTATTGATTCAGAGTAGCATTGATCTGTGCTTTGCTCCTGGTAGCCAAAATCCTGATGAGTTCCTCATCACTGTAAGCCTTATTTGAAATCTTCTCATGGAGCATCTTAGCCTCTGATTTTGCAAGGGTCATGTTCACCTCATCTCCATCATAACGGTAAGAGGACACAAGAGGAAACAGAAGCTGGGTAGCACAAACATGACAAACATGAAGCAGCCAGAGAAAAAAAAATTGAGTAATAATGAGGACAGGCGGAGAGGATTGCATTTCCACAGGAAATTGAGAAAAAAATGATTTCTAACAAATAGATAGAAAATATAAAACAGCTGAATTATGAAAATCCACATGAAATGCTCACAAGGCAAGTAAAATTGGTGCTTTCAATGAATTCACAAATCTGTCATGACACTTGATTGTCAATGTGTAATTTGAATTATTGAAATGCTTTTATTGTAAGTCTAGAAGCTGTACCTTGCGGAAGTCCCCACTTGTGTGATGTGCAACATCCTCTTCAAGGGACTTCTTAAAACGAGCATGATAAGCCTGCCTTGCAAGAAGCAGTTCATTTGATGACCTCGTGCAGGCAATCTCCATAAGTACCTGATTGCTCGAAGTCCATCTCTTTGTGGCCTCATTAGCCAAAGCAGCATCCCTTTCAGCTGGATCAAGGGTCCAAAGCAGCAGCACCCTCTAACCGCGAGGTTTTTGGAAAATCATAGTACCAATGTTAGACTTCGAATATGTGTGTGTGTGGAAAGCAGAGTCATTAGATAGTCTATTGGAAGGCAGCGAGGAGAAACAGAGAAGGCATTGAAAATTGAGGTTCAGACTCTGACCTCAAAATCATTTGAAAGTTCCTTGTCCAATGCCTTGAGTAGATCTTCCCCATAAGCCTCAGCATATGCCTGTCGAATCAGCTTGCGTTGAGCAGCATTCCTGTGACCCAAAATGGATATGATCAAACCCTCGTTTGTCCCCCATCCTGCAATCAAAATGGTAAAATTATCCAACTATGCAGTGACTTCCACACTCTCACTTGAATGAAAAGGAAACCTCTCTATCTTTTTTTTTTGGTTAAATACACAAATCTGGATTTAGAATTTAATTTAAAATTCCAAATAGTCAAAATATACAATAAAATACACTTTTGTTAAAGAAACCAAGACTTTGAAGCCTGATTTGCCAAACAATTATAGATCGAGTGATTCCAGCACTATTTGTGTTACAATCAGCCTTCAAAATGAAGCTCCTTTAACTTGAAGATGAATTAAATAATCTCAATACAACACACGCATATATACGAACATGCGTGTTTGCAAAAGTGCCCGTGTGTATATCATGATCATGATCGTGAATAGATCATGATCGTGAATAGATCAAACATGCGAACCTCAAAAGATTGAATCAAACCAAAAACAGTGTCCCCAATCATATGTACTATTTAAAAAAACAAGAAAAATGCTATATTTGACAACGATCAGAACGTGAGAATCAAAAGTAGATCATAGAAACAGGGGCACATGTTTGCCCGGAGAAAAACAAAAACATTGTTTTGTAGTAAAAGAAAGAAACCTGAGAAGGCTTTTCTCAGCTGCTCAACGTCTTCAGACACGGGAGGAACTTGTTGAGGAACCGTAAGAGTCGACATTATTGGATTTGGATAGCTCCTTCGATCTTCTCTCTTTCTCTCTGTTCTGTTCGGACTCGAAAACGAAAAATAAAATGCGAGAATGATATCTTACGCGTCCTCCTCTCCTTGTACTCGTGGGCATAGTTATCAGAACTGATCCGGGGAACCCGGTCAAGGAATGAGTTTCGGGATACACGAGTGAACTCGGGTTATTTCAAATCAAATTAAAAAAATTAAAAAATATATTTAAAATTTTAATATTTTATATGAAAAATTAAAAAATAATTCATGTGAATATAAACTATACATGTTATAAAAATAAAATTTCAAAAATTATTTCAAAAAGTTTTTTA
>Ga0307517_10008572_pt1 | contig 14643 bp, 5 predicted proteins | sample 23_EM_MG_FD_194515 | JGI IMG/M metagenome (GOLD analysis project Ga0307517, IMG submission 194515) | Populus trichocarpa ectomycorrhiza microbial communities from riparian zone in the Pacific Northwest, United States - 23_EM | ecosystem: Host-associated > Plants > Roots > Unclassified | place... | reverse complement strand
ATGACATGATAGATAGGGGTTCAGGGGAAAACACCGACGGATAAAATGTCTTGTGGTTAACATTTAGCAGTTTGGCATGTTCTATCAACTAGCAGTTAGTATATTCAACCAATGAAAATGCTCCAGAGATTGTATTTCTCGATTATTTCACCACAAGCTTAGTAAGCAAGAATTTGAAAATTGTTGTAGAAGAATATAATATAGAGGACGTTGTTACAAGGATTTAAACTAACCAGAGAAGACCGGGGGTAAAGTGGTTTTCGCTTTATGTACAGTTTAAAGCTAGAGTGCAAGATGCTATTGAGCTCTAGTACTTGGCAAAGGCCTAATGCAGAAAAAAACATGCATCATTAGTTGATGATGGAATGTTTACTCGTTGGATTTGCAGCTGGAAGGACTTCAAGGACGACATGGAAGCGATGCTCCTTGAAAGTGATCGCAAGGGAATGATGATTCCAAGAGTCAGAAAATTCAACAGAAAGAATTCGATCTACACGTTCCCGTTGCCAGAATGTGACTGTCTCCAATCACATGACTCCTCGCGCGGGATAAACCATACTCTTAAGGTTCTTGATCCTCAACTTGAGGCCACAAGAGGAAGAGTTCCAGTCTCAGATTAGCTCTCATCTCATGCATAATAATCCATCGATGCTTTTATAGTCTATGCAGCTTGGGCTGTTTTCTTCAGCGGTCTTCCAGCAGTTCAGCCCGTTCTCGTGGATTGTTACATTTTTCATGCGGAGAGATGTGTGAATTCCGATTTTTTTCAATTGAGGAATTCTTTTAATGTAAATTAAAGTTTTGTAAATATATATCAGACTAAAGATATATAAACCATCACAAGGACAGAAGATATTTAATAAAAACTTAGAGTTTATACATGTTTAAAACTGTAAGCATGTAAAAGCATAACTAAGTCTGATATATATTTATTATTTGTGCATTTAGAATATTAGCAATATATATTTTAAAATCCTAATGTCATGATATTGGTTTAGATGTGTTTCTACACAAGGTGTGTGTTATAAACTCTAGATTAGATTTGAGAGGAAAGTTAAAATATATATAAAAAAAAATAAAAACACTAAATATGAGATGAGTAAGAGTAAATCTGAAAAATTCAAGTTTTAAATTTTTTCTATAATTTTTTTTAGTGAATTTTAGAAAATAAAATGTTATTAAATGAATTTTTATTATTATCGTTATTATAAATAAAAAATTAAATTTAAAAAATATATATTTTTTATTTTAATTCTTTATTTATCTATAATTTATTTAATCAAAACAAATTTCCCACAGAGATATACCTTTTACACAAAAATATGTCCAAGTTCCCTATATGTTTGGAAGTTTTTCGGTATCTAGTTTTTCTGTTGGCTGCAACGAGTGGATGCTTGGTTTTTGGCTACATATGATTTTCGTCATGCAAGTGCAAGCATAGCATAGCATAGCATTTGATGTATGATCGGCGGAAAGATACAAAAATTTCATAAAGCCAATCCTAGGACCTAACCAGTCTGGAGCTGGGGCTTGGATTTTATTGTTGTTGGTGGTGTAAACGCGGGCCTAGAGATCGTCTTTCTAGCCCTGTCTACCTATGGGCTGATCTTATCTGTCAAGTAACTTTATAATGTACAACGAGAAACTTGTGGTCCGCGTTAAAAAAAAAGGAATACTTCGAAAAAATAAATAAATACGGTAGAAATGTTTTTTTGTCATTATCATGGATTTTATTTTTTATTTTTGCTCGTGTCTTCTTTTTATTTCAAATAACTCTGTGATTAACTAACTAATAAGATATCACCATCATCTTAAAAATTTTTTATTGAAAATCAGTCCTCAACTATCATAAATTTTATATACGTTCTTGGCTATATATAATTTGGCTATTGAAAACATTCTTCTGTTAACATCTCTGATACGGAAGTTCTGGAAAAAAAAAAAAAAAATCGAGATTCAAGTTTATTGGCTTGTAGAACAGTGCCAAAAAGCCTTAATTTCTTTCGTGTTTTTTTTTCCCTCTTTGCAGCGTAGAAAAATCTATTTCTTGTAGATTCTGCAATATTTTACTCGGACGCCTATCCTAAATAGGATATGCTTTTTTCCCTAAGGTCAGCCTGATAACTTCAAAGAATATCCAATGTGTCCATTTGATTAATGTTTTTACTTTCCAAGATCTTTTTCCTACGATCTTGATTTATTTATCTAATATTCACATTTGGATTTTCTTTTTTGATTTTTTGATATCTTTAAAACTTTCACCTATGATTTTCTATATAATGTGTAGATCTTTGATACGTGACATCCAAAATAACAGAATTGGATAAAATGATGAAAATCATAGCTGTAGAATTCATATAAAAATATTATACAATAGAGCCTTGTTTGGTTATAGGAAGTATAAAATCATGGGTTAATGCCTTACTGGCAAATTTTGTTCATACACTTTTTTATTCTCTATGTATTATATAAATTCTACTTATGAAGGTTTTTATCATTCCATGGCTAACTATGACACGTGTAGTGAACTTCTAGCTATGTAGCTTCCTCCAACAACTCACGAGCTCTTTGACCTTCGTGGATAATGAAAATGGACTTGAAGCATATAGTTGCAGCTATACGCCATTGTGGGCGAGTTCAAGCTCTCAAGCAAGGCAAATCATTTCATTCTCATTTGATCAAAACTGGGTATTCTCATAACGTCTACATAGCCTGCAATTTGGTATCTATGTATGCTGACTTCACATTTTTAATCGACGCATATAAACTGTTTGATGAAATGCCTGTAAAAAACATCGTCACCTGGACCACTATGGTTTCTGCGTATACCAGCAATGGAAAGCCTCGTGAAGCAATAAAGCTATATACCCGGATGTTAGATTCTAAATCAGAAGTCCCTAATGGGTTTATGTACTCTGTGGTTTTGAAAGCGTGTGGTCTTGTAGGTGAGATTGAGCTGGGTAAACTGATTCATAACAGATTTTCTAGAGAGAATTTAGATTACGATATTGTTTTGTTGAATGCTCTTTTGGATATGTATGTTAAATGCGGATGCTTGAGTGATGCAAGAAAAGTTTTCGATAGGATCTTTTTGAGGGCGAATTCCACTTCCTGGAATACAATGATTTCAGGGTATTTTAAGGAAGGTTTGGTGGAGGAGGCTGTTAATTTGTTCAATCAAATGCCGGACAGAAATGTTGTTTCTTGGAATACTATTATTGCTGGTCTTGCAGAAAATGGGAGTTCACGTGCATTACAGTTTGTTTGTAAGATGCACCGGGAAGGGATTAAGCTTGATAAATTTACTTTTCCATGTGCTCTTAAGACATGTAGTTATGCTGGTTTCTTAGTTGCAGGTAAACAGATTCACTGTTATGTTTTAAAGTCTGGTTTGGAGTCTAGTTGCTTCGCTGTGTCAGCGCTGGTTGATATGTATTCAAATTGCAACGGGTTAGATGATGCTATAAGGCTGTTTGATCAATACTCAGGTGGTACTGGTTCAATCTGTGATAGCTTAGTACTCTGGAATTCTATGCTTTCAGGGTATGTTGTTCATGAGAAAAATAGAGCTGCTGTTAATATGATTGCACAAATCCATCATTCTGGTGCTTCGGTTGACTCTTACACCTTGAGTAGTGCTTTGAAGGTCTGCATCAACTTGCTCAATGTGAGACTTGGGATTCAAGTTCATGCTTTGATTGTTACCAGTGGGCATGAGTTAGATTTTGTTGTTGGAAGCATCCTTGTAGACCTCTATGCAAAACTGGGGAATATGAAAGACGCTTTTAAACTGTTTCATAGGCTTCCCAAGAAAGATATTGTAGCTTGGTCTGGTTTACTCATGGGGTGCGCTAAGATGGAATTGAACTCCTTAGCTTTGTCACTGTTTAGAGATATGGTTACATTTGGTGTTGAAGTAGATCAGTATATTGTTTCTAATGTTCTGAAAGTCTGTTCTAGTTTGGCATCTATTGGAACCGGTAAACAGGTACATGCTTTTTGTATCAAGAGAGGATATGAAACCGAACAGGTCACCATCACAGCCCTCATTGACATGTATTCAAAATGTGGTGAGGTAGAAGATGGTTTGGTTTTGTTTGGCTGTGTTGCAGATAGGGATGTTGTATGCTGGACAGGGATCATTGTGGGGTGTGCGCAGAATGGAAGGGCAAATGAAGCTCTTGAAATTTTCCGACAGATGGTACAATCAGGGTTAAAGCCAAATGAAGTCACTTATCTAGGTGTCCTTACTGCATGTAGGCATGCTGGTTTGGTTGTAGAGGCACAGACCATATTTGGGACCATGAAATGTGATCACAGACTTGAACCTCAACTAGAACATTATTATTGCATGGTTGATCTTCTATGTCAAGCTGGATGTTTCAAAGAGGTAGAGAAGTTAATTGCTGAGATGCCATTTAAACCTGACAAGACCATATGGAGCTCGATGCTTGGGGCCTGTGGGACTCACAGGAATACTGGATTGGTCAGTACCATTGCTGAGAACCTTCTTGCTAATTGTCCAAATGACCCTTCGATTTATGTTATGCTTTCAAATACTTATGGAACTTTGGGAATGTGGGATAGTCTAAGCCAAGTGAGGGAAGCTGCTAAAAAGTTGGGTGTCAAAGCAGCTGGAACGAGCTGGATTGAGATTTCAAGTTAAGATGCGTTGGTCATGGCATGGCATTAGTTAATCTTGCCTGAAGTTCAAGATTAAGTGGTAAAACATTCACTGCTACTTATCTATTAGTCATTATGTGTCTGGGATGTCAGTGTAAGAGCATTTACCCGTGCTAAATAGTTGGGCTGGGTTGAAGAAAACCTGGAGATGCAGAAACATACAGCATGTATATTGCCGTCAGAAGGATCTCGATATGAAGGTAACTCCCAATCCACCTGCAGTTACCATGCTACATTTCAGTTTATTGGTATGGACCGTATGGTCACTAGCTTACTTTCATGCATGAACATCTAGGAAAATTACAAGTTCTGTGTGCTTTCATCTTTGATAAGTTTTCCATCCTTTCATAATTTTTAACATGTTATGATAATCAGGATCACATGAGATTGACTGTTCCAGGATGCCAATACAAATAATTTCCCTGAATTCAATTTACGAGACAAATTACAACTAATGTAAGTGTGTTATACATTGTGGATTTCCAGATGCAATAATACATGATATTAACCAGTCAGCTTTTCTTATCGTTTTCTTTTTAACAACAGCGAAAAGAACTATGTTATTCTTCATCTTGTGTTTTACAGAGTAGGAAAGAGAGGAAGGAAATTGCAATAGAAGGGCCCAAGAAAGGAAGAAACGGAATATAATTTTTTACAGGTTTGGCCTCTCTCAATTGGCTCAACTATTTGGAACACTGTTGAACTAAAGAGGTCAGTCAAACAAACTGGTAGGTCCAAGCCTAATTTATTGCATATAGCATACATGAAAAAGTAGCTGCAATTGAGCAACGGTATGTTAAAGTCCGTCTCCCTATTAAGCGCAAGCCTTTGAATTTGCTAATTTATACACTCTCATCTCGCTCATATCACTTCTATTTATGTCCTTTCCTTCTCTCCTGGTACAGGTGAGAAATTTCTTTGTTTTTGTAGTACTGGAAAGTTAAAACTGCGATAAATAGCAATAACGAGTGAAATGATGACGATCTTAACTAGCGTAATATAGAGTTATAAATGTTCCCTCTGTATAACTAAAACTTGGCAAGCTTTTCTTGCTCCCCCCCTCCCCCAGTATCTACTTGTTTAATATCATTTAGAAGAATTATAGGACAAACAGTTATAGGTGTGTGTGTTTACACTTGAGAATCCAACGTTAAAAGTCTTGAGTTGCACTTTCAGCTATATGCCAATCGAAACAAGGCCCTCTAGTCTCATTTCGAAGAGGTTCTTAGAACATGTTTGGGAACGCGGTGCAAACCGCATTCTTAAAAATTTCATTTTTTTTATTTTGCTAAAATTTAATATGATTTGTACATTTTGAATCGTTTTGATGTGTGATGTTAAAAATAATATTTTAAAAATAAAAAAATATTATTGACATGCATTTCAGCACAAAAAATTATTTAAAAAACAATAGCTACCACACTATCAAGCCCCTCCCTCCTATGACAAGCATCAGTAGGCCTCTATTCCTTCCATGGTCCAATGTAAATACAATCATTGCTTGTGTCGTGGACTTGGAAAGGCATTGCAAGAGAAAGGATACAATGGTCCTACCTAGAAGTGAACGCTGGTCCAACCATTTGACCTTGACCCGGCAGACTTGAGTAAGCAACTGGCGTGGGGTCCACCTAGGCAAAGATTAGGGAGCCACACCACCCAATTGTCATTGTTGATGCAAAGGGCAACTCGTTGCTTTGCAAGGCATTATTCCATGCTTGTGGCATTTGGTTGTTTTGAACATTCTTTCTCATGCCATGTTGCTTTCTTCAATCATTTCACCCCCCTCCCAATTCTCTGTCCTCCCACAGATTCAACATTATGGATTGTGCCCGTGTTTCTTCTTTAAAGCTTATCGCCTTCTCTTTTTACTATTTTCAATGACTGTAAAACCTGAAAGCACTGTAAAAGTACAGTGAACACACATTAAATACTCCTCTGAGCCCATCATCAATGGGCGCCATAACATCAACTAAGAGCATCTCCTATAAAAATACTATTTAAAAGAGTCAAATGGGCAATATAACTTTTTAAATATATATATATATATATATTTTGCTTAGATACACTCCTATGGTAAAAAGCCATTTAAAAAAGCCTGTTATATTTTAATATATTTGATACACAACTAATAACTCGATATGATTTAATTGACTTTGAGAATATAAAAATAACATGGATGATTTTCAATCAACCTAAAAGATTAAATTAAAAACAATGCAATTAAAAAAAAACAACTCAAGTTAATTTGAATGAACTTGTTAAATCCATGATATGGATCATGAACCAGGATAATTTTATTAAAAATAAATTAAAAAAATAGATTTAAAAAAAATCAAAGGAGAAAGGGAAACTATTAAAAAAGAAAACAATATTGCAATGAATGTGTTTTGATATTTTTACAAGATGTGTATGAATAATATTTTTGTAAGAAAAATGTTATTTTGTTTAGTGTTTTTTTCGAGCATGAAAAACAAGTAAAGAAATGGCTTTTTATTTAGCTAGGTTGGAGTTGCTCTAACAAGTAACATCCAATATACGAGCCCTTAAATTCGAGTAGTTGGTCTAACATAGACCACCATTACATGGCATCCATCCATGATACATTTCATGGCTTACTGCCATGATAAATACCGTTCATTTCCATCTTCAAAATCTCTTGGTAGTGGAAGAATGAACTACATTTGTGCGCTTCGTGATACGCCACGGGCAAAATATTTTTTTTATCTGTAAAAATAAAAAGTTTGGGCAATGTAAGTGTGTCTTAAAAAGGTTTTTTTTTTTAATGCAATTTAGGGTATAATTCCGATAAAAAAATTGATATATGAAACAACTAAAAAAAAATAGTTAAAAAAATAACGAAGTTAAGATTTCAGTAAATCAAGCATGGAAAAAAAAACCTAGGTCAACCTTATCAAGCATCTAAATATGCAAGCTATGAGACCAAGATAATAAACAAATAAAAAGTAAATAAAAAAAAAGTCAAATTCAAATCCTAAATAAATTCAGCATCGAATGATAAAATTGAAAATATAATCAATTAAAAAAAAACTCTAAAAAAACCAAGTAAGCAAACCAAATCAAATCAAACTTTGTAATCTGAATCATATCAATAAGATAATTGAATATAAGACAAACTTGAAAACATTACATAGCTCAATTATAAAATAACTTAATATTGAAAGACAAATCACAAAAATTATTAAATTTAAAAAGAGTGACCCTGAAAACAATTGACCCAACCTAGGCCAATCCAGGCCAACCCGTGGTCTAAGCGACGAGACTGTGATAGATGAATAGAAAGAAAATCAATGAAAATCACGAAGCCTAATATAAAAAAAACTTCAACTTTGAATGATGGAACAAAAAAAACATTAATTCTTAATCGATATAATGTTGAAGAATGAAACTTTACAGTTGCATATTTTTTCTTGCTTATTTTGTTTTCAATTTCATCACTTAATATTTATTATTATTATTATTAATTGGACAATGCAATTTATTTCGATTTGATTTTTTTTTCTAATAACTTTGATATCTTGTTAGTTCTTAATTTTATAGGTATTTATTTTAGATTAAAAAAAAATTATAAAAAAAAATTGTTTGACTCAATTAAATTGATGACTCATATCACAGGTTTGACTGATTAAATTTATTGGTTAGGGATCGAGCTTGATAATTTTTGTTGTTGCATAAGTAGTTTTTAATTTATTTAATTAGATTTATCTATGAACTTTTTAAATTATTTTTGGAATTTTTTATTTACAAAAATACATTATAAAAGTCTACATATATATTTTTTTAAAAAATATATTTTTTGATTTATGATGAAACACGAATTAAATAACTAGCAATTAAAATGTGACAAACCAAGATCTTATGCGCGACTGTCAATACAGGCTACATTACTAGGCCGGAGATCAAATGCCCAAGCATCCTGGGGGCATGATAGTACCGACCCCCTAACCTTTGCGGTTCAAAGATAGTCAGGTCTGCCATTAGGTCGTAGGGATAAATTTGAGGATATGTTTGGTATTGCAATTTAATTGTATTTTTAAAAAATTTTAAATTTTAAATTTTAAATTTTAAATTTTAAATTTTTTAAATTTTAAATTATTTGTTTTTATTTTTTTGTATCAATTTAATATAATGATATCAAAAATAAATTTTAAAAACTTATTTTAATATTTTTTCAAATAATAAATATTTTTAAAAATAACCTCTAACTTACTATCAAACATGCACTTTTTTTTCAAGGTAACTCTAGTGATCAGTGATGTTTGGTGACATTATTATATTATAGATAACAGTAAAAGATTTGGCCATTTAATTGTATTTGTATTGTTTACTAACTCGGATTAATTATTTATAATTTATATTTTTTTCATTTTAGTTCTCAATTTTTTTGTATTTAATCTTTTTTAAATAGTGATTGTTTTTTAGTTATCTTATATATATTTATTTTTTGAATATAATTTTTTTTATGTTTTATATAATTGAAATTTATTAATTAAAAAAATATTTATTTTCGAATAACATTTCTAATAAGTGTAACCTTGCGGGAATTTTTTTTCTTTGATTTTATTCAATCAATTTTATATGTGTCTATTTCTATTATCATTTGATTAAATATAAAATTGATTTTAATAACCAGACATTGAACAGAACTTGATAAATAATTTATGTTGCGAGATTTAATATTTTGATCTATATCCGCCTCTCGACATTTCCAGATATGTATTTAGTTAGTATTAATGAATTTTATTTATTTATTGATTTATATAATTTTTTTATTTATTTAACTAAAAATATCCTTTTTATTTACATTAATATATTTTTATGTAAAAAAACTTTAGTGGTCAGGTTTTTTTTTTAAAAAAAAATACTTAACTCGGGTGTCAAATAGCTAGTGAAAGTCTATGACTAGTCCTGCCACGTCAGCACGCCAGAAGAACTCATTGCTACAAATAAGCGAAAGGATTGAAAATTTGAGATGACATTTGGTGGCCACTGGGCAGCACAGATCTCTCCATCGTTTACCCTTTTTTGGCCGTTTAATGGATAAGTGCAGGCATGAGAGGCTATCTTTTCCTTTGTGGCCCTGGGAGGATTTGCCAGGCTAAAATGTACAAATGTACATGTCAGATTAAGGATTGACCATGGCCAAACCCACGGGATTAGAAATACCTTCTCCGCTCTCTCTGGCCATTCCTGTTAGAAATTCTTTCTCTGGTTTTGCCTCATATATATTTTACTTAAACTACGAGAAGTATAACATTGCATTTTCAGAAAATGATTCCGAGAAAATCGAAGGCTTCGGAGTTACAGTAGATGAAGTTCATTTTCACGCCCAGTGTTGGACATGCCTTCGTATAACATTGCATTTTCAGAAAATGATTCCGAGAAAATCGAAGGCTTCGGAGTTACAGTAGATGAAGTTCATTTTCACGCCCAGTGTTGGACACGAAGGCATGTCTTGCAGCTTGAAGACTGATGTAATATCGTCTGCACAAAGTGCAACGCCGTAGTGTTCTGAGTCCATGCATTCGATGATAATGCATCTTGAATAGTTAAACCCTCTGTAAACAATTAGGCTCGGGTTGGTGGTGAAGTTTCATAGTAATCGGTCGTTACATCTCAAAATATGGGTGCATTCTTTCCAAGAATTTGATCACCTTCACTTTCAAAATTGGCATGATTAAACAGAAAACAAAGGTTACTTCTCGCTTATATTATTACATAACTTCTCGTCTGGTGAGTAGGAGACAGTGCACAAGAACAATGTACATTTAATGCCCTGTTTGGAGACTGGCCAAGCTGTGCCCAACAAATTTTTTGTTTATAGTTGACCAGGACCCCAAACTGTGCGTTGCAAAATCCTATCAAAAGGAAAAATTATTATCGAGTTTCATGGACAGAATCAACTGAACAGAACAGAAAACACTACCCTAATTAATTCAATACAAGATGCTACTAGTTACGAGTTAGGCCATATTAAAACCCTCTATAGATAACAACAAAACAAGGCAAAATTGCCCTAGGATTAAACACATACAGCTCGTCCAGATTAGAGTAAACCTCCATGCCAGCTGCTACTGAGTCATAATCCTCAATATTTCCCTCCATGCTCTTCTTAACTCTGCCAGCAATCACCCTGCAAACCAGCATTGCCCTCTTTTCGCTATCACCATTACCATCCTCTAATGTCGTGGCTTTGTCATGTGCCTTTCCACTGGTCGCTGTTGTCAAAATCCCATGTCCATTATCATCTCCACCGGTGGGATCTTTGAAGCCATTCTTGATGATGCTACATACCTTACAGTTTGGAACTGAAATGCACAAATTAGACGAGCCATTTAGGCCTATTGAGCACGCAAAGGTGGTGCAGTGAAACCTGAGGAGCTCATTGCCGTCTGCTATGCAACGTGGCTGTTTCTTGGGGAGCTTGGCGGCCTTGGCTTTGATGGAGTCTCTGTACTCTTCAAACTTAGAGATGGTTCTCTGGGTATTATGGACTTTGAGGATGCGATCTATTTTGCAAATGGGAGCCTGTTTCTTTAGCCAGCTGGATTGGAATATGATTTCTACTATGTTCTTGCTTGTATCCTCTGGACTCAGTTCAGATACTGTGAAATTTGAACCAAAAATCAGGGAGTTAAGGACTTGTTTTAGTGTTTGGTAATGATGGGCATGCGAAGATACGTGTGTGATGGGCATTGAAAAGTTAAAATTAGTCAAAAACTAGTATTGAAAAAATGTAGTCATAAGCAACCAATAGATATTGGAATAAGAGAAAAAATCCGAAGCTTAATGGCCAAAAGGAATTCTGGGCTTCTTTTGCCTCCAAAAAATACAATGAACTATAAGGATGAAAATCAAATTCCTTCTCAAGAAACATTATCATAAGTCAAAATTATACTAATAGATAAGTAAATGTGAAAATAATAATTAAATGGTAGTTGGTTGAATATGTATCAAAAGTTGTAGGGAATGGTGGGCTACCTGCATGTCTAACAGCCTGATGAAGCTCTAGACTTTCAGCTTTCGTGAAAATCTCACCACATTCAGGGCAAGAACAAATGCTACCCCACAAGGAATGGTCTCTGGCAATTCCAAGAACAGGATCCACTACCATTCTACATTCATAGCAACCAGAGAATCTACTGAATGGCATTCCTCTGAAATTAGAAGATGCAGAAAGTGAAGAATTGGTAGAGGAAACAACCCCATTGAGTTCATGTAAAGGAGCTTTCATGGATCTACTTGAAGTGTCATTTTTACCAGCTGAGCCCATTGAAGCCCCTTTCCTTTGGACTTCAGGGGAGGTTGTTTCAGGCCTGTGCATGACCTTTGTGTTGCTGCATATTGAGCCTGAACACCTCATTTTCTTGCATTTCTTGCTTGTTTCCTCCGCTGACCGGTCTTGACGTTGGTTGTGTTTTTTCTCCTTCTTCGGTTGCTGCAGCTGATCTTGCTTTTGTTGCTGTGGTTGCTTTTGTTCTGGCTGCTGCTGGTGTGCTTGGAGATGCTTGCAGCTAAAAAGGCCTCTTACAACTAACCATGAAGGTGGTTTTTCTGTTTTCAGGGGATGGTAGTTTTGATTCTGTTGGACTTCCTTGGTTGTTCTGGAGTTTTTTGGTTTGGCCATTGCCAGGTGATAGAATATTGAAGCTTGAGCTCGCCCGCTGGGAAGGTGCGAAAACTAGTAGAGAAGCTAGGGGGTTTATTTCTAGATTTTGGAGTTAATGGTGATCTTTGATATGCATGTGACGAACTGAATTTTATACTGAACTAATAGCCCTTTTTCACGACGGGAATCTGACCGTTCATTGCATGAAAGTTTCTTAGATCAGTAGCAGAAGTAAGAAATCTGGGTCCCTTATTAAACTACTATTTACTGCATGGGCTGTTGTTCTTTTTGTCCAGTAGGTTAGATCAGTAGAATGGGAAGGCCAGATGGTGATATACTCTACACTTCTTCCTTTCCATTTATCAAATATTGATTGATGAACAGTTAATTTGATAGTAATTGTTCTGATACTCCTATTAGGCTATTACTTACATCAGCGAAAACTTGGAGATTTGGTGCTTTTAGCATTGAAAATTAAAATTTTTGGCCAATTACCAACATTGCAAAATGTTTTGATGAAATAACATTTGAATTGTTGTAATTCCAAACACGACATGTAAATAAGTTGTAATTAGAAAACGTGATATCAAGTAAATGTTGTATTTCAGAATTATGATATATTAAAAAGTTGTGATTGAAAACCATATAATCAAGTAAATGTTATATTTTAAAACTATGATTTTTATATATATTGTGTTTTGTAACTGCAACAACTAACAAGATGGCTAAAAAGTTTCAGTAACTAAATCACCACGACCAACAAAAAATTAGTAGTCAAATTTCCTCTTAAATCCTACATATTTGAAGGGTTCATGACACTTGTAAATCTAAGAACCTAAAAATTGTAACAGTCATAGCTTTAATTTACTTATATTTAAATTTAAATTTATAATGTTAGAATATTTTAAATTTGAATTTTTCTTCTATTTAAGTAGAATTCTAAGCTATGAAAAAACCATGAAAAAACTTATGGAGACTTTCTATTAAGTCATGGGAGGATTGAAGAACCTCAAATATACTTGTATGGAGAGGCTTGAGCAACCTCGAATATGCTCTAAAAATATCTTTTATCTTTTGTTAATTAGATCTTTGCAATCAATTTCTTCAAATTCAATAAAATTATTATTATTGTTGACCTGAATTATTAAATTTGTTATAATTGATATCAAAGTAGTAAATCTATAACAGAAGGAAGGAGGATGTCATAGCTTATTGAAGCTATTATATATATAGCTAAACAATGATCCAATATAAATGCAAATCAATGGCGTCATGACTATCTTAGTGAAGTGTGAAGACTCTAACTTGCTTTCTTGTCTTCCTAGGGTAGATTTCCAGATCCAAGCACGTTCACATTAGCGATTGGGTACTCACTAATTACACTATAATAGTGATTTTTTTATAAAAAAGAGTTGTTGGATTCCTTTCGCCTTGAAATGATGTGAACCCATATACAATGGAATGAATTTTTGTATGTTAATAATTCATGAAAATTAAAAATAAAACGTTTACCCCTAATGTTATCAAATTAACTATATATTTTATATTATGATAGTTTTTGCAGTTGCTATTTAAAAAAATAATGATATTCTAGAATTCAATAACATCATGAATTAGTTTGGAACTCACAAAATAGATGGTTAATAGTATAAAGCTTAACACTTGTAAAATAATCATTTTTAGTGGGGTTTAAGGAACATCAAATGATAAAATCAGTGACTTTTTAATAAAAAAAAATTATAATAAATAAAAGAATGAGCTATATATTCTAAGAATAATAGTGTTTTTTTTATATGATAAATGTTTTAAGAACTAAAAAAATCAAGAATTCTTTACTTTGTTGATTCAAGTAATATTTATAGTTTCTTAACTTTATCATGTTATTTAAATAAAAGAATTAAAAAAATTATTTTCTCTTCTTAGCATTAACATATCTAATCTTTCTCTATACTTGAAAGAAGAGGTTGGAAAATCTTTAATGTACCACTGCAATTAGTAGAGAAATTAAAAGTGACTTTCAAATAACCATTAACAGGTGATTCAATGGTTGCTAATATGATAGTCACTAGAGGCTAACATAATTGTTAATTTCATGGTTAGTGAGATTAGTCGAGGTGCGAGTAAGCTGGTCGGAACACCTATATTAATAATAATAAAAAAAGTGAATTTCAAATGAATTTATAATACTAGTTGGATCGTATAAAATCATTTTAAAAAAATGGGTGTTAAAAACTACCTGTCCAAGGAAAGGAGAGGGCTCCGGTTCACAAAAGTTAGTGCCCAATATGAGAGCACTTGATCCCGAATGCCAAACAGAATGATTAGTTTCGCAG
>Ga0307517_10008568_pt1 | contig 14645 bp, 5 predicted proteins | sample 23_EM_MG_FD_194515 | JGI IMG/M metagenome (GOLD analysis project Ga0307517, IMG submission 194515) | Populus trichocarpa ectomycorrhiza microbial communities from riparian zone in the Pacific Northwest, United States - 23_EM | ecosystem: Host-associated > Plants > Roots > Unclassified | place... | reverse complement strand
CCTGACTAACACAGGAAGTGTCGTATCCTACAATATTTCCCCAGTTCTGAAGCAAAATATTGATACAGTTTCTGTTCCACCCTTCCATTGGCAAACCAAAACGAAAGCTCACAGCTTTGACACTTGATTTTAAAACCGTTGCCTCCAGTGTTGCTACATCCACATTTGGCAAGATATTTCCCACTAAGCTCCTATGCAACCATTCCTTATCCTCATCCGTGGAGTTGTACTGTATTATGCTCCTCGTCTTTGTGACCATCTGTTGTGGTTTGGATGTGAGTACCTCAGCATAGGATCTGTTATTTCTGAACATAAGTTGGGGTTTATGATGTGATGCAGGTTTGGGTAAGGGTTTATGAGGTGATGTTGGCAGGGGAGGTTTAGAGAATTGAAGTTTAGCTGGGTTCACTCTCAACTTATAGGAATCAAACCAAACGTTACTGGCTTGGTCACAAAGATCAGACACAGGCAGGGGCGATAGTATTTCCACAAAACCAAAACGTCGGCCAAGAACTGTTTTTCGTTTGGACAAAAACAGTTTGACAACCCGGCCAAACTTCCCGAAAGTCTTTTTCAGGTCTTGATATTCCACCCACGAGGGGAATCTCTCAAAGAACAGCTTAAGTTGGTCTGTACCAGCAGGGGAATTGACAAAAGATGTCGGGGTAAAAGTTTTTTTGAGGGGTTCAGATGGAAGGACAGGGGAGGCTGTCTGGTTTGAAGGAAAAGTGACAGGATAATCTGTTGGATTTAGGAAAGGAGGTGTTATTTCGAGTGGTGGAGGTAGGGTCTAAAGATGTTGGTAAGGGGTTTTGTGGAGGTGTAAGATTGATGGTGCGATGATGGGGGGCTGGTTTTTGGTGGAAGGTGCAGAGGATGCAGAGGGTGTCATTTTGGGAGAATTAGATCGTTTCTACTAAATCAACTTTTACTCTGCACACAGATCTCTCAATCGGTGTTGATGAGGTAGATATGGGGGTGAAGGTTGAAGGTTGAAGGTAGATCTGTAGAGCTGTTGAAGGTTGAAGGCTGATTTCGCAGACGTCCCTTGGCTGTTTGAGGCTTGAGAGAAGGGGAATCAACAGAGGATCATCTTCTGCAGGATCCGGTAATGCATATTGAACCTGGATCTCCGTCTGTGATGAGATCTCCACTCCCTTATCACTTTCTTAAGGCTGTCGACACTAGTACCACTTAAAGATCTCCATCTGGATCTCCACTTAAAGATCTCCGACTGGAGCGAGGTATGTCTTCATATCAGCAACTAGATCTCCATCTCGTTCTCTCTCTCTCTCTCCCACCAATCGGTGTTGATGAGGGAGATCTAGGGGTGAAGGTTGAAGGTTGAAGGTAGATCTGGAATGATTTTTCTATTGATAATTTATTGTTCTAATCTTATCACAAGTGCTTGAAGGGATGTTTTATCTCTCCATTTTTAGTTGTCAAAAGAGAATGAAACACTAAGAACATGGATGAATAAACAGATACCAGAAGCTCTGTGTCGATCCCTTGTAAATACAAGAACAACTGCATCAGGTTCGAGCCTTGTGGTTGCTTATATGATGGCCACTGGAGGCTTACATGGTCGTTATCTTCAGGGTCCGTGGAATTAGTCGAGGTGCGCGCAAGCTGACCCGGACACCCACGTTAATCTAAAAAAAAAAAAAAGGCGACTGCATATTCAATTCTATTTAAAACCGCTAGCTAGGCTTTCTAAAATACCCAGCCATAATTAAAGAGAAGAAAAAAAGAAAATCCCCTCAAGCTCGAAGGTGAGATTTAAAATTTGGAAGTCATAGCATGTAATAAATTTATGGATGGAATATGGATAGGAGCTGAGAACGAGGTAGTGCATAGGATTATACGAACAGAAAGAACTTGAAGGTCCAACTTATTAGTTGTTTTTTTAAGCGCGCACAGCTTGTTTCATTCTCCTGTGTTAGTTTATACGAGGAAGAACAGATCTTTCCAAGATTTTATGCTGTTGTTATTTCTTTCGCAGAAAAAAGAATTGCCGACCAATTGCGAAGTGCATGCATTAGAAGCAACAAGGAGAGGCCTGATTTGACCTCTGAACAAAAAGTCAACTGGGAGTGTAGGAAAATTGTTTTGACTCGTGATTTAAGAATTATTTGAGAATTGAGAGTGTAGCTTGACTTGCAGTTCAGAAATAGTTAAGAGGTGGTTGACATGTATTAATGTCAACAGTACAGTTGTTTAAATCATAGTTTATAGTACGAAGGGACAAATGCAGTTCCAAGAAAGGGCAAAGTCAACAAAAACCCATTAATTAAAGAGGAGTAATTTAGGTTGCAGACTGTATTAAACAGTTTTGATGACACATGAGAGGGAGAGGGGGGAGGTGGAGATGGAGACGGAGGGGCGGTGGCGATGAATACAATTATGAAGAGAATAAACGCGTAAGGAATTCTTGAAGATTCCATAGAGGCCACCGATCTCTTTAGATGATGGATTGGGCCATCTAATAAAATCCCAAGAGACATGGAAAATCCCCTGCCTTGTGATATGCTACACCAAATAATGAACCCTAGCTAGTAAAACGGTGATTTATATTGCTGATTTGTCTTCAAAACGCAGTTAAGTGCAGGCAGAATCAAAACAAGTCCAGAAAATCAAGACTCAATCCTATCGATACTGTTCTTGCTATACATGTTAATACGAAGCCAATCTCGATTCTCTTAGGCTATGAATCACCAGGGGACATGATCAAAAGTTTTCAAATATATAGTGATCCATATTTATTTATTATTCTTTTTAATAATAATTGTAACAGTACTATATTACAGATTTGATTTTTTTGTTAGAAAAGTATTCCAAGCTCTTACCAAAACGAGTAATTGGTTGTCATTGAGTGATACTGAAATCTAGATTTCTATCAATATACCAAAAGCTGAAAGACCTTGCGGATGCACTAATTAAGTATGCAATCATATTTCATTGTAAATTTCCACAGTGAAATTTAAAAAATTTTGCCTTTGATTTAAGGTTTTTCTTTTCTTTTATATTTGATTATTTGGTAATTATTGAAAGTCATTAAAAAAAACAAGGTAATTTGATAAATGAATGAATTTTTTAAAAAAATTCTGAAAATATATAAACAATACCTATCAGATTTGGACGGTGCGTGTGAAATTATTCGATGACCAAACCTTACTTCTAGGACAATGATCGAAGCATCTCAACATCCCCTCCTTGTACAAGCGATGTATGTCACATAATTGTTACCGATTTGATGCTTGAAAACTTTTCTTATTTCTTTTTAAATATTAATATTGCATGAATATTTCTCTTTATATTGGTAAAAAGTTCTTGTAATATAGTTTGACCTATCTATCTAGTGATATATCTAATTAAGATCTCCGATCTTCAGTTTTTTTTAGTTGATTGATCATCTTCAAGTATTTTTTTGTTCAAATATCTGTTCCATCCAAAAATACTTTATTTTAAAATTATTATATTCATCATCATCATTACATCTTAATTTCTTGCATATATCTCTTTTCCAAGGTTATTCATTATTGTTCCTATCACATATATGCCGCAAATATATAATTAAAAAGTGTTAATTTTTTCTTTGAAAATGTTGTATCCGTACGTTATGAAAAATTATGTAAAATTATATTAAGAAAATTACATAAATATTGTTCCAAAAACATGTTAATCCAAATCAATAAGCCTTTGGTGCATTGTTAGCATGCCGACATAAGAGATCACGAGTTCAATTTTCAACAAATATTAGGAATTGAACTTATTTATACTTCATGTAAGAGGTGGGGTGCTCAAAATTAGCCCTTCATTTTTTATGTGGTGAAGATATAAATCATTTTCCCCAACCAGTAGTAAGTTTGGCTTCTCCTCTCTTACAATACTAATAATTAACTACTAATGTATATTAATTATATATGTTGTTAAAAAGAGGGGATGGCTTTGGGTTTTTCCAAAGGCATTGGATAAATCACCTAGGATTTTTGTAACTTCTTCCTAATTAAAACAAAAACTCCTTCAAATAATTAAGTTTACAATATTTTTAAGTTCAGCAGGGTTTCTTTATTTTAGAAAAAGGTGTTAAAATGAACAGCTATAAAAGCTATATATATATATATAAAGCATAAGGTTCTGAGAACACCAATAGTTTTGAAAGAAAAAAGAATAATCACGTCCTACAACGAAATTCAAGGACTTTGATGTTCTTGTTAATTAATTAGTATATATCTTTGTAACGTGCGTATTAATCACAAACTAATAGATGCAGCAAATAATGTATAGTGCTATGTAAGTAACATAATTTATTCCTACATATGTAAGCTCTCTTGAATGAGGTGGGATGAATGAAGTCATCATACATAAAGAAATCATATTTCTATCAATGAAGTTGACTTGGGGTGTGTATTTATACGGGGGAAGAGAGGTCCAAACTCCCATTGTGAGTTGACGAAGAACAGAAAGAGAGAGGAGACAGAGATGATGAACAACGAAGTGCGTCTGAATTGCGGCATTAACATGCCAGTCCTGGGACTGGGCACTTATTCCTACCCTAATGATAGGCAGACGACGGAGCTGGCCATCGATATGGCACTCAAGGTACATTTTGCGCGCGCGCGCACACATATCCTGTCCCTTTATGCATTCTTTCCTTTTCTGCAGCCTTCGATCTGTTTTTTCTGGCTCTTCCTATCTTTTCATTTCAAGTGCAGTGCATTGCGTTGCAGTCCATCTCTGATAGACACTGGAGCGCTAATGATTGCACTAAATAAAGCATGGCTGAACCCACTTGATTAGAGCATTAATTTTGGACTTCAATGGCTTAACTACCTCTTCATGCATGCCTACGTATATAGGCTTTGAGTAATTATAAATTACCCAGATGGACAGTTTGCTTGCATATAAATTCTTCCCAGTATCCATTCAAACACCGGAGTAAAAGCTTTTAGTACTAGTTGCCAATATTTTTGCGTGAAATGTCGAAAACTTGTTGGTTTGTGGCATTGCAGATGGGTTACAGGCATTTTGACACAGCAAAGATTTATGGTTCTGAGCCGGCTGTGGGGCATGCGTTAACAGAAGCGATTCTTGATCAAACAGTAGACAGAGAGGGGATTTTTGTTACATCTAAACTGTGGGGGAGTGATCATCATGATCCTGTCTCAGCACTCAGGCAAACTCTAAAGTAAGTAGGAGCACATAGCCATCCTTGAGATCGTTGGGTTCCATGCATCAGGTTCTCAGCTCCATTTGATTAGTACCCTATAGTACTTTAATCAAGTGAAGTTCCCATCTTGTTAAAGTTAAATCTTCATTGAAATTGAATTCATTGAGTATATACGCAAATCTAGCTTTAGCTGCATGTGGGTGGTGGGACTTTTGGGTCTAATCTATTTTGAACCAAGATCATATCAAATCTCTCATTATATATATAGATCTACCTAGTGTAAACAAAATGTAGAATAAGATCATAGGCGGCCTCTAAGATTGCAGGGGATCGATGAGGATCTTGAAAATATTCGACCAGGATCTTTTTGGGTTTTCAAGTGCTTTTGCTTCTTGTTATAGGAACATGGGCATGGAATATTTGGACATGTATCTAGTGCATTGGCCAGTGAAGCTGAAGCCTTGGAATTACTCTGCCGTGCCTCCTGAAGATGACTTTGAGCCATTAGACCTTGAGTCCACATGGGCCGGCATGGAAAAATGTTTGGACTTGGGATTGTGCAGGTGCATTGGCGTCAGCAATTTCTCCAGCAAGAAGATCCAAAGCTTGTTGGATTTTGCCTCAGTACCTCCAGCTGTCAATCAGGTACCCTATAAAAAAAAAAAACGCGTGAACAGTTTAACTGTCTTGAGAGGTTTTGGAGATTTTTTTTTAGCAAACTTATTCTTGGAATTTTGGTATTAGAAGAAACTAATTAAGTTAATTAATATTCAAATGAGAAACAATTAATTACAATCAGTAGAGAGGACAGTTGGGGGGCTTCTTGTTTATTTTGTTTTTTCTTCACTGAAAACCGACAAATAACATCAAAATAATTTAAAACTGGTCTTTTCAAGTTTGGGAGTTAGGTTAATTTATTAAAGTCAATATTTTTTTATAAAAAAAACTGCTGAAATCAACATGTAAAATGAGGTCTCTCTCCGCCATGTTTTAGAAAAATATCAAATAAATTTGATCCATCTCATATTTTTTTTTTTATCATTTATGTATTATTTTTATAGCTATTGAAATTACAATTTCAACAAATTTTAAAAAATATTATTTAAAATTAATTTTTTATATTTTTGAATCATTTTGATGTGCTGATATCCCAAATAATCTTTAAAAATAAAAATAATATTATTTTAATATATTTTCAAATAAAAAATATTTTAAAAAATAACCACTACCATACTCTTAATCAATCTAAATCTACTTACAATGGAGGTTATAAAAAAGCTTACTTATGATCATATGTACAGCTCATTGTGAAACAATAATAATAATAATAATAATAATAATAAAAACAATGTGTGAGGATAGTCAACTGCAAGAAGCCACATAAACATAAATGCCCTCCAGATGAGATGAACCATCTCTTCTCTTATTTGATGACCACATAATGTGTGTTTTCTTTCTTTAATCTCATAGGTTTGGGAAGGGGATATTCATTGGCTACAGTAATAAATAGTAATCCTATGTTTTTTTTTTTTTTTATCGAATATTGGATTGAATGATGAACTGTGTGGCAACGGTACGTGCAGGTGGAAATGCATCCAATGTGGAGGCAAAGAAAACTAAGAGATTTTTGTGCGGACTACAAGATCCATGTAAGTGCTTATTCGCCACTTGGTGGCCCTGGAAATGCATGGGGAACAACCGCCGTGGTTGAAAATCCAATAATACAGTCCATCTCTCGCAAGCACAAGACGACCCCAGCTCAGGTAAAGCCCACGAATCTATCATAATAAATGAATTCAGCTCTAATACATTAAGGGGCCTCTGAAAACAAGCTTTCGTCATGAATCTTTGAAGGTGGCGTTACAGTGGGGGCTGTCAAAGGGATCAAGCATGATAGTGAAGAGTTTTAATCAGAAGAGGTTGAAGGAAAACATGGAGGCCTTGAATGTAAAACTGGATGATCAAGATCTCACTGACATTGAGAAACTGGAGGAATGGAAGATCATGAGAGGAGAATTTCTTGTTAACGACTCAACAAGTCCTTATAAGACAATTGAAGATCTATGGGATGGTGAGATTTGACACGCCACCCCACTATGCTTACGCTCCTCTACCCTTGTGGCGGCTATTATTATATATGCTAGCATGCCAGGACAGGCACGGCCGTTCCGTTCATATTGCAGCAGATAGTTAATGTAATCTGTGCGACGTGGGAACAAGGAAATATGATAATCTCAGCTCCATTTGATTAGTGTAAACTTAGCTAAGAGATCTGTATGCTTTAAGGAGTTGTGCATTCTTATTCACCCAAGTACTCAGATTTACTATCCATCGTTATTCTCACAAGTATAGAAAATCTGTTGCCTGCATGCATATATAGCCTCCAGAGCAATGACCACAGGACCATTGGAATTGAATCTAGAGGGTCGTTTTTCTATCTTACATACCAGTATTTTAGACTTTGCCCAGAAACGGACTTGAGGAACCAGGTTCTAATGCAAATTCGGGGCTGAAACCAATGCATTGACCACAAGTGCGAAGAACAATGACAAAAGCCACTTCAAAATCATCGACATTTTAGATATACCTTGAGCCCCAGGACCCCTATTCCGTTATGCATGTGCGTTGGATTCTTTCTTCATCTACATTTGCATTTGCAGAAATATTTAATGGAGTATCTGAGCTAGCATATAATGCATTGCCCAGATTTTCATGGTGAAAGTAATCATAGAGGCACGTCACGGTTATCTAACAAACCAGATGAAGAATGTTGACCAAACGGTCAGCGAGACTGTGGCCAAGGCATTGGTCCATAGCATGATCACAGAGCATTCGGTTTGGCCAACTCCAAACAACTGGCTCATTGTAGCTGCCAAATCGGTGCCGAAAGAACAAGTTAGGAGCAAATTCATCCCAAACGTGCACAGACATGGTTGAGCTCTGTGGGGATCTTGTAATAAGGGTATATAATTCATCAATGACAATTAACACACCTACGCTGTTTGCTGGAGGAAGTGCAAACTGGAGGAGAAGAACAAACTGATATAACGGATCTGAGCGCACCAAGCGAAAATGGATTGCATATTTAATGATAACTACTCCCAAAATCGGCAAAATTATATACCTAATGGCCACTATACCAATAATCACCAAGAGTGGCACCTTCGAGCCTTTCAAACCTGAGAACATCGACAGCGATAATTATTCCATGCTTTCAACAATGCAACTAGTGAGAGAAGGCAAGCCAGTTGGGATACAAAAATCGAACAGTCACGCTTACCCTTCAGAAGATTTGCTCCCAAAATCAAAGTAATGATTGGAATGGCTGCCTTGCTGCAAACATGAAAGAATGCTAGGGAAATTAGGTAGCTGAAAATAAAAGTAAAGATTCTTGGGAATCTTCATATCATCAACGACAAGATACTGACCCAACCATGTCTGCAGAGTCTTCAACCGCATGAAGAGGAGCTCTATCACCAATTAGTACTTTTCTGAATGGAGGGATGATACCAATCATCAATCCGACAATCTATAAAAATAGAACAACAAGGGGGATCAATCCTCACATCAACACTGGATCGTAATGCGGCATGTTAGTTATGTTTTGATCTATAAATGTCAAATATCTTAACGTGGCCAGGAAACTAACGTGGGAAAAAAATCTGACTAAAATCTACAAGCTGCTTGCTAATGCCTGTTTCATGGCAATGTTGGAGAGAAAAATTTTTCATGTAAGGGATTTGATCCTCTATGTATAATAACTTCCCAAAATTAGAACTTGCCGTAAGCATACCGCTCCAATAATTGCCGGTGCAAACAATCTCCAAAAATTTCTCCTTCATGGCAATGGTGAACTCTAGAAAGCTTCTCTTGATGTTTTCTGGAAATGGTACCTGTCAAGAAACATTGATAGGTTAGATGATGATATTTTATTCAATGAAGAAAGAGGAAAGGAAAAAAAAAATGCCGCCAATGATAAGATCATGTGAAACCTTCAAAGCAAAAATGTGCCCATAATGAACATGAACAATACAAGGAAAGAGAGAAGTGCGAGAATAGAGAAAAGAAGATATTATATTGAGGTTCAAACAACCTTCGCCTTCTCCTCTGACACTGAACAATTAAGCTCAAAGTGCTGACTCTCACCAAGTGAGGGATCTTGAAGGAAGTGGGGGCCCTGTGCGACACTTTGCAGATTCATTTTTTTCTCCAGCAGACTCTGTACCCTCCGGTAAGACATCTGGTTTGGCTTCATCAGAATCTTTACTTGAATATATACGCACAATATTGTACACATATGACCAGATGTACAAGGATCCAATCTGAAATCAAAGAAAAAACTACAAAGAAGTTTAAGCAATTCAACTTTTGGATGAAATTCAAGTTAGAAAGTACAATGGTCATACTGCCATAGAGAGTGAAACATATGCCATTCCATTGCCGGTACAGACATCGGAAACTCCAAATGGACTGCCTTTTTCTTTACAGACAGCTAGAACAATTACGAGAAGCATCTTGTCCAGGTTTCCTGTTCACATCAACACCTATCATAAACTAGAATTCAAGAATAAAAGATCAAAATATAATGAAAGCATGGAGCATTGGTTCTTGATATTGACTCATTGAGACAAATATAGTGCTGCTGCAGCCATCATCGTAGAGCCTGGTTTTTCTTTCATTTACTTGGGCTCACAGTCTGACCCATTTGTGGGTGTATGTATATATTCTCACTAACTCCAGGGTTGGTGGATGTGCTGTCCAACAGGACTATTCTTAAACATGTAAATTATTGTGTTATGTGGTGTGGGTGTTTGATTTCCCTCCCTTCTTATTCTCTTTTATTCCATCGCTCTACACTAGCAACTAGTATAATCTTCCTCTATTAAGGAAAAGCCAGATAAGATGGAAGAAGTGGATTGAAAACTTCTTGACAGATAGGTTTTAGGCGTTATCCAATCAACCCTGTCAAGATTAGTTGCACATGATGCTATCAAAAAAAGACCGCTGCGGAGCTAATGGCAGCAGCCAGCATGTATAGAAAGTCTTCAATGAATAACAAGGTGTATGTAACGAGGAAGTTGTTCAATCTAAAAATGACAGAAGGAATATTGACGTGTGATATATAGACACTTATAATTTGATTAGAGCTTCCAAAGAGTTTCATCAGAGCATAAGGTGTGAGATGGATAGCAAGATTGGTTCGCATTCATTTATGTTCATTTCATTACCAGGAAAGAGAATGTCTGCCTCTTCTCTACGGTGGGATGGTCTGCATGTCTTGGAAGGGGAAAAAAGGAGAGCAGGACAGAACAGAGTAGGGAGAATATGCAAAAACTTGCTTGTTTGCATTGAAGGATGACAAGCCAACGAAGTAGATAACCTCATTGGCATGGGAAGAATATCTGGCAAGAAATCTTGAATAGCAATTACAAATTGTAAGAACAACTTTGATTCGAAGTGAATACGATCAGAACCTGATTAAATTGATTAAACTACTGATGCTCAATGCCAATGAATAATTAAACTACTGCTTTCTTATTTCAAAAGACTATGGTGAATCAACAATTTTTTTTTTTTTTTTTGCAAGAATATAATCCAGAAAGGACACCAAAAATTTGTAGATATATATATACCTTCCATTAGCCAAAATAATAAAACCTACCGGCAGCACAACATCCCATGATCACTCCCCGAAGACCTTTAGGAGCTTTGGTGATTTTTGCAAGTAACCATCCAAGCACCGAGCCAATGACAAAGGGGATGAGAACATTTAGTAACCATCCAACCACCTACATAATTCGAAAAAAGTTGGATTTAGGGAAATAGCAGGAAGGGAAAATACACACACACACCACACCGAAAGAAAATAGGCCCAGAAAATTTGACCAGAGAAACTCACAGCTCAGGCAAGCTTCTTAATGTTATGTATTTTGCCAAGTTGCTGCCAACAAGTGCTGGACTCAAGACAAAAAACACAAGCTGCATAACGATTGAATTCAAAATTGCACATTATATTCTTGCGGAACTCGGAATGTTTGTCAGGTCAGTAATAGAAGTATTGTGAAGGTATAAAACAAGAAGAGCAATTAAAACTTATATGCTGCTTCTCCCACTTTGTGTAAAAAAAAAATGTAAGTTTACGTTCTTAAAATGGATGATGTTTCACAGAACTTCAAAAAGAATTGATCATTAGACTCAATAATCAACCGTTCATTTCTTAGATCAATTTTTCTTTAACATAAAAAAATATCTAAATTTTGCTAATATTTTTCTAGTAGAAAAAAAAAATTGAGCAGGGATTGACCTGACGAGACCTGGTTGACTTGGCAAATCCAAAAACAATCAAAACAACAAATAAAAATATAATTTAACTCAAAAAATTCAAGACAATTTCATTTTTTAAATATTGAGATGACAATATACTGAATCAACCCGATTGAACATGAGTTAACCTGTCAAATTCACAATCTAAATCATGAGACCATGATAATACAATATAAAACAATTTAAAATAAATTAAAAAGTTCAATTCCTAATAAACTCAAATGCTGAAAGATAAAATTAAAAAAAAATAAGTAGAAAAAAAGACATAAAAACGACTAGAGTTAACTTGTTAAACTCACAACCTGGTTCACGAGATCAGAATAATCTAATAGAAAGTAAATTGAAATAAATTATGAAATCTATTTTATAATCAACCCAATATTGAAAGATAAAATTTAAAAAAGAATTTAAAAAATAAAACAACCCAAGTCAACACGGGTTAATCCACAAAACTCATGACCTGGATCCGAGACCAGGATAACCTCATAGAAAATAAATGAAAAAATGATTCAAGTCAATCCGGGTTAATTTGCCAAACACGCAACTCAGGTCATGAGACTGAGATAACCTCATAGAAATCAAAATTAAAACGGTATATTGTTGAATGATGAAATTAAAAAAAAATCAATCTAAAAAAGAACACAATAAAATTACCAGAGTTTACTCGAGTTAATCTGTAAAACTCATTAGACCGAGATAATCTCAAAGAAAGTAAATAAAAAAATCATAAAATAATCTCATAGAAAGAAAAACTGAAACAAATTATAAAACACATATTCTTAATCAACTAAATGTAAAAGGATGAAATTGAAAAAAAAAATTAATTAAAAAATAAAAAACTCAAATCAACCGAGTTAATCAATCAAATATACAACACGATCATGAAAATAAGATAACACATAAAAAATAAATCATAATAAATTATAAAATTTAATTTTTAATAAAAAATATATAAAATTAAATAAAGATAAAAATAAAAATAAAATAGTGTTTCGTGAGTTGAAGGACAGTAAAAACACTTCTACAGGTTTTTTTTTTTTTTTTTTGTTAATTAATTGGCGTACATCTAAAGTGATTCGTCATTATGTTGTTGTTGTTGCTGTAATTTTGACTAAAAGTATATATTTATAAATTTCTAAAAATGAAGTTTGTAAATCATATTCTCGATCTGTTCTCAATCCATATGCCGCTAGCATATTGTTACTGACATTATTCAAATGCTTTCGAGATCCGCCCCCAAGATATCCACACGCTGGATTGCGAGAAATACTCCGACGGCAGTGATCAGGAGTACATTCAGAACTGGCATGAGTGCAACAATAAACAGATTCCAGAGCCCCATAGCAGCAACCCAAGATTGTCTCAGATTCAATATTAGCAACCTGCTCAAGAAAAAACGAAAGAGTTCAGAGCACAATTAGAGTCTATAAGAATACAACTGAATTTATATACCTACAATAATATAAAAGACGGTTCCCATAAACAACAACATTTCTGAATTCCCGGAAAAAACCGATAGATCCACTTCCATAAATTTAAGTAATGATTGCATGCGGTGCGTGCAAATTGCTTCAGATAAAAAAGAACTCACGGTGACTGAGGATGCTTTAGAATAGCCAGAGGGCACAGACTGATGCATGAGATGCAATCTATCAGAAGCAGGCGATTAATTTGAAGTTCAGAACAGGAAGGTAAGCATAAAGAAACCATCAGGAATAATAAAAGTAAAACCAAAACGGAGGAGTTAGCTTAATTGCTTCCACAAATATCCACTTCCACCATCAGAATAAAACTAAAATAGGGTAGACAAACCCGCACACATAGCTAGAATCATACCGCCGAACTCAGAAAGATCAAAGTGATGAGAAAAAAGAGTAGAATTTAGAACAAAACAAAGATGGTTCCCGGCCCATCAATATAAAAACTCCACTCGTACCAAGCAGGCACGCAATACAGTGGTAAGTATCTGCATGATTCTCCACTACAATTTCACACGCAAGAAACGCACAACAAAAGGAGATGATGAGACAGCTGAAATGCTTTTGAGATCTAGTGGATCAGCTAGCTAGGAAAAAGGCTTTTGACAGGAAACAATACAAGGGTTGTTCTCAACCCTTAAAATGAAATAAAATACAGTTTCACTCTTTCTTCTCTCTTTTAAATATTTTCTTTTTCCCGCAAGGTGGAGTCTATCTCTAAGATTAAAGTTAAAAGGAAAGGTCGGCCGGACGGAGACGTATCCCGAGAAACGATGCACCACCAAATGTTTCGCTTAGTCCGAAACGGCATGGACTACTGGAGATTAATGCTTTCTGGCACGTAGATCTTCCATTACTAGAAAGACTGAAAACCATGGCAATATTGTTAAATGTTACGTATATCTTTTTTGTTTATTTTTGTATTTCAAAAATATTTTTAAATTTTTTTTAGTTTAAATTAATATTTTTTTGGTATTTTTAAATTATTTTAATGCATTGATATCAAAAACATTTTTTAAAAAATAAAAAAAATATTATTTTAATACATTACCAAATCAAAAACACTTTAAAAAACAACCGCAATTATATTCCTAAACTTTTAACTGCACCCATGTTTGTAGTTGGCCTGGTTTTTCAAATAAAATCTTTTCAGTTTTTGTTTTTATAAAAAAATAATCTATTTTCTTGTCTAGCACCATATATTGTTGATCTTGTTACTTACTGTTATATTTATTAGAAAATAGGTTTTTTATATTTGATAATATCATGAAAAATAAGTTGAGATAGAATTTGACTATGTCATTGAAAATAAATTAAAAAAACACTTATTAATATTTTATTTTTTTAAGTTTATTTAAGAACATTAAATATAACTATTTTTATAATGAAAGAATGAAATATAAAAAATATAACAGTGAGAAAAAAAGAATTTATTATATCATATATTTATATTTAGTTTATTTTATAAAATGTAACAAGACATATATTATAATATTTTAAATATAATATTTATAGGCATATAACTATTTTTAATTTGGTGTCTTGAGAACATTAAAAATAATATTTTTTATGGTATTTTAATTTTATAACATGATTTTATATGATTTAAAATAGATGACTATTGCATAACATAACATATTTTGTATTCGAATGTATTTCTTAATTAACAATAT
>Ga0307517_10008567_pt1 | contig 14646 bp, 9 predicted proteins | sample 23_EM_MG_FD_194515 | JGI IMG/M metagenome (GOLD analysis project Ga0307517, IMG submission 194515) | Populus trichocarpa ectomycorrhiza microbial communities from riparian zone in the Pacific Northwest, United States - 23_EM | ecosystem: Host-associated > Plants > Roots > Unclassified | place... | reverse complement strand
AGTGTCTAATTTTATCATATAATTAAATATAAAAAATTATAAAGAAAAAAATTATTAAATCCAATTGATTCCATGACCAGGGTGGTGGGGGGGATCAAAATTGATTCATTTTGTCATTGTTTCGATATTTTTTTTTAAAAAAATTGTTTTAAAATCTAAATCATGTTTTTACCAATCATCAAAGTTGTATTTAAACCCATAAAATTAATCAATTTAAATCAAGCTATCTCTCATACAATTTAAATAGAAGCTCGAGACAAAAAAAAAATTGAGTCCAGAAATTTTAAATTAATCCACTTAATTAAGTTGAATAATACTATCAAAAAATAATAATGCACAACAAAACTGGAGCAATAAACCATTACCCTTCTATGCAAAGTTGCAAACGGTGCATCAACAACCAACTAAGAGTGTGTTTGGTATTGTGGTAGCTGTTGTGGTTGTGGTTTGAAAAAAGTTATTTTATAAAAAGTACTTTTAGTTGAGGTTGGTTTGAAAAAATATATGTTTGGTTAAAACTGTGGTTGAAATTGAAGTTGAATAAAAAGTAATTTAATGTGATTGGTTACAAAAATACTTTTCAAATTAAGGTTATAAAATAACAAAAAAAAAATTAATAATTTTTAATTTAAATATTATAAATTTAATTACTGTTATTATATTATAAAATAAATAATACTTAATATAAAATATTTTTTATTTTTCAATTAAATTATATAGAAATCTGAACATTTAAAACTACAAATTGTTTGATGTTTTGTTATTTTTTTCTGAAAAATCACAATCTCTGGTTGTTTTCAATATGATTTAAGAATACTTATATTTTGTTAAGAATACTATTTACTGCACTTTGGACCCTTTCATTGGCTCAAACCCTAGCATTGATATTAAAAATATCCATAGTGGACCCTGGTTTGAAGAACATGAGAGAGCTCTCACTTCTCTTTCACTCCCTGACAAAAACTTCACTGGTTACCACGCAGACGCAGGTAAAGCAGCTTGGAGCTGCTTTCAAAGAAACGCGGATGCGTCCGCATATTTTGGTAGGTCCCATTAACAGTAAACAATGGTTTCGCATTTACCAAACAACTGATACTTGCGGTGACAACTAAACGTGGAAGCTACCACGCAGCCAAACACTCTCTAAAAAGAAAAGGTGTCGTAATGCAATAAATAAAAATCTTCGGTTTTCTTTTCTTTTATCAAAAATAAAATCTTCATTCAATCCATAACAAATAGAGTTTTTTTTTTTTCTTCCTGCTTTTCAAAATGTTTTTAAGATTATTTTTTACTTAAAAAAATATTAAATTAATATTTTTAAATTGATTTTTTATGTTAAAATTAAAAAAAAATCTAAAAAAGCATATATTTTTAATTGAAAAAACATATTACCAAAAACGCACAAGCGATCCCTGCGGTGCAAAATGACTCGGGCTGGGGTACTACACCTTTGTATAAAGTTTCTGCATCCACATCGTTTGGTATAAAATACATTCTATTTGATCACAATAAGAACAGCTCATCTAACAAACTACAGAAGAATATCAACAAGAGAAAAAAATGAATCAAAATCAAAATTTGAACCAACTCCTCATTTTTAAACCCAAAAGATTAAATTTTAAAATAGAATTGAACTTGTAGAGCTTCATAGGCCTAAAATTATCCGTATCTGATCCGGAGGGTGCCTTGCCAGTGATTGGGGCTCTGCATAGCCATTCTTGGGATCCATTATTGCCGTGTAAATAAGCGCATAAGCTTCAGCAAGAGACCGAGCCACCTGTATACCAGCTTCAGAGCGCAACTTTGGAACCTGCATCTGCTCAAATTCAGGAAGGGAACTCTCATTTCCTATAATAAGCCCAAAGAATGCCCTCAAACATTCTGAAAGAGACACTGGAGAGGTGTCTTCAATTTCCACCAGAGGGGTGCCAGTTGCTGTACTGCCCTCCTCGTTAAGTGACTTCTGGAAGTAGTGCATCTTTTGCGACAAGCCACATCTACTTAAAATGGCCTCGGCTTCCTTTTCTACAAGTGAATGCATGTGATTGTCAATCATTGCTCCCAGTTTCTTTACATAGCCAGCTGCAACCTTGTGCCTGGATAGCGGTTGTTGGATGGCGCATAAACAATTGATGAGGAATATTTTGGAAGGAGTTTCACTATTCTGCAAGGATTCATGAATCCATGATATTAATTAATATTATAAATTAGGATGCAAAAGCCATTTAGAAGAATGCACAAATCTGCATATGTTTCGTCACTTAATGTTAGACAAACTACGCCGGATGTAAGTTGAGCACAAGCATCACCCTTTCAAGCTCTTTTTTGGCATCTTAAGATGTACTTCATAAAAAAAAAAAAAGGGGTGTAATTCATGAATTCAAACATGAGCAGGATTGTAATTGCCTAGTTCTGTGTAATCACCACAACAGCTACCCTGAGATATGGTATTGAATGCTCAGAATTTAAAATGCAGGGACAATAGAGACAGTGAGGCATATGGTCATTAAGACAATGGATACATATACATCTTAATAGAGAGAAAAGGATCATGTTCAATCCTGACATGTTATGACTGAATACTAAGTTGGAAATGATTCAGTTTACGTTCCTAGGGTTCCTTCCTTCCACTGACACGACAAAAGTATGTCATGACCTGGAAATTTCATCATAAAGATTATTTGAAGGTAGCTAATTTTAATGGTCCTAGATGCCAGGAAAACGCACCAGTATACAAAATCAGGGGGCTATTTGATATATCAAGCCTTCGACCATATAATGGCTCGAAATGCTCATAAAGCATACCACAAACCCACTAAGAAGTGTGAGAAGAGAGAAGTGAAACTCTAGGACTGAAAAAGGAAGACAACAATAAATGCATTGAGAGAACAGGCAAAACCTTGGACGATGTTGCAGGGCTGTTATTTGACAAGAGAGCATCGACCGATGATTTACTAATTTGGCCCGAGTCAGAACTTGTTCTTCTTCTCGATGCATGGCTAACACCCTTGGACTTGTGTGCCTCTGCAGCTTGCTCACACATCTGTGATTATTGAAAGCAATTAGATGGAAATCAAAAATAACATGTTGCCTAAAAAAACTCAATGGAATCTAAGTTCTTAACAGAGAAAAACTAGTCCTAAAATAGAAGCAATACTAGCATGTTTGAAAAACATCAATCCAGTTTCAAAAGTAGTGCCGAAAGCAATTCACAACAAGCTCAGAACATAAACTCATCAGAAGTTAAAATGTAAGACCAATTGCCATTTTCTGTTTCAAATGCAATCACAGATATTTGCTCCGGCACAACTTTAAATCATGTGGTTAGAGCCTAAGCATCTTTGGAAGCAGATAAATTTCCAAACTTTACACAGTGATTGTTACAGGTCACTTATGCACAACGCAGTTTTAACATTAAAGTTATTCAGCACATCCACCAAGTTTAATGCAGTTTGTCCACTAATTTTATCTCGTGTTGAAATTATGTAATCAGGAGCATGTTCGCCATGAATAATGCTATTCTACAGTTTCTACCACTAACATCAAAGACAAGCACACCTGAATGATAGGGTCAAGTAAAGCAGAGATCACTGGATCAAAATCAGGCTTCTTCCCTGTAACAGTAACCATCATGCTGTTGTGGGTTTCAATTATTTCAAGCAGGACCGAGACTCCTTCCCTCACTGCTTTTGGTGGGGAAAGATCAACAGCAACAAGGGGAGGATATCGTAAAAGCTTCTCTCCCCGACTTTTCAGAATATCGAAAAAAGTTTTCTGAGCAGCATCCCTCAGTGCCCAAAGTGTATTACACAGAACTGTATCTCTCCCAAGTAAATCAGAGATCTGAAGATCAGCAGAGACTACAGTTATTGTCATCAAGAAGGAGAAACAAAAAAGTGGGCGTGGAAAACAAAGATGAGGTAAACTCACAGTGTAGCTGTAAAATTCCAGTGTGTTACTGAGTTTACATGCAATTATGAGACTAGGTTGTGACTGCAAAACTTGTTCAACTCTAACTTTAAATGGCCGGCAAACTCCTTCGAAAATTCTATCCAGAACATATGTTAGGTCAGATTCTGTCTTTCCAGTGCCATTCTCCAAACTCTTGGAGAATCGGTTTACGGTTGATACGGTATCTACCAAAGCATCTGGGTCGAGTAGGACAAGAACAAGTTCTCGTTCAGATGCCAAGGCCTGCACATGGAGCAAATTGACATAAAATTATTAAAGAATGAAACTGAGATTAATATGTGCATGGAACTCGGCCAAGCAGAAAATTAGAAGTACAACACAATCAGAGAGGACTCCAAGTCGAACCTGATGTAACCATCCTAGCATGTCACCTACATATCTTAACGGATCATGAGCATGAACCTCAATAGGTCTTGGCATTCCACCAGGTCCTCCACGTGTAAGAGCGCTTATGAATCTTCTAAACAATGCATTATGCCTCATATTTGCTACCTGTATAAATAATTATGAAAAATTAGAGAGGGAAAAAAACAGCATTTGACCATTAAGCTATTCGTCATTAAGCTTTGCCACATGAGAACTACCTCTTCTGCACAGTACTTAAAAAGAGCAGGCCTTTCCTTGAGCCAACGGACAGCTGTTTTCAAAAGCTCATCAACTTCAGGATTATCACTGTCACCCAATTTCCTACACTCTGCCTGAACCCACCTGCGTAATTATACATATGCATAAAGGAACGATATCTTTAAAATTAAACCATACAAGACAGGCGAAAAATTTAGAAGAAATGAGAAACAAAGAAACGGAAAGCAAGAATTCATTCCTCATATTAAAATGAAACGAGTGGTTCTATATATTGAAGGCAGGCAAAAAAAAAAGGGGGGGGGGGGTTTGCCTGCAAAGGCGCTCATAGGCTCCTTCTTGGTAGACAGCCATCATATCCATGAGCTCCAAACCAGCACGCTGATGGTGGGTACGCAGCAGAACCTTGCAGTTGGCGTGGATTTGTTGAACATGAGAAAGAGCCTTGAAGAAGTTGTCATCGAGATCCTCATCCCTAAGAGCATTGATCTCTTGATTTGAGAGCTGGTAATCGCGAAGGAAGCAGGATACAATGTCTTGTCTCTGAGTGGTGATTTCTAGTTCCTCTTTGAGCCTTTCGGTGGTGCTGATAATATCACCCGTACTTGCACTACAACTACTCAAAGCCTTGGCAATACTGAAATGGAAGGATGTTTTTATTTATTTAATTATTTAATTTTAACATGGAAAACTGAATTGGAGTAAAAATCAGGACAATGATAGAAAGTTACTTATCGCAGCATTCGGCCAGGGCGTTAACCTCCTCCTCGACATGATCCAAAGCCTAGTAATAATAGATCAATTCAACTCAGTTCAAATTACAGAGAAATAGATGTATAGGAGGATTCGGAGTTTTATTGTATAGTTTACTTGCTGAGCGGTGTGGGAGGCTTGAAGAAACTCGTGATTGAGGTGGAGAGAGCGGTCCTCGATGGTGGATCTGAGGTGGCGACGTGACTGAGGGGTGTTTTCGTTGTAGAAAGCGGACAGAGTATTGAGCGAAGCCACCAGATCCGGACTGTCCGTCCGACATTCCAGCACCTTCTTCAGCTTCCGAGAAAGTCCCGGCGCCAATCCCACCGGCGTTCCCATTTCCCGTTTCCGTTTCTTGATTCTGTTTTATCTGGTGATAAAGGAATTTTGGTGCTGCTGCTTCATTTCTCAGAATTTCCTTATAAATCTATAATAATTAGATGTGGATGTGGGCTTTCCCAAATCCACTAAACTCATCAAATTTTAGACCCGTACAAGCCCACCTCTGCCTAAAAGGGCCCTTTCCCACCCCCTTTTTTTATCCAACCTTTTCGGCCCAGCTAATTCCCTAGATATATTTTAAGCGACCCACTGGCCACGTGTATCAAACAAAACAAAAACTGCATTTGAATAAAACTTTTATGGGGAAACTTTATATATATATATATATATTAATTTGCATATTTTATATCCTAAATTATTGTTTATTTAAAGAAAATCTGAAAAAAAAAAATTCAGTCTCGTGTTCATATTTATGCACTAAAATGACATCAATTTAAGAAAATATAATAAAGATATTGATGAGAAAGTTAACAAATAAATTTGATTAAGAATTTTAGGACTTGTTTGATAAAAATTATAGATATAAGATTTGGAAATAAATTGGTGTTTCTCCAAAATCATTGTCCATGCCGAAGACTAACTGCTTGGGCCTAATAGGAACCCAACTCGAAATGCAGATAATCTGCACATTTTAAACAAATCTACATTAATTAGGCGCCCCTCTCCAAGTTAATTATTAATTAATGTAGCTTCCACGTGTAAACAAAAATATGAAGGTCACCCCTTCCTTTGTTTGCAGGAAATTCCTTGCAAAATGAAATCAAGTGCATTAGAAATTATATTAGGCAATGTTACTAAATCAGGCTAGGACATCGACTCGTTTAATTTAATGGGCTATCTGTCACTAGTTTATTGGTCGGTCCACTATAATATAAATATATTTTATAACATATAAAGCATGAATGGAAATTAGAGAGTTGGTAAGTGCATTATTTTTTAACTTGAAAGTGTAAATTAGTTATAAAAAATATTAAATTAATATTTTTTTAATGTTTTTTAAATAAAAAATATTTTAAAAAATAAAAGTTAGGGAGTGCCAAGTGAGCACTAAGTATGTGTTTGGTAGTGCGGTGCAGGGTATTTTTGTAAAAGTATTTTTTAATTAAAAATATGTCAAAATATTTATTTTCATAATTTTTTTTGTATTCATATATCAAAATTATCTAAAAAAAACATCATCAAGTTTAATGCTTTTTCAGACGAAAATAATTTAAAAAGTACTTTAAAAAACAGGTTGAACTACAAAAACAAACTCTTTCTAAATTTTATATTTAATTTAATACATAAAAAATTATAAAAAAAACTAAACTAGTTTTTTTATTATATCAAATATTGTATAATATCTAATATATGTATTTTAATTATTGTCAATAAAAACTCTTCACTAAACTCTAATATTTTTTCTGAACATTGTTATAGCTATCATTATCATAATTATAATTATAATTATAATTGTAATTACTATACATTTACCATTACAATTAGCCTCTAAACCAAATACATACTGATTGCTGGTTTAGGAATGCTATAATTTAAAATGTTTTTTTTAAAATATATATTAAAATAATATTTTTATTTTATTTTTTATACTAGCACATTAAAAAATTAATTTAGAATTAAAAATAAATAAAAAGTTTCAAAAGTAAAGTTATGCCGCAGTGCCTATAACCACCAAAGTATAGCTAATTTTACCCTCTCTTTATGGCTATTACAGTGCATAAATAATAATGCCAGAGGCAATGCCAATCACATATTTATTTGCCTATGGCTAGCTAGCTTTTGGGATCAGATCTCCTCTCTTTATGATATCACTTCAACTATGTCCTCGTCATGTGCTTGTTAATATTTCTCTTTTAAAATCACAATATTTATATAATTATAGCTTTATTGACTAAGTATTTTAATTGCCTATATACCCACAAGTCAAATTACTCCCACAGTTTTAAGATCAAGGTGATTAAATATGTGCAGTTCTTCTTCTAGATGTCTAGCTACTAGCTAGTATAAGAAACCTCTTATGGATTTTATATACTTTGCATACATGTATTGTAGTGTGAGTATAATATATACAAGAACCAATATTAATCTTTTCGACATTTTTTAATTTTTAATTTTTTTGAATAATTGGACATCTTTTATTGATGGATCGATTTCAACTTTTTATCTATATCTACTTTATAAGCATGCAACTATATATAATAGATTATAAACAGTAAACCAACTATATAGCACTATATATATATATATATATATATATATATATATATGTTACCATAGTTTTTAAATCAACAACTACTACTGCTACTCTCTCTGTCAAATCATCATTATTCAATAATTCCCATTATAACTTAGCTTTTAGGCGTATAATGCAGATGATGTAGTTAAAGATAATGTAATATACATGTCAGTTAATCAGTTGTTGGGTTGTTGTCTCCATCAAACAAATTAAGTGCTTGGTCTTCTGCCCGTTCGACTGGTCCGCGTCATGCTTATATAAATATATGTGAAATTAACTGTATAGATATAGTTTTTATATTTAAAGAATAAGTGGTATATTATTAGTTATTTTTTAGGTGTATTTTAAAGGAAGATATAAATCCAAGTGAGAGAAAAAAATATCATACGGAGATATTCTTATTCCTTATGATGGGTTATAAATTTTATTTTTATTTTTTTTATGTTTATTTTTTTTAAGTTAGTTCTATCAAGTAACTAAGATTCAAAAAAAGATACTTGATTAATCTAAGATTCAATACTCAGTTTCTCACTAAGAGATAGAGAGTAAGAGAAAAAGATTTGAGATTCTAATAAGAGTTCACAGATTCAATACTCAGTTTCGATGATAAGTTACAAGTGTAAGTTATTCCGGGAGTGGCAAGTTTTGAAGAAAAAAAATCTGGAATTTTCTCTATATTTTTTTTTTTAATTTTCAGATGATTATATACGATTTGAACTTGATCATGTACAGATTACTACGTAATGTACTTGTGTTAGTTTTGACAGTGAAAATCTAATGAAATGATAAATGAGAGACGCAACAACTTTTTAAGAATAGATTGCATATAATTAAATCTATAAGGATGGATTAGACACAATCCTTGAAATATATATATAAGGATATGTCAAGTCATTTTCCCTTATTTTTCTTGTTGCCCTCATTAATTAACACTATAAACTATAGAGAAGATTTTTTTTATGTGTAATCATTGTTCATCAAGACAGATATTTAGCCAGTTTACCCAATTGTTCATAGCCGATTTTTTTTTCTTGATCCATAATTTTTTTTGATTTCTTACACACCAGTCACCACACTAAACTTCTTTTCAATCTTATAATTTCAAATTTTGTTTCCAAGGTTTTATGTGTTGGTATATGTTTTTATTATTATTCCTTTGTGTGTCATAGAGCATTTTATCGTTAAAATAAATATATATTTCATAAAATATAATTTATATTTTTTTTGTAAGAAAAGATAAAATATAATGACCAAAATTGACACTAGTAAAAAAAATAGAATTGTTTTTACAAAAATACAAAGCATGGAAAAATCCAATTTTGTCTCTAAGTCTCAAATTATACATGTTTGGTCTTTGATGTTTTAGATTCTTTTGTATTATAGCCTAAAAATTTATTATATTACATCCTAATACTTGGATGGATGGTGAGGAATGAGAAAGATAATTGTCAAAAAAATAAAAAGAAAGAAAGTTGACAACCATCCACATTTTGATCACTAAAAAGAGTGATTTCATCATTTAAACATGTAAAAAAATAGATATGAACTTTGATAATTTAGTTTTTATTCTATTTAATTTTGGATTTGTAAATTGATAAGAGGGTGTTTTAGACTCCAAAATATATTTATTGTGATTTTTATGATGTTTTTAAGGTTTAAATACTCGTACTCTAACTTTCCAAATATAGAAGCAAATGATATGTTGTCTGTAAATATAAAAAAATTGATTCACTTTTTTTAAAAAAAATAAAAAGCTAGGTGTGTGGGCTCCTTTTCCTTATAGACCAGGCTCGCGGGCTTGTCTTGGCAGGCCTAACAACGCATAATTTTTTTAAAAAAAATTTATTTTTTATTTTTTATTCAAACCCCTCTTATTATTTTTTAAATTATTTTTTATTTTTTAAAAAATATGAATTGATCTTTTGGATTATTTCTATAATTTTATAATACTTAAAAATATTATTTTAACTTCTCTTTATTTTTTTGTCATCTTAAATTTTAAATTGATAGCTTGTATTTGCATTGTTCATTTATAATTATGAAAATCATATATATCTTGGGAGTATAATTAACCTTGAAGATAAATAAGAGAAAATGTATAAAATAAAAAGGATAGTTGAGATAAAAAATTTACATGTATATTTATTTTTTATATTTTACAAAAAAAATCAATTTCTAACCTAGGTCTTTAATTAGCGTAAATGACTTCTATTCAATTTGTCGGTTTTTATATTTTTTAATTCATTTATTAAACAAAAAAAATTTTAATTAAATAACTGATACCAAAAAATATGTTTATAATATTATTGTTATTTTCTTCTACGTTAAAAAATTAACTTGAAATATTAGCTAAATTGTATTGTGGGTATATTATTCTAAAAAGAGGGAATGTACAGTATAGGAAGATCTAAAAAGATAATTAAGGTTGTTAAAGCAATAATTAGTGGAACATGTGAGGAAGAGTGATGAGAGGCTTAAAGTCATCAATGACCGAACCAAAAGACGAATGAAACAAATTAGTACTCCTACGACTATAGGCAAATAAATTATAAATTAGTCACTTTAATTTTATAAAAATAAATTAAACAATTTTTTTATTTTCAAAAAATAATTAATTAATTATTCCCTTAACCAGTGTCAATCATGCTTAATTTAACACACTCTCTATCTCATCATTGTAGGTCTATATTTTGCAAAAGAAGAAGAAGAAGAAGAAGGAAGCACCAACAATTATATATTAATTTTAGTATGTTGTTGTTTCTTTTTTTATCCCTAAGTTGCCTAAACTCATATGCATTCTTGAATTGTGAATTTAAGAGGAGGTATCATGGAAATTTTAGTATTTACATAACCTTGAATTTCAAAATGGACAAATTAATAAAGGAACAATTAAGATTTGTGAAAAAGCTAGTAAAAATGGCACGGAAGGAGTATTGCATTTTTTTTTCTTTTTCTTTTTTTAAAACAAAAGAGAAATAAATTGAGAAAGAATATAACTAAAAAGGATTAAGTAATAGATAATTTTAAGATTAATTAATTAGTTCTTACACAACTAAATTAAAGAACTAATTTATAATTTACTCATAGACTATATATGCCTACACTACTCCTAAATGGGAAAAGAAAGAAAGAAAAGAAAAGAAAGAAAAGAGGGAGACGAGAGGAGGGGGGAGATCCATCATCTTCAATTCCATTATTGAATAATGACAATAGAATAATGGGAGAAGATAATGAGTGGAAGATTGGCTCCACCAAATGATTTGCTAGATCTCATATTGCCTCTCATGTGTAAACGTAATCTGTTTTTCTTTTCTTACCACAAAACGACGCCTAATTTCCCACTTCAAACTAGGAGTGCGTGCCACGTGTCGGCTTCCCAACTCCACTCTACAAACTCACTAAACCAATTCTTAGGGCATCATGATCCCATTCCATTGGTTTGTTACAATTATAAAATCACTCCACATAACATGAAAAGAGATAATGTAGCTAGTGAATGCAGCAGTACTCATGTAATGGCATCATCACCATCCCTATTCTCATCACTTGCTTTCCTTAATTTCACTTTCTTAATCCTGATTATCAATGGAAGTAATCTATCATGGGACAGATAATGGATCCTAAACATTATATTTTATTCAGTTCTAATAATAAATTAATCGATGAATATTTTATCTGTGCTGCCCTTCATTACCTTGCATTAATCACATTTATGTGAGTCTCGTTCCTCTCTCTTTTTTCCTCCTTCCCGCAGCTACACCCCTCGTGGCGCTCGCTGCCTGAGCTGATCAGGCCATATGTTCATAGCACAAGGAAAGTACCCTAAACTCAGGCCACAAGTTCATAAGGAAAGTATCTTCAAGAATTAAAATATTATATGTATGTATAGGTTTACTGAATATATTCTATAGTGTAAAATTAAATATCGAATAAAAAATATAAGAAACATAATATAATAAGAAAAATAATGAGAAAAAAAATTCATATAAATGCAGAAATTAAATGTATTAAGAAAAGCAAAAAAAAAAAAAAACAAAACATTTTTTTAAAATTATATAAGCAATATATACATATATGGATTCAATCAACCTGATAATCATATAGTAGATAGTTCAGTAGTAAGAACTTGGGACTAAGGAGTTTGTTCTTCCTATGATCTCAGGTTCGAGTCATGTGGTTGTTAATATGATGGCCACTGGAGGCTTACATAATCGTTAATTTCAGGGCCCATGAGATTAATCGAGGTGCACATAAATTGACCCAGACACTCACATTAATAATAATAAAAAATGATAACCAAAGAAACAGCTAATGGCAAAACTTGGATGCCCCTGACAATGGTCGGGTGCGTTGAATTAAAACATCCTAATCCCCACATGAGCTCCCAAGAGAATGAAGGTATGAAAAAACATTCTCAAGTGCAATATATTTTTGCATAAGTATTTTTGAAGTTGAAATTACATTAAAATATTTTTTCAATAAAAAATAATTTTAAAAACATTTTAAAAAATATATTAAACCATATTACCAAACATATCTTTAATTAATGCGATATATATAGCAGTTGAATGGGGTGGCTTTGAACATGATATCCTATCACCCAAATGTAAGAGTTAAAGCTAGATTTTGGAGACGTTAATTAAGCCAGCCTGATTTATTAATTTATTCAAGGTCTCCCTGATCAGTATTCGTTCACTATAAGTTTTTAAATAATATTCACTTCACTATAAAGGTGATGTTTGAATATTATGTTGAAATCTGAGTGTCTAATTAGTGCACGTCCGTCCTTGTTATAATGTTATCTAATTATCAGTATTGGCGGAATATGGAATTCCCCTAGCTAGTCAATATTAGCATGAGGATATATGCACATGATTGATATCTAATATCTTGAATGACAGATGAAGGTTCAAAACATCGATCCTATATATAGACGCATAAACCTCTTCTCCAGGTCCCTTATTTTCTGTTGGTCAAATTAATTGCACCCCTGTCATGATCCTCAATATTATAAAAATGAAATGGAAATAAAAATTAAAAAAAGGAAAAGAAAAGGGTAAAGGAGAGGAGACGAAGAGATTCTCAATGGAAATGGCATCAATATCGATCCTGACTAGCTTAGTAGGATGATCACCGGAAAAGAAGAGGATATTATTGATCCATTAAATAGTTAATCAAGGAGCTAGCTAGCTAGAGATGCATGATTGATAGATTTGAAAGAACAAAGGCATGAATATGTGGAGAAGGAATAGCACTAGTGGAAGCAAAACTACTCTCATGCTTGCGAGGCAAGTTGGGGGGGAGGGGGGGTGTAAAAGGAGCATTAAAATATGAAGCGCACCCACAGCCTAGTAGCCAAAGAGACTCAAAGCTTCAAAATAAAGAAGAAGAAAAAAAAAGCTAGCTCCATGCGGACCCATGCACTCTGATCTCAGTGCTCCGATAATAAATATATATATTTTTTTTATGGACAGAAATTGGAATCCGATTGATGGGTTCCCCTTTAATCATTCCTCTTTCTTATTCTGCTGATCAAAACCAAAAAGATTAATTGAAAAGCAGGAGATTTGTTCTTTCAGGTTCAAACATTAAGATTATCGTCCAAGAATCATCTGAGAAAGGAATTAATCTCGACTAAAGTATAAACTAAATAAAAAATATCCTTATTGTCAAGGAAGAAAAGCAACAGAGAGGAAGAGGAAGAGAACATTAGCTAGGGCAGGAGGACGACTTTGCTTAGCATCTAACACCCCCCCCCCACCACCACCGCCAGCACCGCCACCACACCTTTTTAATTGAATATATATGATCATCTACAATGGTCATATCGAATTTCGGTGATACGAATGTTGAAAACTACAGTAAAAATCAAATACTAGCAGTTTAAAGAGAATATGGGAATCAGTTGGCTTTACAAAGAAAAGCAACCCTACATACGTGCTTTCACTTTAGTTTTATTTAAATCTGCAGACAATTCAATTCAACCTCAAGTTTCTCAGCTAGTAGTAAACAACCACCCTCCCTGAGGAAAAGTGAATTCCCCGCCCAATTAAAAGTGAGGATATCCTATGCCTCGTGAATAAAACGCCACAACTGCATTAACAATATTTCCATGGATGCTGTGTAATGACTTGGTAGCTAGAGGAGCATTCAATAAATTTTCGTAAATAAACGCCACAACCGCATTATATTCTGTAGAATATAATAATTAAAAATGATTTAGTTCCTGTGAAACTGTTTGTTCCACGGGAACGCTTTTTAAAGTTGTTTCTCAGTCCTTTTTAAGTTGTTTTTCAATTTTTTTTGATTGATTGTTATATATTTTATTTTAAATAATTATTTATTTATTTATTTTAATTTTTAATTTTTATTAAAGTTTGATATAATTTAATTTTTATATTAACTTTAGTTCTTATTTTTTTTAAAGTTATTTGTTTTTCTCCTATCCTTTTTTAATTGATTTTTTTATCTATCATATTTGATCCTTATTCTTTGTATTTCTATTTATTTTATTTGAAATATTTTATGAAATTAAAATGTTTTTTTCAATTGCATCATCTTTCAAATTTTTTTATCTATATAATTTGGTCCTCATTCTTCTAATTGCTATTTGTTTTATTTGAAATAATTTATGAAATTGATTTTTTTTTCAATTTCATCATCTTTCAATTTTTTTATATGTTAGATTTGGTTCTTATTATTTTGATAAACTTAAAAAAAAAAATTTCCAGCTTGTTTTTTATAACATAATCAAACATTGA
>Ga0307517_10008566_pt1 | contig 14647 bp, 15 predicted proteins | sample 23_EM_MG_FD_194515 | JGI IMG/M metagenome (GOLD analysis project Ga0307517, IMG submission 194515) | Populus trichocarpa ectomycorrhiza microbial communities from riparian zone in the Pacific Northwest, United States - 23_EM | ecosystem: Host-associated > Plants > Roots > Unclassified | place... | reverse complement strand
AAACATGCTTAAGTTAGGGAATTTAATGATATTTTAAGTGCAATATGATGATATAAAGCCTTAGGCTTCGTTTGTTTGCTGGAAAGTAGTTTCCTTTTGGAAAGTGAGTTCCGGGAAAATGAATTCCGGGAAAGTGAATTATTTTCCGATGTTTGGTAGTGTAATGGAAAATAAGTTGGAAAACACTTTCCAGTGTTTGGTTATGTCATGGAAAATGAGCTGGAAAAAAAAATATTAATGTTTTATTCGTTTCAAGTTTATTAAAATAATAAGGAACAAATTTTACAAATTAAAAAGTTGAATGAGATTGAAATTAAAAAAAATATATAATTTCATAAATTATCTCAAATAAAATAAATAATAATCAAAATAATAGAGATCAAATCTAAAAAATTAAAAAAATTGAAAGATGAAATAATTAAAATAATAATAATTAACATTTCATAAATTATTTTTAATAAAATAAGTAACAATCAAAAGAATGAGGACCAAATTTGATAGATAAAAAATTTCAATTAAAAAATGATAAGGGAAAAGCAAATAACAATTATAAAAATGAGAACCAAAGTTAAATATAAAAATTAAATTCTAAGGGATGAAATTGAAAAACAAATATCAAAACAAAATATATATAGCAATCAAAAGTTTGAGGACCAAATTTGATACAATCATCAAATAATATGACATTTCTAAATTTTTCACAACTTCCGGAAAGTGTTTTTCGCCCAAAATAAAAGGAAAACACTTTCTTGGAAACCAAGCCAAATTTTCCTTGGACAGTATTTTCCATTGACCAACTTTCCTAATGGCAAACGAACACAAGAAAGTCTAGAAAGTGGTTTCCAGGAAACCACTTTCTGGGAAACAAATGCAGCCTTAGTGAGAATGCACTTTTAAGTACCAATTAAAGGGCACGTTCTAGCGTGCTCCACATACTAGCAGAGGTTGGACAATTCACCACAAGGTGAAGAATGTTTATGGATAAAGAGGAGAGAAGTGATTTGAGGATGAGTTGATCTTGTTGTTTCCATGTCAAAAACGCAGGGGAAAAACTAGAACTGAAGGCAGGTGAAGTGGCAGAAACATCACTGTGCGGAGAAGGACACATCGTCGAGCCATCGACAAAGGAAAAAACACCTTGACCGATCAAATATGGCTTCATCTGCATACGCCAAAATATATAATTTGTGTTGGTAAGTTTGAGATTGATGACGTGTTGTGTGTTGGAAAGAGGTATGATGGCTGGTGGTGAGGCAGGAGTTGAGGAGATAGATAAAACTGCATTATGTGCAAAGACAGGCACACTGGTGGAAGTACCTATAAGGGAGGATGAGGTAGGAGAGGTCAAGCTGACATTGATGCCAGCTGCAGTAGCAGCAGAGGAATCCATTGGTGAAGCTGGAGAAGTCGGATAGCTGCTACTGAAAGAAATCTACAGTAGAGTCTCTGCAGAGGGAGCCGAAGTTGGCTACTGATAGCTGCTGAGGAGAAAACGTCTGCAGCACAGGTAATATTTCAGAATTGAGGCAGGTAAGGGGAAAAGGAAGAAAGATGTTATTTTTCAGAGGAAAAACATCTGCAATAAATTCCTTTGCAGTGTTAGAGAATAATATAAATCATATCCTAGGACCTCACCTAAAAGCTTAAGCTTCTGGGTTGAATTGGTTCTTTGACATGATATCAGAGCCTTGATGACCAAGCGGTTTCGAGTTCGAATCTCACCATCCCTATTTATTTGATAAAAAAAAATTAAGCACAAGGTAATGTGGGCCTGTGCAAGTTTCAAGCCCAAAGGGCTTTCACTTGAGGGGGGTGTTAGAGAATAATTCATATCCTGGGACCTCACCTAAAAGCTTAAGCTTTTAGGTTGAATTGGTTCTTTGACATGCAAAAAAGGGGAGATTGTGTCGATTAGGAGGAGAACACGTCTGCAGCACAAGTAATATTTTAGAACTGAGGCAGGTAAGGGGAAAAGGAAGAAAGACATTATTTTTCAGAGGAAAAACGTCTGCAACAAATTCCTTTGCAGAAAAGGGGAGATTGTACTGATTAGGGAGAGAAGAATATGTTTAGATATTTTCGGCTCTGATACCAAGTTAAAGCATAAGTTGTAATTGATTGAAAGACATACATAATCAGTAGCCATTTCTTCTATATATATGACTAGGGCAACATACAATAGTTACTGTGTAGCGTACTACGCAAGATAAATATATACAGGAAAATACAATATTTCCTATATTACAACACATTCCATAATAACAAATAAGATTTTTATGTCTAAACAACTCACATATCATTCCATACAAGAATCACTACAATTATTAAGTAATGATCAATTAAAATGAAAATTCTATGCTAGCTATAAAACATGATAATATAAGTTTCATGATAGATTTTTAATTTTTATATATAATATTTTTCTAAGAACTCTGCTGAAAATTGGAGATGGTATTTCTAGTTCTATAAAAACCCCATTATTAACTATATATATTGTTGGGTTTTTGCATATCATTCACTCCGGAGAAACCATGAAATAAAATTATTCAGGAGTCTTAAGCATCATGTTAGACAAATCTAGAGTTGTTTAAGGATTTATTACCTGAAGATCTGATCTTATTCGACTTTGAATCATTCTTTAAAGACTGAGTTGTCTCAAATCACAAGATGTCCAATTATCCAGCCTCTAACGGTAATCCACACGAACCACTAGTAAGAAATCTCCTAAATCCCTATTGAGAAGAGAGGGGTTGCTATGTTTAGAGTGCTAGCTATAATTTTGTGTTTACGTAATTTTTATGTCTAACAAACAATCACTCTAAAAAATAAGAGGCATACCTTACTATTTATAAAGAAATCTGAAAAACCCTATAAATTAACAAAATTTTAATTTTTCCCCTGAATAATATCCATATATTAATTCAAAGTTTCTTAGAAATTAACTCAATCAAGTCCTTACTTGATTTTTCTAGGTTTAGAAATATAATCCTTGTATTAATTATATTCTAGTCCTTAATTTCTAAAATATATTTTAATCAAGTCATACTTAATTAAATCATCCCAATTTAATTTCTGACTAATGGTTCTTAATATGTATGACCCATTAGGTTCCTAATATGTTGACCCAAATATAAATTATAATTCTAATGAAATAAAATTAAATAAATTAAATAATTTAATTTATTATCAATTAAACAAATAATTAATTTATATTTGAAGATCAGGTGCATCGTCTAACAACATGTCATGATCTCCAAAATTTTAGTGACTGATTTCTCAATGTAATTAATATCCTTTCATCAATAATGTTCCCATTTAACATTAAAACATGAAGTATGTCTGCTACGTTAAATCATGTTTTTTTTCTACATAATAGTCATTGATTGTTTGAATAAAATTTGAAACTCTTTTAAAATCTCATTCCACCTTGGCCAAGGATTTCTCAGACATTAATACTATTTGAAAATAGTTGGAACATTTTCTCTAATTCTCACAGGATGATGAATCCTCTATTGATCATTCAAGTACCTTCATATAGTTCATGTTATACCAAATATATGCCCTTTCATTACGTCGATTAAGATAACATGTAATATGATCAAAGTATAATATTTTCTATATATTGATCTCAAGTATAAGGATCACTAACACAATAATCACGTGAGCCTTTCCATAAACATATGTGATCTTTCCATACGAAATTCTCATGCGGGTCAGTTCAATGTACATGTCTTATGACAAACACTTATATACTAATTCTAATAATATATACCAATCTTTACAACTTTAATAAATGTTCAGTCTTTAAGAGAGTATCGATTAGAAACATTTTAGAAACAATGCTTTGATGCAATGAGAATCTTATAATTATAACAACTTTATAATTTTCTTTGCAAGACATTTTTGTCTTATGGATTTTATCTTTACTCTAGATTAATTAATATAATATTATATGAATATTAAAAATAAATTAAGTTTTATTAATAATAAATATATATTTACACAAATATAATAATATTATGTATAATCAACTGATTTACTACAAGATATGTATATATATAATATTCTTCATGACTGATACGTAATTTTCAAGCAAAAAGCGATGTCAGGTACCTTATAAGCTACGAGTTTTTTTTTTGTGATTAAAATATAATAGAGTTATATACATATCCTCCATACCGGCTCAATTCAGTAGTCAAGGGCCAGACCCAAAAATGCCTTCAGATTGTAGGGTTACTTACACAGAATATTAGTCGGCCAGTACCCTGTGCTTCTTAGCCCTGCATATGCACGCATGCATGGCTCATATATGAATTCTTTTACCACTGATTATGAGTAGAAGGAGGGACAAATCCAAAATGTTTATAAATTGAAAAGGCCAAAGTGTATAGTCTTACTGTTGGGAGGGCCAGGCCATTTCATAATAATACCCTCAAAATTGTATAGTTTCAATGGTGATTTTAAATAACTTTCTAAACTTGAGGGCATCAGCCCACCCTTGGCCACCCCTAGTTTCGTCTCTCAGTGGGAGATCTACAGGCCGTCCAACTTGAGCTCTGTTCGATGAACTTTATAAATCAAAACCACAAGATTTCAACTGGAGAACATTCAAATGATGTTCTCTCCTATCAATTACATGAGTTCCAGCCCAATACAGATAGCAAGAAGTGAAACTTCAATAGGTTCTCTGATCTCTTTGTGGAGTATATATAAACAATTTTTTTTTTCAATCCAACCTAAAGATTATAAATTATTCATGCAAAATCCAGGATTGATGATCCATCTCGATTAAACAAAGTTTCACTATTATAGAATGTACCTATACATGAAATATTGTATATAGGAAATATTGTTGTCATACTCTTGTGTTGTAACCTTCACCATTATTATTGTATATTGCCCTACACATATATATAGAAAGGGTTGGCTAACCAATAGGTTAAGCCTCCTAATTATTCTCTACTTGGTATCATAGCCTTCTGCCATTAGAACTCTTCTCTCCCTTTCCCCCTTGTAGCCGACCTTCTCTCTGCTTTTCCTAAATGGATTCTACTGCTGTTGTCGCCAACTTCTCCCTCACCACCGCTGGTGCAGCCCAGCCGGCCAGCCTTCTACAAAATGCTGCTAGTGGTGTCCTTCCACTACAACAGCAGCCTTCACTTGTCTTTAACTCCTTCTCGCAAGCTTCTGTTGTTCCTTTGCACATTATAGGAACACAAACTCCAGCTATTGTTGCTCTATCAAACATCCACCAAGTTGTTTTGTTGAAACTTACGAACACAAATTATCTCTATTGGCGAATGCAAATGAAGCCCTATCTCTTTGGTCAAGGTGTTTTTCACTTCATTGACGGCTTCATGTCATGTCCTCCGTCTCATGTTTATGACAATTCTGTTGGTTCTTCCTCTACAATCAACCCTTCTTTTCTTTGTTGGAAGCAATATGATCAACTTATTTTGAGTGCGTTACTCTCCTCTCTTTCAATGGATGTGTTGCATCTCATGGTAGATTGTCATACCTTGCAATGTGTTTGGCGCATTCTTGAGAAAGCTCTTGCGTCTTCATCTAATTCTCGCATCATGCAACTCCATGATTCCTTCCAAGATCTTTCGGCAAGGTGACTCATCAGTAAGTATCTACATGTAGTAAGCCAAATCGTTATTTGATGAATTGGTTGCTGCTGGTCGCCCCATGTCCCTTGAAGACTTCAATCTATATGTGTTTCGTGGCCTTCGTGGTGAGTTTAAAAACTTGGTAAAAAGTCTTATAACCAAGGCAAAACCGTTGTTGTATGTTGATCTACACAACCATCTTCTTACCCATGAAGTTTTGCACAAGAACTCTCTTCAGTCCATGGACGCCACTACATTCATCTCTGTTGTCGCAGCCACCTCTGCTGCCAACACCACAACCCTCTACTCATCTTGCTATGTCTCATCAATGCTCAAACTTCAGCCGTAACAGGAGTTGTTATCATGGTCATTGGCGTCCCAACAACAACTGCTACACTCACTAGAACAGGGGCTAATCTGCTGCAGACTGGCGGCCGCACAACTAGCACCAAACCTGGCGCAACACCGGGGCTGACTAGTGGTCTGGACAGCAGCATGTCCGCTACCAATTATTTTCATGTTTTGGTCACACAACTCCTCATTGTCCCTAGTTTTGTAGCAGTACCCAGCAACCCTCTACTCACCTTGCTATTGGGAATGTTTCTGTTGCAACTTGGTTCCCCGACATCGGCGCGAATCAACATGTCACACCTGATCTTGCAACTCTGACTGATTCTACACCCTATCTTGCTAATGATCATTTGCATGTTGATGACGGTAAGGGCCTTGACATATCACATATTGGACATACCATGTTACATTCCCCAAAACACATTTTTACATTATCTAATATTCTCTATGTGACTCGTATTACCAAACCGTTGTTATCTGTTCAGAAATTCTGCTGTGATAATCATGTTTATTTTGAATTTCACTCTTCTATGTTTTATGTCAAGGATCTCATCACTAAGGAAGTTCTCCTTTTCGATCAGAGTAATGATGGTCTTTATGTCCTCTTCGATTCCTCAAACTTTTTGGTCTCCTTGCATCTTCGCGACGGTCAACCTATGGCATCGTTGTTTGTGTCATCCAACCCCTCGTATTTTAAATTTTTTAGTTTCTAGCAATAAAATCATATGTACTTCTAGACGTTCTCTTTCTCAGTGTCAAGCTTGTGCTTTAGGCAAGTCGTCGCATCTGGCGTTGCAACCTACAGGTCACAAAATTTCTGCCCCACTTGATTTAATATTTAGTTATGTTTGGGGTCCTGCCCCTATGTTTTCTTCTAATGGCTTCCGTTACTTTGTTATATTTGTCGATGTGCATACCAAACATATATGGTATTATCCGCTTGTTGCCAAATCTGTTGTGTTCCATTTTTCAACATTTTCAAACACTTGTTGTGCGTCAGTTTTCACTTAAAATTAAATCTGTTCAAACTGATTGGGGCGGTGAATATCGTAAGTTAAATAAATTCTTTCAGACCATTGGTATTCATCATTGGTTAATCTGCCCTCATACTCATGAACAAAATGGCACTGTTGAACGTCGTTATCGACATATTGTCAAAACTGGTCTAACCCTTTTAGGCCAATGTAGTGCACCATTGTGATTTTGGAACTATGTCTTTTAATCATCGGTATATCTTATTAATCGCATGTCTACTCTTGTTCTTCAAAATAAATCTCCGTTTGAGTGTCTGTTTCGTCGTACTTCTGATTATAATTTTCTGCATACTTTTGGGTGTCTTTGTTTTCTCTTTTTGCATCCATACCATGCTCACAAATTGGATTTTCGTTCTTCTCCATGTGTGCTCTTAGGATATAGCACCCTCGTTCTACCCTCTACCGCACCTCAACAGACCCCCCACTTGCCCATAGATTCTGCCTCCACTTCACCCCCGTCCAGCCTTGTCATACTGTCACCAGCTGCTTGTTTTTCAAATGATCATTATGCAGGAACAAGGTCTCCATCGCTAGATGCTCTTGCCTTTAGGTCTGACATTGTAGAACAACCAAGTTTTGTAGCACCTTCGTCGGTGTCTACTGCATAGACCAGTCCCTCCACCGCCTCTCCAGCTGGCAGCTTTGTATAGACCTTTCCTCATATCCTTTTTAGTAAGTTCTAGGTACTGGCTCTCCTTCTCCATGTCCAGCTGCTCGCCAACATCCCATGATTCTCCGTCCTAGACAGCCCAAGATAGCACTGTCCACAACCACTACCACCACCTCTGTTGCCTCCTTCAGTCGAGTAGTTTCTCCTCCTACTCATGAGCCACTTGTTTTTAATGATGCTAACAGGTATGAGGCTTGACATAGTGCTATGTGCGAGGAAATTCAAGCCTTATGCGTTAACAGAACTTGAACCTTAGTGTTGTTTCACCCTTCGATGAATGTTATTGTAGTCGGTGGGTGTACAAGATTAAACGCAGATCTGATGGCAGCATTGAGAGGTATAAGGCACGTCTAGTTGCTAGAGGTTTCACTTAGCAAGGAGGTATTGATTATTCTGAAACCTTTAGTCCTGTTATCAAATAGGCGACCATCAGATTAGTCTTCCCCATTGTCGTTTCATGTGATTAGAAAATTCATCAGCTTGATATCCATAATGCCTTCCTCAATGGCATTCTTGATGAGGAGGTCTACATGAAACAACCTACAGGTTTTGTTGACTTTGCTCTCCCCTCTCATGTGTATAGATTGCATAAGTCTCTATATGGTTTAAAACAGGCTCCGCGGGCTTGGTACACTCGTCTGAATGACTTTTTACTATCTATTAGTTTTCATGCCTCTAAGGTGGATACCTCATTATTTATCTTCTCTGTTGGTGCTGATATTTGTTATCTTCTACTTTATGTTGATGATATTCTGCTTACGGGTAGCAACTCTCTTATGCTTCAACGCCTCATACAACTACTAAGCTTAGAATTTAAGCTTTGCAACTTGGGTACTGTTCATTATTTTTTGGGTATTGTGGTTACGCCTACTGGTATGGGTCTTATGCTCCGACATCATAAATACACACTTGACATCCTTACGCAGGCTGATATGTTATCTTGCAAACCTGTTGATACTCCTATCTCGACATCCAAAGCTACCATACTGTCAGATCCTTTGTTTTCTAATGCTACACGCTTTCATCAAATTATGGGTGCCCTTCAATATCTCACTTTTACGAGGAGAGATATCTGCTTTGGTATTAACAGAGTCTATCGGTTTATGCATGCTCCTACAGATTCTCATTAGGTTGTCGTTAAACGCATCTTGCGTTATCTTAAGGGTACAACAACACACGACCTTCATATTACTCTTAGTTCTTCATTTTCCTTACATGGCTTTACAAATGCAGATTGGGTAGGTAGTGTTGATGATAGAAAATTTACGAGTGGTTATCTTGTGTTCTTTGGTCAGACATTGATTTCATGGAAATCAGGTAAGCAACGTACAGTTGCTCGCTCTTCTACTGAAGCTAAGTACAAAACCTTTAGCCGATAGCACTGCTGAGGTTATCTAGCTTCAATATTTATTAACAGATCTTTAGATTCTATCTGTTTCTGCTCCTATCATTTGGTGTGATAACCTTGGTGCCATTTATTTGTCTGTGAATTCTATTTTTCATGCTTGCACAAAACATGTTGAGGTTGATTATTATTTTGTCCGAGATAAAGTTGCAAAGAAGGAAATTTAGATTCGTTTTATTTCCTCTCAAGATCAACTTGCAGATGTCTTTACTGAGCCACTTCCTATTGCTCCGTTTACTGCTTTTCGTTTCATGCTTCGGGTTGATTCTCTACCCTCAGCTTGAGAGGGCATATTATAGAATGTACCTATATAGAAAATACTGTATATAGAAAATATTATAGTTAAACTCTTGTGTTGTAACATCCACCATTACTATTGTATATTGCCCTACACATATATATAGAAAGGATTGGCTAACCAATAGGTTAAGCCTCCTGATGATGTAATTGCTCTCTGTTGCAACTTCTCGTTGCTTACAATAAGAACAATAATCTAAGGCAGAATCTCTCTCTAGAGGAATCACTCTAGATTTTGTATTAAGAATAGCAAATTGTCTGATTACAAGAAAAATTATCTATCTTATGTTATGCTCTCTTCTTAAATACCCTCTACTAATGAATTATAATCTACTACGTATTTGAACTCAAATCCTAATCTAACTAGGAAATAATAACTACAGCTAATAAGTTTTTAATCAGCTTTCACGATTTCTTGGTTTCCCATGTCTCTATCTTCCAGTAGTCTATGTGTTTTACAGGGTTCCTTCCTTTCTCTCCTCCTGATTTGCATCACCTGATTATTCTCAATTTTTACTAATTTATTTAGAAGAAATGGAAGATTGATCATTATAGACAAGATGATGCATATATATGCACATGCATTATTGCATACGTACATACACTTGGCCAGCATATACAGCTAACGTGAGAGAGAGAAAGAAAGGATAAAACCCTAAGTGTTGGTGGCGAGTGGAAAAAGAATGTCAACTTTATCCACCAGAGATAAAGTAGAAAGCAAAATATATGCAAGCGAGGACGGATCGTGGCATCACATTCACATATTAGGTTTTTGGGTTGGTGAGGTACAGGTCCCTGTGTCCAAATTGTAGCATTCTCTTATGTATTCCTTCCTTTACAAAAGATATATATATAGATAAAGTGAAAGGGAGAGGAACATAATTTATACCCTTTGCCTTTACTGCATGACCTAGCAGCCTATCTTTTATAGATACGAAACAGAAAGAATGCATGCCCCTCTCCACCCATTATCAAATATCTTAAATTATTTTCATAAATAAATAACTTAAATGATTTTCAAATAACAAATAGTTTGAATAATATTTTTTTAAGGTGTCTTTGCCTTGTTTCTCCTTAAATTCCATGATAAACAGACCAGCCATTAACTTAAACCCATGGCTTCGAAACCATTGGTCAAGCCTGGGTTTTTTTCTAAATCAGTGTTACGTATCTTGAACTTCTTGGAGTCTACTGGGTTTTCATCAAAAACGTAATCAGATATTTCCACTAGGTGTCACTTTGCATGTTTTTGTTGACCATCTGAGGTTGTCATTTTCACTTACAAAAACATGCCTAAAACTAAGATTAACGTTTTTTTTTCCAGCAATCATTCAAATTAAATAGGGTATTCTACTTAAAAAGAATTTGGTTTGAAACAAACATAAAGATTTAGGATGTGTTTCGAATGGAACCACTTTTTTAAATTATTTTTTATTCGAAAAAATATTAAATTAATATATTTTTAATTGTTTATTTTTAATAATTTTAATGTATTAGTGTAAAAGTAATAATAATATCATGTCGCGCATTACTACACAAGCATTGTCTATGCAAGAGAAAAACATGGCAGCGGAGAAATGGGGATCCGAAATTGAAGTGAAAATCGTTGGCATGGACGGGAACTAACTTAAAGAACACAGTGAGAAATGTAAAAAGATTAGTAGCAGAATCTTTAATTTATAGGCTACTTAAGCTTTGGACAAAAGTCTGACAGATGTTTGTACGTTTTGAGGCTAATACAAATACTAGGGACAATAACTTGAACGTTTATTACCCAACACCAACCGTCTAAGAAGATTTGCTCCAGAGAAAACCTATGTATAAATGCGTTTGAAATTGCAGTTGAAAGTACAGCATGGAGGTATTAAAATTTTCAACACAAGAACATTTTTCAATTAAGCATATACATCCTCTGTTTGGTGGGCTTGTTGGATTGTTAGGTATAACTGGATAAGCTTGCTTCTGCTCACTTGTGTAATAATCTTTTTTGAGAGTAGGAGCAGACCAGGTGGGACTAGGTCATGACTCGTGTGTAGACAAGCAATTGAATGATTGGAAAATGTTTGGTAGAAAATTTAAAGAAGCCCAAAAGACTGGTTATGTCACAGCAGTTATTGTTGCAACCCCACCATTACTATTGTATATTGCCCTACACATATATATATAGAAAAGTTTGGCTAACCAATAGGTCAAGCCTCCCAATTATTCTCAACTTGCTATCAGAGCTTTCTGCCATCAGAACTCTTCTTCTCTTCTTCCTCCTTGCAGCTGACATCCTTTCTCTTTCTCCTAAATGGACTCTACTGCGGCTGCCGCCTACTCCACCCACCAAAACAGCGGTGCAGCCCAACCATCCAGCCCCTCTGAAGCTGCTGCCATTGGTTCCTTCTCCCACTAGCAGCAACCCCAACCTGCAGAGCAACACCTTGCTCTTTCTCTCATGTTTCTGTCGTTCCCCTGCACATCATAGGGACAACGACTCCTTCTATCGTTACTTTGTCCAACACTCATCAAGTGGTCTCGTTGAAGTTTACAACCACAAACTATCTCTATTGGCGAATGCAGATGAAGCCATATCTTATTGGTCAAAGTGTTTTTCACTTTGTTGATTGCTCAGTACCGTGTCCTTCTTCTCATGTTTCTGACGGTTCTGATGGTTCTTCTTCAACAATTAATCTTTCTTTTCTCTGTTGGAAGCAACATGATCAGCTTATTTTAAGTGCGTTACTCACCTCCCTCTCCATGGGCGTCCTAAATCTTGTGGTTGATTGTCAGACTTCTTCTTGTGTTTGGCGCACTCTTGAGAAAGCGCTCGCTTCTCCATCAAATTCTTGCATTATGCAACTCCATGGGTCTTTTCAAGAACTTCGGCAAGGAGATGCTTCGGTTACTACATATATGCAGCACGCCAAGTCATTGTTTGATGAATTGGTTGCTGCTGGCCGACCCCTCTCTCTTGAAGACTTCAACCTCTATATATCTCGTGGTCTTCGTGGTGAGTTTAAAGACTTCGTAACTAGTCTCGTGACCAAGGCCGAATCGCTGTCATACGCGGACCTTCACAGCCACCTTCTTACTCATGAGTTTCTACATAAGTCTTCTCTTCCCTCCTTGGCTGCAAATCCACCTTTGTTGCCTACCCCATCTCTGTTGTCATCTGCTTATCTTGCATAGCAGCAGACCAACTCTTATTTTGGTCGTAACAGAGGTCGTTCCCGCGGCAACTGGCGCTCCAACAACAACAAGTACAATAGCCATGACAGGACTGATTTTCGTGGCTCTTCTTCCTCTGTTCCCACGGACTGGAAGCAGAATCACTTGCAGCAGAGCAGACGGGCTGCTGCTGGTGGACAGTGGCCTCCTCACCGATCTTTTGAGCAGCACGTCAAGTGTCAACTATGCTTCTCCTTCGGCCACACAGCCCTACAATGTGCTCAGTTTTGTAGCAGTGGTCATCAGCCCTTTGCCCATCTTGCAGTTGGTCTGGTTTCTGCCTCTTCTTGGTTCCCGGATACTAGTGCAAACCAGCACGTTACTCCTAATCTTACAACTCTGATCGATTCTGCACCCTATCTTAGTAATGATCATTTGCATGTTGGTGACGGTAAGGGTCTATCTATATCCCATATTGGTCATACCACCTTATGTTCCCCTAAACACACCTTTACATTATCTAATATTCTTCATGTTCCTTACATTACCAAACCCTTGCTATATGTTCAGAAATTTTATCGTGATAATAATGTTTATTTTGAATTTTACGCCTCTGTGTATTATGTAAAGGATCTCATCACTCAAGCAGTGTACCTTTCCGGTCAGAGCAATGACGGTCTCTATGTTCTCTCGGAGTCTTCTGCTACCACCAATTCCTCAAGCTTATTGGTCTCCTTGCATTTGTGCCACTGCTAATCTGTGGCATCGTTGATTGGGTCATCCTACGTCTCGTATTTTCAATTTGTTAGTTTCCAAAAATAAAATAATGTGTACTTCTAGACACTCACTTGTTCAATGTCAAGCTTGTCCGCTTGGCAAGTCTTCGCGTTTGTCATTGAGACCTACGGGTCACAAAACTACTGCTCCACTTGATTTAATTTTTAGTGATGTTTGGGGCCCTGCTCCTATGTTTTCTTCTAATGGTTTTCGTTACTTTGTTATCTTTGTCGACGTGCATATATGGTATTATCCGTTTGTTGCCAAATCTGATGTCTTTTCCACTTTTCAACGTTTTCAAACACTTGTTGAACATCAATTTTCACTTAAAATTAAATCTATTCAAACTGATTGGGGCGGTGAATATCATAAATTAAACAGTTTCTTTCAAACTATTAGTATTCATCACAGCTTAATCTGTCCTCATTCGCATGAGCAAAATGGCAGTGTTGAGCGTCGTCATCGTCATATTGTCGAAATTGGTCTTACACTTTTAGGACAATGTAGTGCTCCATTATGATTTTGGAATTATGCGTTTGAATCTTCAGTCTATCTCATCAATCGCATGCCTACTCCTGTTCTCCAAAATCAGTCTCCTTTTGAATGTCTGTTTAATCGTACTCCTGATTATGATTTTCTACGTACTTTTAAGTGTCTCTGTTTTCCATTTATGCATCCATATCATGCTCATAAGTTGGATTTTCGTTCCTCTCCTTGTGTGTTCTTAGGCTATAGTTCCTCACACCTTGGTTATCGTTGTCTCGATTCCGCCTCTGACCGTATATATGTCTCCCGTCATGTTCGTTTTCATGAGAATGTGTTTCCTTTTGCAAATTCCTCACAGCTAACAAGAACCCCAACTATTTCCTCACAGCCCACCCACTTGCCCAACTTGATCACCCCCTACAATTTTCTCCCGGCTACCCCACAAAATGCCTTACCTGCAAGCTTTGCCACACCTCCAGCACCAACCAAACAGCCCTATCGTTCCCTACCCATGTCTACCACCATACCACCGCCACCCAGCCCTACCCCTATGTCAGCATCTGGATGTTTCTCTAATGATCATTGTCGCACGTCCCCCGCGCGACGTCCGATGATGATTTTTTGTTTGTTTGCTTGATTGGTTCTTTGGAGTCGCCACCTAGTATTATGGTCACTAGGAAACCTAACTGGTCTTTCAGAGATTCTAAGGCAAGAGACTGGTTGCATAAAGGGAAGGTATTAGCACCCCTAGTATGCCCTACCTAAGGTAAGCTGCTTGGTGTTTGGTTTGCCTTATAATTGCTATGGTGTTGGTGTCTTCTAATCCCATCAATTTTCCTAGGTTTGATTCAAACTAAATTTA
>Ga0307517_10008565_pt1 | contig 14649 bp, 8 predicted proteins | sample 23_EM_MG_FD_194515 | JGI IMG/M metagenome (GOLD analysis project Ga0307517, IMG submission 194515) | Populus trichocarpa ectomycorrhiza microbial communities from riparian zone in the Pacific Northwest, United States - 23_EM | ecosystem: Host-associated > Plants > Roots > Unclassified | place... | reverse complement strand
TAATCCATAAATACAATGCTAAATCATCTACATAATATGTTTGGAGCATATTCTCATTTGGTTATGGCATACTCGCACTTAACTATTCAGAATCACTTATTATTGCATAGACAATAACCTTTTGAGATTTTAATTATAATTTATTGTTTGGTCAACAAGTTGGATAAAGATGTATATTTTAACTCATAAAAATATTTGAAAGAAATTTTTTATAAAATTATGGATTTTATGTAAAATGATTGGCCGGCTAATACAATTGGATCAAACTGGTCAAATAATTAAGGTAAAATATTGGAGTTTGAGTATGTAGCTCTTTAGAATTATGACATGATAAAATTATATTATTTAGCTAAATATTTCCAAACCTATAACAATCCATTAATTTTTTTTAATTTACCATGCTAATTAAAAAAAAATCTAGTATGCAAGTTGTTAGCAGATGTTGCAGATCTCATGCATTCAAGTAACTCAGTCAATCTTGACACTTACTTTTTCAAGTCACCAAAAGTTTTAAATCAATGACAAAAAAGAGCATATAAAGCTGTCAAGTACAACATTTGTAGCGATATAGCTAGACCAGATTTAAACCAGTACATTGGTTATAAAAAGGGTCTGGAATTAGAGTTTTAACTTTCAAGTAGGTAAAAACATATCGAGGAGGATAATAGAAGTCATTACACGAAAAAACAACAGAGTGGACAGGGGCGGACCTGAGTTATGCTTGGAAGGAGCTTGGCAGTCCAAAATTTTAAAATATCTTGATTTTAGTCTTTAAGTTTCTAAATTTTTCATGATAATTATGTATTCAGCCCCTCTAAAAATAAAATATTTATTCTTCAATCTTATAATTTTTACTACGGCACCCTGGATAAAATTTTATAAATATGCCCCTGGGTGTGGAAGTAATTTCCCTGGAGCATGAATCTAGAAAACCACCTTGAAAATGAAAAAAAGAGGCTATATCCTATCCACTAGAATAAAGTATTGGTTTGTTTTTGTGTTTTTAAAAAATTAATTTTTATTTTATTTTATTATTTTAAATTAATATTTTTTTGGTATGCTGATATTAGAAATTGCTGATGACTATTTCATACTGGCGCAAAAACATTCAACACACGTAAAACCCTGCATCATAAATAAAAATACTAATTTCAAATAAAACGAGCATTTTTCTCTTTAAAGCATCAATGGACTCACTAAAGAGCTTGATAGGTTGCCTGATTGCAGAATGGAATTTTCCAGACTGAATTTACTCAACAAGGTAAGTTAATTATTGAAATTTAAAAACATGAACCACTTTGACAAGTTCTATGTTTCTACAGAGTTAGGTTAAGTTAAAGGGTAAATAGATTAAAATTAATTCAGTATTTTAACGAGAAAAGGCTAGTGGTAAAAATCACATAAAATCAATGGATAATTCACCGAGTTCATGATTAGCATATCTAGATTGCATATCCATCTCTTCTAGTACTGCCTGAAATCCATCATTCATTTAAAGTTTTAAACACAACCCAGATGCATCAACCACGGTTAGAATTGAGACAAGAGTCGGTGATTTTATTATTCACTTTACAAAACAATACTTATCATAAAAGAGTTCTTTTTTTAAAAAAAAAATATGTTTTTTTTTTAATTTTATCATTCAAAATTTAGTTTATCATAGATCAAGCTTTATTATTTGTTTTGGTTTGTTTTCTTTGTAGTTGTCTTGGTTTTATGATCCGTGTTGCGAGTTTAGCAAGTTAACTCGATCGGCTCAATTTTTTTATTTAAAAAAAGTAGTATTTTTTCTCGATTTCATCCGTTAACATTATGTTAATTGTGAACCAAGTTTTTTGATTCTTTTTTATTTATATTTTATTAAGTTATCATGATCTCATAACTCGAATCATGAGTTTTGCAGGTTAATATTGGTTGACTGGTCATTTTACCATGTCTGTTTTTTTTTAGACTTTTAATTGAGAATTGTGCTGCATAATTTATCTTGATTTGCTTTATAGGAGGTATCCCAGTTTCATAACCCAAGTCGTGGGTTTGGTGAGATAACCGGGTTGACCTAAGTCATTTTGTTGGTTCGGTTTATATGAAGTTATCATAGTTTTATGATTTAGATCATGAGTCTGACAGGTTAATTTAAGTTGATCTGGGGTGTTTTTTATGTAATGTTTTTTATTAATTTGTTTTTCAGTTTCATATTTCAACAATTGATTGAGAATTAAATTTTATAATTTTTTTAATTTACTTTTTGTGAGATTATTATAGTCTCAGGAACCAGGCTATGAACGTAGTAGATTAACTCATATATATTTTTTTTAATTTTATTATTTAGTATTAAGTCGACTGAGAACTGAACTTCATAATTTGTCTTGACTTGCTCTATACAGGGCTATCACGATTTTATAACTCAAGTTGTGAAATTGATATGTTAACCCAAATTGACCAAAATCAATCTCATATGTTGGCATCATAATATTTTTAAAAAGAAATACCGCCTTGAACTTTTTTTAAAGTTAAATTATATTTTTGCTGATTATTCAACTTGCCTTTAAACTTATTAATCTATCTAAGTTACATTCAAATATTTTTTATTTTTTTAAAAATTAACAACACTTAAATATTCTCTCAACGTTATTTTAGTGCATGTCAGCATCTCAGTAGCAACCAAACCACCAAACTGGGAATTCTCCTGCTATGATGCTAAAAACTAACAAAACATTCACACTATATTTTTCTCACCCAACCTCGAAAGTAAACAATAACATAACAAAGACTGCTATGATCATAAAACGAAAGTGTCCATTCATCATCTATTAAATCCTGTTATTTGCATGGTTAAGATCGATTTAAAATGTAATTTGAATTGAATTTTATTTTAAATTAGATTGGTGACTGACACAGATAAATCTGGACTGAATTGATAAAATTTAATTGACTCAATTAAATATATGAATAATTTTTTTTTATTCAAAACAATATTATTTTAAAATTTACTGACAAACCTAAGACCGAAGCTAGTTCCAATAACCGTGTCACTTCCTAATCCAATTCACTGTATAATTCCGAGAAAAATAAAAAAATAAAATGGAATGGTCCACTAATTAACCCAACTCACTAACTAACACTGTTAAAAGAAAAAAAAAGAAAAAAACTCGCTTTCCCATATCTGCCCTCATCACGCGCCTTAACAGACAAACTCCACTCGCGCTAGGACGAAACTCAAGTCCTAACCGAAACACACACTTGTCATTTCTTCCTAAAAAGCTCCACTCAAAAACCCAAATCCATCTCCTTTAAAACACTCATTGTTCGTGGAATTTATTGTTCGTGGAATTTAACTAAAAACTCACAAAATCTCACCATTTCGAGCTCTGATCTTGCATAGGTAATGGTTCCTCAGCTTCCATTACGTTATTTTCTTACCGTTCACTCTGACTTAATTCTTTACAATTTTTTTCACATGCACCATAAATGTGTTATCATTTTGGTGTTTGATTTGGTTTTAGTGTTTACTAGTGTTTTTTTTTTTTAAATATTAATCCCAGAGTTTCTTTTCACTGATCTACTGATTATCCATGTTTTATGTTTTATTCACGGTGATTGAGATACAGTTGTTATAGATTCCGTGTCCTTAAAAAACTGTTTTAGCCTGCGTTGTTTTATCCCGAGCTCTGTTTGGTTCCTGGGAAAGTTTATGTATAAGAGAAAATTGTTTGGAATTTAAGGAAATAAAATGCACTTTGCCATTTTTTTCCTGTCTGTATCTAATTTTTAGTGCTTTAATTTATGTTGTTTTTTTTTCACATTTTTTTCCCTGTTAAGCAAACGGAGTTTAATTACTAGTAATTTCTGTGATTATTTGACTTCTACAATTTTTTATTAAAAGTTACTTGACAAATTGACATCTAGCCATATGATGTCTTGCATGTATAATTTTTTTTTTTCACTCATTTTACATTTGGGCTTTTGAATTTCTGCTTGGGCATATGTTGATGATATTTATGATATCGTTATGTATCTTTGTCCAGCTTTCTGCTGTTAAGAGTAAGAAAAAGATTCTATTCACATCATGGGTATTTCTTAACATTTCCTTACACCCCAGGTACTCCTTTGATACATCCAAGTGCGAAGCTCAATGGATCACAGTTCAGACGAGGAGATTGATGCAAGCGGATCTGATTCTGAAATGGATGAGTATGAAAATGAAGCATATGAAGAACTGAAGGACGGGAAGCTCCGAGTGAAAATTTCTGATGAGACTTTTGCTTGCCCCTTCTGCCCCCAGAAGAAAAGGCAAGCTTACCTTTACAAGGACCTCTTGCAGCATGCTTCGGGGGTAGGCAAGAGTAGGTCACAGAAAAGAAGTACCAAGGAGAAGGCTAATCACCTGGCACTGGTGAAGTATTTGGAAAAGGATTTAACAGCTGCAGGCAGAACATCAAAACCTGTGGGTGAGACTGATCCTCATAGTGATTGTAGCCATGTGGAGAAAATGGATGTAAGCCAATCTGAAATGGATAACTGTGAAGATAAATCTTATGAAGAACTGAAGAATGGAAATCATCAAGTGAAAATTTCAGATGAGACTTTTACTTGTCCGTACTGCCCCACCAAGAAGAGAAAGCGTGATTACGCATACCAGGACCTCCTCCAGCATGCTACTGGGGTGGGAAAGAGTTTGTCAGAGAAAAGGACTGCCAAGGAGAAGGCTGATCACCTCGCATTAGTTAAGTACTTGGAAAAGGATCTAGCAGCTGCAGGCAGTTCATCAAAACCAGCAGGCAAGACTGAAAATCTTAGTAGTTGCAGTCAGAACGACAAGTTTGTGTGGCCCTGGACAGGTATTGCGGTTAACCTACCTACTAGGAGGGCTGAGGATGGGCGATTTGTTGGAGAAAGTGGGTCTAAATTCAGGGATGAGTTGAAAAGTAGAGGGTTTAACCCGACAAGAGTTCATCCTCTGTGGAATTTTCGTGGTCATTCAGGAACTGCCGTTGTGGAATTCAACAAAGACTGGCCTGGTTTGCACAATGCCATTTCATTTGAAAAGGCTTATGAGGCAGATCAACAAGGGAAAAAGGAATGGTTTGCTAGTAGTGGGGAAAAATCTGGTATCTATTGTTGGGTTGCACGTGCTGATGATTATAATTCGAACAATATTATTGGAGAACACCTAAGAAAAATTGGTGACGTTAGAACAATTTCTGATCTCATAGAGGAAGAAGCCCGAAAACAGGACAAGCTTGTATTCAATCTCACCAATGTTATTGAGACCAAGAATAGGTACTTGAAAGAGATGGAGTTGAGATGTTCAGAGACTTCAGCCTCCCTCAACAAGTTGGTTCAAGAAAAAGAGAAGCTTCTTCATGCTTATAATGAAGGTGTGTTCTGTTATACCACTTAAGGCAATATTTTCTCTACTTTGTAAAAAGTAATACAACTTTTTCTTGAGTAATAATTTAGGTTTTAAGCTGTTATACTCGTTCATGTGCACAATCCGCAGGAAATAGTTGCTTATTTCTTTCTGGTACCATGCTGCTGTATACAAATTGATTCATGCTGCATGCATATGATCATTTGCAGAGATAAGAAAAATTCAAACGGGTGCAAGGGATCACTTTCAGAAGATATTGAATGACCATGAAAAGATTAAGTTGCAACTAGAATCTCACAAAAAAGAGCTTGAGATGCGTGGATCAGAATTGGAGAAGCGTGAAGCCAAAAATGAAAGTGACAGACGAAGTCTTTCTGAAGAGATTGAAAAGGTGCGCTCCTTGGTGCTTGAGTGGAATGACTCTTGTATGCATATTCTCATGTTCTGGCATGAACATTGAAGAGGTGAAACCAATAACTTAAAATCATAAATAGGAGAAAATAGAAGGTAAATGGTGTCAACTATTTATTATTGCGGACCTGATTTCATCGTTTTGTTGAAGAGGAAGAGCATATAAAATGATCAATCTTGCTTACACTGCATTCTGTTAATGATATTATCAGAGCTTGAATGGAAAAACATGTTGTCACAGACAACTAAAGTCCTGGCCCCACCAAAGAATTTGAAAACTAATCTCTTTTTATACTAGAGTTCACTTCAACCTGTTACTTCACATACAGTTTTCTTTAGTGCTGATTGATTGAAGCATCCTCGCTGTTTTCTAAATGATTTTGTGTGCTTTGGAGTTGGAGGTGATTATATCCTTTTTCCTCAAGGGGTCATATTTTTGGGATTCCATGGTTCTATCCATTGTCTCTGTTCAATAAATGCTTTAGAGAAAAATAAATCTTTTCCTTTTCACTCACAAGGTATGATTTTCAAACGATTGTTTTCTGCAACTCTACTAGATGGACTCTGTGCATAGTGTTTCCCTATCTCTTGTTTGTTCGAGGGGCATTTCTGATTATGTTAATGTACTTGGATCCCTAGCTTAATAGTCCAAACGTATTATGCATTCTCCGGTGTAATTTATTACAATAGGCTGTTTCACACAATAACTATATTTGTTATTTTAGCGTCAGTTGAAGTGTTTCTTATGATATTATCTGCTCAAATATTCGACAAGTTTGCCATGTCTGCCTTTTTTTTTTGTTATTTCAGAATGCAGTTAGAAACAGCTCACTTGAGTTAGCTGCTTTGGAGCAACAAAAGGCTGATGAGGATGTCTTAAAACTAGCTGAAGATCAGAAGGTTGGTTTATTCTTTTGCGTACTTTAATAAATAGCAGAGCATATCTTTATCAATGTTGATAACACGACATGTTGAAGTTATGTCTTTGATTTTTGATGCCATTCAGAGACAAAAAGAGGAACTTCACAATAGAATCATTAGATTGGAAAAGCAACTGGATGCAAAACAAGCACTGGAGTTGGAAATAGAGCGGCTCAGAGGGGCATTAAATGTGATGAAGCACATGGAGGATGATGGTGATGTAGAAGTTCTGAGAAAGATGGATGCGATAATAAAGAATTTGAGAGAAAAGGAAGGAGAACTCAATGATTTAGAAGCTCTTAACCAAACTCTTATTGTAAGGGAACGCAAGAGCAATGACGAGCTTCAGGATGCCCGCAAAGAACTAATTAATGTTAGTAGTTTCTACTCTTCCAAGTTTACTTAAGTCCATGACTTTTCATTCTTAACTGAGAAGACAAGCTATTTTCACAATCATACATCTAGGAATATTTTGTTCTCAGCTGTGACAACATAATTTGGTGTGGTCCATATTCCATTTCATTATGATGACGCTACTCAACCCATATAGTTGTTTAGGGGATTGTAGATGATGAAATATCCTGGGATGGAATGGAGTGGTCAAGAATATTCTTGTCTTCCCTCATGTGGTTGGTAGTGCTAAAAATCCATGATGATGATGAGTTGTTTAATTATCAATTAAGGATTGGAACCCTTTGGTTGCTGGCATTGGTTCTTTTCTTTCTAATTTGATTTGTTTCAGTTAATATCGAACTTCATCATCTGACAATGCAAAATGTTACTCATTATGAGCAATTTCTATTTTCCAGCATGTTGAGTACACAATTCTACTCATTAGTTAAATGCCTAGCGGATATTTTTTGAAGCTCTCATTCATTGTACTTGTTCCTATCTCTTGGTTGTTAGATATCACCAACCCCCTTTTTGGCAGGGCTTGAAAGAAATATCAAATCGAGCTCATATTGGTGTTAAGAGAATGGGAGAACTTGACAGTAAACCATTCCTTGAAGCAATGAAGAGAAAATATAACAATGAAGAAGCAGAGGATAGAGCTTCAGAAATTTGCTCATTGTGGGAGGAATATCTTAAAGATCCAGATTGGCATCCTTTCAAAGTTGTTATGGTTGATGGGAAACATCAGGTGTGTCTTCCTAATTGGCATTTATTTGGGCTACATATTGAGCAATGTTGCATATTTCGATGCATTTTTTGTTTCCAATGCAAGAAACAAGCTTGGCAAGCATGTTAGGATATATTTCTTGTGGGCCTACAGTTTACATTCTCTACAACTTGGCACCATTTCCCTTTTGTATACTTCTATATAGTGAGCTAGGACTAATCTAATTTCAGCAATTGAGTTTCCTCTTTGTTGAACAGATTTTCTCTCAATGTGGTCTCGTTTCAGAATTTTCTTCTGAATTTTTCCTTCACCATCTATGACGAGCTTGCACTTTTCTTGAATGGTGTATGAATGTCTGCTTTCTGTCTTAAAAGTAAGCGGCCATGTCAATGTGTTAATCGGGTCAATTTGATTTGTCAAACTATTTTAAATATCAAGAAATCCAAGAGATGCTAAAAAGTTTCCTTGTAGTATTTACATTTGAAGAATTGAATTTATGTACTAATAATTTTATTCTGATATTTTCTTTTTTCTTTCTCATTGTGGTTTTTCCCATCCCTTCGCCAAGTATGCTGCACCTTGATCGTTGCTTCCTTTCACAATGAATGGCTAAATTTTAATTGTTGGTTCAGGAAATAATTGATGAAGAAGATGAAAAATTAAGCCGCCTGAGGGATGAGATGGGTGATGAAGCTTGCATGTCTGTGACGACATCCTTAATTCAGGTAAATGAATACAACCCCAGTGGCAGATATATAATCTCAGAGTTGTGGAACTACAAAGAAGGGAAAAAGGCTACCCTGGGAGAGGGAGTCTCATTTTTATTGAGCAGATGGAAAGCACTTAAGCGCAAGAGGGAAGGTTGAAGGTTGGTACATTCTGTTTCATGTTTCACTTCTGTCTCAACTGAATAATGTCCTTGTTGTTTCAACTCTCATGTTGATTGTAATGCATCCGAGGAAAAGAGGAAGCACTGGAATTTGGCATTTAGAGAATGAGATGTTTTTCAGAGCTCATCCTGCAGGAATGCTCACTGATTGAAAATCATCTATCTTTTTGTTTTAAAAAAAACTACAAGCAAAGATGTGGGTAACCATTTAAAAGGAATTCAAACCAGTTGCGCATGCCTGCATTTGTCTCAGTTATCTAGCTTTAATGATTAGGCACCCCTAAAGGTCATTAATAGGGTTTGAACGCAATGGTCATGATACTTTTTTCTTAGCTTCCTATTTTGGCATTAGTTTTATTCTAGAAACATTGTTGGAATGTACAGGAAAGAACTAATCAACTGCCGAGATGGAGCGACGAGCCCAAAACTGGAAGACCTGTTATCCGGCAACCAGGAAATAAATCAATCTGCCAAGTGATTGGCTGGTTTAAGGTACGAGATACCTATTCTGTGTAACATATTGAACTTGGTTTTCCGCTCTCATTGGATGTCTTGCTCAGAATAAACTGTCATGTGCTAACATGCGGAATTGGTGTCGGACAATTTTCATAAAGATGTGGACTTAAGTTTGACCCTCCTGGTCTTCAAAAAGTAGAATGTGCATTTTCAGGTGTCCATTCCCTCAGTGTTTGCTGTAAGGCATACTACACCTTACAGTTTTCTGAAGGTAGGATAGTAGTGGTCACATTCTTCTAACCTTGTATGTGCTTGTGAGTTTTGTTCCTGCAGATGCAGCAAAACAGCAGACATCCTTTGATTGCTGAAATTGTATTTTAAGAACTCTTTAATGGGCAATAATTTCTTAGCATAATGACCACGAGCAGTCATCTTTGCAAATTGTCTTCTCATCAATTTGTGCCAATTTTAGAATGTTTGAATCATGATTTAGCTGAGATTATTCAAATTGAGTTTTACTTATCATTTTATACATGAGATCAAACTTGGTCACGAGACAAGAACACGTGTAGATGTATGCTTGAACCCAGAAATCTCTACAAAGGTAGATCTGGATAAATTACATGCAATTTCTCATTCTCTGTCAAATGCTTAAAGATTTCTTGTACTAAAAAAATTATATGGGCAGCTGTAGTTGGTTGGGCCTGGGGTTTTGAATTACTTTTGTTTACAGTAAACGTGAACAAGTCCAAACTGCTGTATATTACCTCTAGAATATTAGAGTTCAAAATGCTCGTCTACGGCTTCTATAGTTAAAAAAATTTCCATGATCGATCTCGCTGCTTGCATAAATTTGCAATAAGACCAGAGGTGTGAAACAGGGTTGGCCGGCCTCTAGACAGCACGAGCGCAGTACGATAGTTTGGCATTTTAAAATTTTTAATTTTTAATTTTAATTAATTATTTTTTATGATTTTAGATTGAGTGTTGAAAATAAATTTTAAAAAATAAAAAATATATTTTTTATGCACTCTACCAGACAAACATGCGGACAGCTCTCGGGTTTACAGGCAAGTCAACTTCGGCATGACAAATTTTACAAGAACAAAATTTGCTTATTTCTGTATACTCTCAAAGGAAATTACAAATGCACATTTAATTTATCAATAAATATGAGATAGTTAAGTTTTCTTAATATTTTTTAATACAATTAATTAGAAAAAAAACTATACCATAGAATATCATGAAAGTAATGAGCATGAGCTAGCAGGTGGGCCAAAATGGCATGATACCATCTTATTATACGTAAAATGTTTTGTAAAATGATATGACAAATATGGATTGAATTGGCACGCAAAACACGCTTTACACCTCCAAAAATTATTCTCCTGTTAAATAGAAAATTAATTAAAAAATAAATCTAAAATAGCTTGTGAAATAACTATAACCTTGCTCACAGTGTATTGTGGATTTTAATATTGCATTGTGAGTTTCTCTTCTTTTTTTTTCACTATTTTTTTTTTCAAACTGATATCTTTGCCTTAAGTTGATTTAGGGTTTAACTTTGTATTTTATTTTGGTTGACTTGATATGGAGTTTTTATAGTGTAAGGAAATAAATCGGATATTATTCTAAAATTTAAATATAATAATGAAAACAATATAAATTTCAGAAACCAAACTAAAACTTAAATAAAACTTCGACTTAATTTTAGCCAGATTAGGGACTAAAAAGGAAAAGTGAATGGTGTGGGGAAGGTCACCCATGATGTGGTGGTGCATATGCTTTCCTCCAAGATTTGAAGGGGTTTTTGATGGATGCCGTTGAAATCATCTCATTTTTCAAATTGATTTATATCTATTTTGCCCATCTTTTGCAATTTTAGTTCTTTATCTTTTAATTCAACCTTTTATTAAAATAAAATATGTAAATGAGTGTTAATTTAAGCTCAAAAAGATTTAAATAAGAGGATGAAACGTAAAAATAGTACAGTTTTGGACACATGGCTTGGCTTGGTGTTTGTTAATATTTTACTACAAGATTAGTTTTCTTGATAGAGAGGAATAAAATGGAATGCCAAAAGAGAGAGATTGGGCATCTAACCATAGAACTGGAGGAGTGTCGGTATAAAATGGAATGTCAAAAGAGAGCTTGAGCAGCTTACCAAAGTGCTGGAGGAATGCAAGGTCCAGAATGAAGTTTTTTTGTTTAAATTATTTTTAGATTGTTTAGATGTGTTAATATTAAAAATAATTTTTTAAAAATAAAAAAACATAATTTTAAAAACTAAACTCTATCAAAATACCAAACGCTATTAATTTGTGCTCTACTGCCTCTTTACACTACTTGAACCAACAGAATGTAGAAATTGTACTTATTACTTTTTGCATAACTCTATTTGGATATTGATTGCCGAGAAATGCAGGAAATATTAGACGATAATGACGAAAAGTTGAAAGGGTTGAGAAATGAGTATGGAGAAGTTGAACGCTATCTTAACAAATGCATTACTGGAATTGAACGAGTACGTACAATCCAAGTGGGAGGTATGCAGTCCCTGAAGTCTGGAACTTGAAGGGAAGGAAGGAGAGCCACCATGAAAGAAATCATTCAGTATGTGATCAAGCAAATGAAGAGTCATAAACGTAAGAAAGTACAGATGTTTTTACCTGTTCTTCTGTTGTAAGTATATACGTTTCAATTAACACTTCTAATTCTAAAGCACAATCTATTCTCTAGCTCATTGCAAAGCTAATCGACAAGATTATCTTCTTAGATTCAAACAGTGAGACGATGGATTAAACTGTTTGCAGTTTCCTTTCAACTGCGGATAGCCAAAATTATACTGGTTCCTTTCAGTAATCCGCCACTAATTAGTCAAAGATAAATCGATACTGCTTGCAGGTGATGTTGCGAAAACTTCTTCTGCACAAATGAAAGGGTAAAACGGCTATAGATGTGGTCGCTGCATCAGCTGCTTCTTTGTTGGCCATTGCATGGGCAGTCACTTCCAAAAAGACGCTATCTTTGCTGTGGATAATATCTAAGATATCGACAGAGGTAAAGAAAGGTTTTGACAGTTTGTTTCATGTATTGTCGATAAGCTAAAGCAGAAGGATTTGGGTACTAAAAAACAGCTTGGAAACTATCTAGATGTAGTAACACTTTTATGTCTACAACCAGCTAAATCATCTGTATTCTTGCAGTGCTTCACATTTTCCTTCAGAATGCAGCATCATAGACCCCAATGTAACCACGTTAGTCCCACGTGATGGGATCCTCATAGAAATCTGCTGAACAGAGAAAGAAAGTGGTCGTGTATCTCGGTTATCATCTTCCCCGTTTCCTCGTAGGTTTTAACTGTGAGAATATGCTTATCTCACCTTTGGCACATGGAGACCACAGTCTTCTTGATTATGTTTTAGGTTAGCAATCCATAATCGGATGCATCCTCTGATGCATTTTCGACATAGTTAAGGTAAGGTACGGTGATGAGGAATGCTTTTTAAAGTATTTTTAATTTGAAATATATTAAAATAATAATTTTTTATTTTAAAAATTATTTTTGACTAGCACATTAAATTAAAACAATCTAAAAATATAATTTTAAACAAAAATAAATAAATTTTCATCAAACACCTGTTTAGAACGTAATTCTAAATAACACCAAATTCATGTAACCTCTCTTTTGATGGTAACTCAAGATTGTAAAGTGGGAAATAGTGCTTAGCAGCAAGCCTGATTTGTTTTGCCATCTGCTCGAGCCATGATCTGGGGCTGTTGTATATCGGTTGGTTCCTCATCCAAGAGTGGGAAGTCGGGCCAAAAGCCCATACAGCCTCAGTTATAAAACATAAACAGTGGGCTTTAAGCCTTGTGAAACCCTAGGGACCGGACCTGCAGCTATAAAAAACTGAAAAAAGAGAAATGCCTATCCCATCTCACACCATTTCCCATCTCCAGCCGCCACCAAAAGCAACTGTAGCAAAACCCTAGGGTTAAGAATACAATTTGTTTTGAATCGACAGGTCTATTTATAAGCATATATGGGTTATGATTATAATGAGAGAGGGCTTAAGTGGGATCTTCAACAAAACCCATTCGGATTTGAAGGTTAAAAAAAGATGGAAATAGCCAAGCACAAAAGAAGAAGAAGCCGCCACTCTGAGAGTCAGGCTTTGGTTTCTCTTCAGTTTGTCTCCTTTTCCTCTTTTTTTAGCCATTCTTTCTTTCTGGGTTTTCCACAATGACAGACCTTTTAATTTTTACACTTGATATGAGCCCGCATGTCAAATTTATATTATATTTTAGCTTTTGCATTGATTTGATTTTTTTACAAGACTTTTTTTTATATATGCATGTGTTGTTTCTGTTATGGGGAAGCATTTTTTGTTCAGTTTTCTCATTTAACAACCGTGCAATATAGAAAGCCTTGTTACTTCACTTTCTTTTCAAGAGCAGAAAATTTTGCTTTTTGGAAGCTGGTGAGGTAATTAGGCAGCGGCCAGACAACCGTAGGGATGATTCCACAGATGACGGGCTGTTAATCCCGCTTTGTCTACTGATTCCATCTCACATTTCTTACTTTGATGGTTTTAATGTTGGTTAATTGCCGGGAGCCCCTAAATCCATACAACCGAAGATATTAATTAAATCCGAGTAGATGCGGATGAAATACTGGTTTTGTTTCTAGATTTTGTCTTTCTTTTTTGGTTTTTTAGAATCTAATTATTTTTTGATCGCATGTAGTAAGATTTATGATAAAACATGGGTGAAATATTACACCTTAAAAGATTTTGCTGATAAAAGGTTGTTTCTGAAGGGCCATGTTGTTACCTACATGGCCTTACATGGCCTTTTTTGCATCTTGAAAGCATACCATATGCACAGTATGATTGACACAACTTGATTTCGGTACATTCATTTAGTGTGCTAAATTTCATTCATTGAGAGAATTTGGAGAGACGCTTACCTCAATTCGTTTGAGTATTATGTTTTTATGCACATAGCCTGTCTAGACGATATGAATTGGAGTTTTTATGCCGGAGACAGCAAAAAGAATCTAGCAGAGCTTTTTCCTGAATTTTAATACGTACATGGTTATGGGCATCTGCTGCATTAGGTTTGTTTTGTGTCGCCGCCTGGTTCATAAATTCTTTATGATAGTCTTTGTCCAACACTATTGAAAACTTGAGGTCAGTGGCCTCCAAATGCAACTTTAAGATTAAGAATTTGAGGCAGAACAAAAGCCCTTGCAACAGTCGAAATGATACTAGAAGAAACTTTGGTCGAGAATTTAAGAACATTTGAAGGTTTCCCCAAACAAACGGACGATTGTTGGACATATGAAGGCCGATGTTGCTGCATACATACAATTCCTGGACAAAACTGCTTCATACATCAAGAAATACCATACCAGTATATATGCATTGCTGTTTTGCGTAACAGGAAGCTCCCTGTAAAATCTAAGCGAGTTCATTC
>Ga0307517_10008563_pt1 | contig 14649 bp, 16 predicted proteins | sample 23_EM_MG_FD_194515 | JGI IMG/M metagenome (GOLD analysis project Ga0307517, IMG submission 194515) | Populus trichocarpa ectomycorrhiza microbial communities from riparian zone in the Pacific Northwest, United States - 23_EM | ecosystem: Host-associated > Plants > Roots > Unclassified | place... | reverse complement strand
CCGAGGCCTTACACAGGCAGATCCGGGAACTGCTGGACGAAAGGGAACGATCCCTAAGAAGCAAGGAAGACTACCAACAGAAGGTAGCGAACCAGCAAGCCCAGATACACCGCCTCCAGGAAGACGTTCAAGGACTTCGCAGGACGGTGGCAGGATCGGGATTCAGCCTAGGAAGGTTGAAGAGAGAGGTGGACGAGGCGAGGAAAGGAAACCAGAAGCTCGAGCAACGGAACTACGAGCTAAAGAAAGAGTTGAGAAGAGCTGGGCGGAAGTTGCTCGATTTGGGCAATTAGCATCGAGGGACCGATGCTAGGGGGAGACAGGAGCTAATGTCACAAATCGTGACTAAGCAAGGCAGATTTCACATGACTAATACTTATTAGTCATAAGGTATGTTGGGTTTTTGCACTATGACGTCATTTGACTCATAGCTTTCACATGACTGCGCACTCGCGAGTCATTGGTTGATTATGATTGGTTAATGGTTTCATGACGTCACGATGGTGACGTCATACGATGTAATGATTTCGCACATGACTCAGATTACGAGTCATGGGTTTCACGCATACGACTCATTCGAGCGTATGATCGGGTTTATTGGTTTGGATCGAGTGAAAAGGATGTGCGCAGTTGATTTGTAAGAATCAGCTGATGGATTTCGCACCATGACTAATTATGAGTCATGGGGGCTATGTTACACGATGGTGACGAGTCACCAGGGTTAGGGTTGTGGGAAGATGCCTATAAAAGGAGCTTGGTTCCGACCAAGAGATAGGATCTTCACGCAACCATCTAAGTACTTTTCTATACTTAAGAAATTGCAATACGATCACGCTTTACTCTCTTTACATACACTACTCCTCTACGAGAGCCTATGCTCTAAGAACCTGGAGACTATTGTGATAAGTCTCAACAGGTTGCCCCAACATAGAACTATTGTGATAGTTCTAGCAAACACGACAATCCACTCATCTTACTATCTGAAGAGATAGTACCTCTTACGGAATAACCAAGACAAGCAAGCCAGTTCCGTACTATCTGAAGAGATAGTACATTCCTACGCCTTGGTGCAGAAAAGCGAGACTCGCTTACGCAAGAAACGACGGGCGTTGCCTGTTGCATATGTGCTCAACAATAGGATTGTTACACTCATACTTGCTGGTACCACTTTGATTTAGCCAGTTTAGTCAGAGTCGATCACACCTGCATTGACAGCAATCTGATGTTTAACTGCCATACCGCTTCGTGGTGCTATCCATCCATAGGTTCCTTTTCGTGGTATGATTGCTATTCCGGTTGCGACAACTTCTTGTCTGCCGGCTGGAATAGTCCTTTGCTCATTTGCGTATAGGTTGTGTCCTGCCGCCTTTGCCGATCCTCGAGTCGGTAATCGTGCTTGAGGGTCGAGTAACTTAACTCTTATCCTCTGATCATTCTTTCTTTGAGTCGCGCCGAACTCGACTATCAAGTTCTCTTCTCGTGCTTCGTCTTCGGGTATTGCGTATACCTTTGGTGATTCTTTTAAGCACCATGTCGTACACCGTTCACTTTCGAAGGTGAGCTTGCCTTGACCCCAATCAATTCGGGGACTGTGCTGCTTTAACCATGGCATTCCGAGGATGACCTCATGGTTGGGTAGCTTAGCCACTTGGAAAATCGCCAATTCCCTATGGCTACCGATGTTCATAGGTCCTTTCGCTGTATGGGTAATTGGTCCCATAGCGCTGGGTCGACCATCCACCACGTAAACTTCTCGCATCATTTTTGCTCGCGTGGTTCTGATGTTGTATTTGCTGCAGAACGCTTTGTCAATAAAGTCCTTGCTTGCTCCAGAGTCCATCAGCTTGATAATGTGATTTGTCTCGTTGTGCCATGTAGTCCTATCATGACCATAATATGGTCATTTTCGTTGTTCAGTGCTTTCGTGTTGTTCAGTGCCGCGTACAGGTTCCTCATCTCAATGGGCTTTGGTTTGGTCTTGTCCCTCAGACCATTGCTTACTGGGGACTTTCGTCGTTTCCCGATTGTTCCTCTTTTGCAACCCCGATTTCCCTGGCTTTAGCTGGAGGTCTCCATTGTTTTTTGTTGTCATTCCTTGGTTCCGAGGTCGCTCCTTCTTTGCTGTTGGCCTGGAGTCGGCAGGCCGCTGCTCGATGTCCCGGTTTGGCGCATTTGAGGCCTAAATTGTTTCTCATTCTTCGTTGGTATTCTTTGGCCGAGATGTTGAACCCCGGTCTTCTTCACGTCACATCGAGCTCCATTGGATCGCCCTGATTGTCGTTCTGAGGTCGAAAGGTCCCATTTTGATTCCTTGGAGTTCCTGGCAATGTGGTTGTTCCTTTGCTGGTTGTCCCGTGATGCATCTGTTTGATGGCTGCAATTTTGGTTTCCTTTTCAATGGCCCAATTTGCGACGAATTGTTGGTCTTGCGAGTCTGATCCATCCATTCCCCATGCGTCTTGTAGTTCTGTTTTGAATCCCTTCATCAGGTGGTAAGTCAGAGTTGCATCGTCCATCCCCGTTTGACTGGTGCTGAGTCTATATTCGTTCCAGTATTCTGTGGCTCCTTTGGATCCTTGAGCCATCCTGATGAGTTTTGCCCTCGCTGCTTCTTATTCGTCGATTTCGCCAAACTGTCCCTGCAATTCATTCTTGAAGTTGTCCCAACTACTCCAATTTACATCTTGTCGTCTTTCGATGTATGGCGTAGCCCATTTCAGCGCGTCACCTCTCAGGCGGCTAAGAGCGTAGACAATTTTGTTGTCGTTGTATTCGAATTCCCATCCCACTCCTTTGAAGTAGACTGACAGCTGAGCCAACCAACCTCTGAGTTGATCCCGTTCGCGGTGAAATGTGCTGGGTTCCTTGATTTCAAGCTTCTTTGTGTTCGCAGCTCTTCTGGTGAAGGCTCCAATGATTTGCTGTATCTGTTCCGGCGTGAGGTTGGGAGGCGGGAGTCCTTCTTTTCCTTTGGTGTCTGGATTGGGATTGGATGTGGATGCCATCGTGTTCCTCCTGTTAGGTACTGCGTCTGTTTCGTTGGACTCTGATCCTTCTTCCGAGCTATCTGTTGTGGAGCTCGCGGCTTACGAGTGTTGAATAGACTCGGCTAACGCTTCCCCTAGTCCCTCTAGGTCGCTTTCTGTTCCAGTGAGGTCGATCTCCTGATCGACAGGTTGTTGAGCCGTGCTGTCGTTGGGTATTGGGATATGCGGCAACCAAATGTAACAATCCTATTGTTAAGTAGGTATGCAACAGGCAACAATAGTCGTCTCCTAAGTAAGCAAGTCTGCCTCTTCTACAATAGGGAGTACGGAAGTACTATCTGCTCAGAGAGTGCGGAACTGGCTTGCTTGACTTGAGTGATCCGTCGAAGAATACTATCTCGTCAGATAGTAAAATTGGTGGATTCTCGTGCTTGATAGAACTATCACAACAGTCCCATGTTCGGTCAGCCCGTCGAGACTATCACAATAGTCTCTGGGTTCTTAGAGCATAGGGTCTCGTAGTGGAGGAGTGTATGTAAGATAGTAAAGAGTACTCATATTGCAATCTCTTGAGTATAGAAAAGTACTTAGATGGTTGCGTGAAGATCCTATCCCTTGGTCGGTTTTTTTCTTTCTTTTTTTGTAATCATGGGTAATTTGTTTTAAGGTACAAACAGCCTCATGCAGCGCTAGCTATGGAGAGAAAAAAACCTATAAACAAGTGCCACGACCCGCTTCACCTCTTCATGGGAAAAATCAAGCACCCTGAATCAATAGCAAACGTCCCCCTCGCCTAGCACCCAAGATAGAAACCTCAGACACGTAAGGAAACAATACATAGAAACATACACATAGAGAGACCCAAACCCTTCCGCCGGCTCACCAAAACAAAAGAAAAGACTCTAACGGCCAGAAACGCTGCCCGCCGGGAGAGCTTTGTTGATCGGCGACATAGGAAAACTCCAGCAAAGGGCCCACCGAAACCATGTTGTACGGTCAGGTAGGTCATTACATCGATCCAAGGCGTTGGACAAAGCGATGGAGGCGGTGCTATACCACGACTAGGCGTAACCGAGGAGGGGCCAACCGATCGGAAGGATAGACGGCGAGCGGAGCCACTGGGCTGAGGGGATGCCAGCCAACGACGATGAGCAGTAGGGAGCCAGCCCATGAGTGGCAGTAGGGTGCCAGCCCATGAGTGGCAGTAGGGTGCCAGCCGATGATAAGCAGTAGGGTGCCAGCCAGTGATGAGTAGTAGGGTGCTAGCCAGGGAGAGGATGGTAGCCGTACGGTGCAAGCCGACAGAACTGGGAGGAGGAGAGAGGAAGGATTGCGAACAAGCTAGCCGCAGCCGACAAACGGGCCATAGCAAGGGCTTTTGGGATGATGACGAACCCGAGCAAGACCGTGATGTTACTAACCGAAGCTTTCCCCATCCGAGGTATAAGCCCAGCAAGACAAGGCCTACTTCGACCGAGAGTCCGGCACTGTGACGCCGACCGTGAACGAAGCGAGAAGCTTTCCGACCGTGCAAAATGCTAAGCGAGGTGCCACGCAAGTGCTGGGTAAGGGGGAGAACCGAACTTCATGAGCGGGTGTCAACGATGAACGAGCACGAGAACCCCAAGGAGGCAAGGCCATGAGGCCACAGGAGAGGAGGGGAGATGGCTTAACGTCAACTCCTAGGCAGTAGCCATCATGGGAGAAGAGAGGTGGGTGGGGGAAAGTCGCCATGATTTCTCGTGGTGTTGAGATTTCAATCGCCGGAGGTGTTGTTGCGATAGTTCGTGATCCTATCCCTTGGTCTTTTTTTTTTCCTTTTTTTTTTTTCTTTTTTTTTCTTTTTTCTTCTTTTTTTTTTCTTTTTTTTTCTTTTTTTTTCGTTATCATGCGTTATTTGTCTAATATGTACCGCACAGTTCCTGCACTTCTTAGTCATTAAAAAGGCATACAGCGTTTTTGCTGTCAAAATATCCCGGTAACATGATCAAAATTTGCAAGTCACATGCTCAAAATATCAGTCCAAGTGTGATATTGTGTACATCATAAGTATTTCTTATTACAACCTGATTTTTTCTATCTGAGGCCACAATCACCCCTTTCTCCTCCTACCACCTTCCCTCCACACCTTCTTAATTTCACTCAGTCACAATACACAACATTTATCTTCCAACGGATTTAACACAAACTGAGGCAACACTGTTCTTAGTATGCCACGCTGTACTCTGTGCCACCGAAATCGAGGACATGAGCACTTTGACCGCGATGCCCATGGTCATTTCCGGCGTAGCTGCCGTCCATGTTTGGTAACCTACTCTTTTCTAACAATTTTGCTCTGTTTCTTATTTATCTACTAATTGTTATAAAAATAATACAGGAGAGAAGAACTGCGGCAAGAAGATCAAAGCAGGTAGTACCACAAGAACTAGCGAATGATGAGATACAACAACAGGGAGTCGGAGACGAAGGTTTGCTCATTTTCATGAAATGAATACAATTAGAATAGCTAACAATCATACAGGGGTAGAAGCTATGGAATTGGCTGCTGATGGGGCAATGGGGGGACAGGAGGTAGTACTCAATACAGAGTCAGGAGGTAGGAAATATTTGGAAAAAATAAAGAGATATATACTAACAGGAAATAGGTGACAGGAGAGAAATACGAAAATGTCGACACTGTAAGCAGGAGAAAGAGATAGATGCCTTTGAGTCAGACAGGAGAGGAGGTAGAAGGTTGACTTGCAGAGAGTGTCTGGTAAGTGGACTGCTGTGAATAGGGTTTTATCACAAGATGAGAGGTATATGGCTAACTCATAAGAGAATACAATCTAGACTGCAGGAAGGGAAAGAAGGGCACAGGCCCCCCTCAGAGGGAATAAGCAGGATTTTCAGGAGGGTTCAATGGCAGGAGATCGACTAGCACAAGCACCTGAACCATTGGCCTTCCTGTCACAGAGAGCTAATGGATAAGCTATGATCTGGGAAGATTGAACATCCAATACACAGGCTGCCATGCTTTGCACGGGAATTCAGAGTCATGAGTCAAGCCACAACAGAATGGTCAGGCAAGCTATGAATCCTGTTGCAAGCAGGGCAAGGCCAGGGTGGAGGCAATATGTCCCCTACCTGAACCCCTCAACTCTTTGATGAATGGGGATAATGCTCGCTCAAGGTCATTTCGCGGCAGTTTGCGTAGGTGGAATGAGCTGTTTGCCTTTACTAGCATCAAGTTCAATATGGATAAGAGAATGGATGGAATTGGTACATCATTCCAACTGTTTCAGGTGCATGGTGCGATGTATCACAGACAGGGACCACTGGTACCTGTAGGTGGACGGGATGCTCTCTATTCCCGGATCTACCTCTATGATCCTGCTTATGCAGCTCAGGAGAGATCAAGACCTGCATCTGATCTGGATCCTGAAATTGTTTCTTCCCTGACTTTGATGTTGCAGGAGTTCAATCCAATGATTCAAATCTACCTCACGGCTAAGGAAAGGTTAGCAGAGCTTGCACAAGCTGAAGATAACTTTTGTTTGATTCTTAACCCACGACTGCAACTGGTGGTGGAACGAGGTGCTGATCTGCGACGTGAGAACCTGCCTACAGCAAATCAAGTTTCTATGATTCTGCCAGAGGAGTATTGAAGTGCAGGATTCAGGGACATTGTTTTGGCCAGAGGATAAATGGTGATGATGATGATGCTAACCCTTTCACGCTCATCAATTCTAATCATGCGTCCTATCTTCCACTACACTATGTTCTCCTTTTCCCATATGGCGAACCTGGATGGCACTGGGGAAGGACACTGGATAATCAGGAAGGGAACCACCAGAACAAGAACCTCTCACAGCCGACATTTTACAGATTTCGTCTATTTACCAGGCCCAATGAGCCCTCTACCCTCTTCCGTTCTCAGAAAGTATTCCAGCAGTTTGTTGTAGATGCTTGGGCAGTCTGTGATCAGAACAAGCTTAGCTGGATACGTTCACATCAAGCTAACATCTGTGCAGATCTCTACAATGGGGTCACAGAGGCGTTAGAAGCTGGTGATGTCGATCTTGGGCGTATTGGGAAGAAGGTTGTTTTGCCATCAAGTTATGTGGGAGGTGATAGGTTTATGCAACAGCTATACCAAGACAGCATAGCGATTGTACGCCACTTTGGCAAACCATCACTATTCATAACCTTTACTGCGAACTCAAAATGGGTTGAGATTGCAAATGAGCTCTTACCCAGTCAGAGCGCTGCCGACAGGCCAGACCTTGTTGCAAGAGTATTCAATCTCAAGGTACGCGATTTGTTAGATCAGATCCGGCACAAGGTAATCTTTGGCCCTTGGCTGGGATGGGTTTGGACCATAGAGTACCAGAAGCGTGGCCTGCCACATCTACACCTTCTGGTATTCCTCAGGACTGACCATCAGTTCCTTACTGCTGGCTATATAAATGGCTTTATCAGTGCAGAACTTCCTCCAGCTAATGATCCTATTAGTCAGGAGCTGAGAGGTATCATTGAAACAACAATGGTACACACTCACTGTGTAGCACATAATGGTCAGGCTCTTTGCATGCAGGGGCTTGATCGATTTAGTGTGCTGATGTGCTGTAAAGGCTATCCTCATTCCTTTCAGGAAGAGACAATTATCAATGAGGATGGCTATCCCACGCATCGGAGAAGGGAGACAGGTCAGTCTTATACAGTTGAAGTTCGGAGAGATGGAGCAGATATTACAGCAGTGATTGACAATAGGAGAGTTGTCCCCTATAGTCCATCCCTGTCTCTGTGTTACAAGGCACATATCAATGTGGAAGTATGTGGGTCAGTCAAAGCTGTCAAGTATATTCATAAGTACATTAACAAGGGGGGTGATCGTGCCACTGTTATCCTGGATTCAGAGCATGATGAGATTCAGCGATATCTTCATGGTCGGTATATTGGTCCAACAGAGGCTGTCTGGCGGTTGTTTGAATTCTCCAACCATGGAGAGGAACCACCAGTAATGCATCTTGCTCTACATCTTCCTAATGAACAGTCAATATACTATGCCGCCGGAGAGGATTCAGCTCTCCTACGTCAGCGGATGGATAGTTCCCTCACAACACTCATAGCCTACTTCAAATACAATTCGGAGAAGGCAGATGGAAGACAGCACTTGTATCATGAATTCCCGTTATACTATGTGTATGTGCGGAATGTGGGATGGAAGCCAAGGACCCAATGTACATCAATTGGTCGCATATATGCTGCCAGCCCATTTATGGGTGAACGCTATTACTTGCGCTTGCTACTTACTGTAGTAAGAGGTGCTACGAGCTTTGAACACCTGCGGAGAGTTGATAGGATCGTCCATGAAACCTTCAAAGCGGCCTGTATACCATTGCGCCTCTTGGAGGATGATGGGGAGTGGATTTCAATGTTTCGTGATGGTCAGGAGTTTATGACAGGTCATGCATTGCGTCATCTCTTTGCAATGGCCCTGCAACATACCACAATTAGCAACTCACTTCAGATATGGCAGCAATTTGGCAACAGCTGTTGTGATGATCTGTCATACGTGCTTCGTACAGGAAGGGTAATTGTTCCTGCTAATGGTGACAGTATGGACAATGAACTTTCACTAGACTATGGACTTTACCATATCCAGCAACTCTTGAATGAGTATGGTAAATCTTTACTAGAGTTTGGTCTACCACAGCCAGTATTGGAGTGGAGGAACATTGAAGGACGAATAGTAGGGAATGTTTTACTCCACGAGTAGATGGAGTATGAGGTTGAGCAGCAGAGGGAATTAGCAGATACGATGAGAGAGCATTTGAATGAGGAACAAATTGCCAGTTTCCAGGCAATTGTTGCTGCGGTGGAGAGCTATGAGCAGCACCCACACCGACGGGAACTACAAAATGCCTTCTTTCTACATGGTCCAGCTGGAACTGGAAAGAGCTTCCTCTACAACTGCTTGTGCAGCCACTTTCGAGCCCAAGGAAAGATGGTATTATGTGTAGCATCATCCGGAATTGCTGCCCAGCTACTCCCGGGAGGTAGGACTGCACACTCAAGGTTTAAGATTCCGCTGTCTAATGATAGCCATTCTGTTTGCAATATTAGTCCAAACTCGAATCTTGGGGGGCTGATTCAGAACACATCTCTGATCATCTGGGATGAGGTTCCAATGCAGCATAAAGCTTGTTTCGAGGCAGTCAATCGCACCTTGAATGATGTATGCAATACTGGCGAGGCCATGACAGAGTCTTTGGTGGGATTCCTATGGTACTTGGCGGTGACTTTGCCCAGATCTTACCAGTTATTCGTCGTGGCACAAGGCAGACAACAGTACTTGCCTGTATTCGCCATTCATCAATCTGGGAAAACTTACAAGTTCTTAAACTAAGTACCCGTATGCGTGTCATTGCCAGCGATGCCAATCATGTCTTTCTCAGCTTTCTTAAGAACATGGTTACTAATTCTCTGCTGCATGGGAGGCTTCAACTACCAAGATATATCCGCTGTATCTCTACAGTTGACCAACTCTGTGATCAGCTCTATCCTCAGGTATTATTGAATGATGCTGTCAATAGCCACAGAGAACGTATTGGAAGAGCTATCCTGGCTTTCCGTAATGATCCAGTAAATGATTTCAATGATATGCTGGTGGACAGAATGCCTGGGGAGGAGCACTGCTTTGAAGCTACCAACCATGTTGAGGTTTCTGAGAGTACTGCTGGTGCAGAGCCCTTTCCTGTGCAATATTTGCAGAGCATTAGTCTAGCATCTATTCCACCTTCATGCCTGAGACTCAAGATTGGAGCACCAATTATTTTGCTACGTAATCTGAGTCCAAGAGAGGGCCTCTGTAATGGTACAAGGATGAGAGTACTGGGAATCAGATGTACCTGCTTACAGGTAGCCATTATGGGTGGAAAGTTAGATGGGAAGATTTGCCTTCTTCCCCGGATCAAGCTTACCACTACACATGATGACCTCCCTTTCATCCTACATCGTACTCAGTTCCCTGTCCCTTTATGCTTTACAAAGACTGTCAACAAGTCCCAGGGCCAGTCCTTGCAGCAGGTTGGTGTTGATCTACGGACCTCCATCAGCAAAAAGCCATCCTGCATCAGATACAGTCGTGTTGCTTCCTGACTCTGGTAGTGTGGACTCTGCGTCCTGTGCGTCCTGTGCGCCTTGTACTCAGGCGCCACATCTGGTTGCGTCTGGCACGTCCGGACACCCTTCTCCGTACTGGGTTCCGTCCGGACACATGCAACTAAGCAACCCTGCCTCCCATGCATCCAGACTTCAACCTCAACACCATCGCACATCAGGATTTACCACTACCCCTGAGTACCCTCCCAGCCCCATGGTGAGGAAGGGGTATTTCTTGGCACAGAAAATATAGTTAGTGCTGGCGCCAGGTGAGAAAGCCATCGTACCCTTAATCTTAAATTTACGCTAAAGACCCCTGGGCCGAGTCACTAGCAGACTGGCACTAAGAGTTCTATTTTCAGAACATCATCTTTGAATGAGTGAAAATGCCAGCTCACTCCAGTCTGAAAGCAAGTGATAGGCATAAGACTCTCTAGTGCCTGGTGGTTTCTCGGCACTTAGCCTCAAACTAGACGCGACGCGACACTCTTTTCATCACAACACTCAACATCCACACTCCCGGGCCACAGCTGCAACACTCCACCACAGCCACAGAATCGATCCTGAATCCGACACCTGGAGGTTCCTGGGCTCGATGCCAGCTATCCAGCGGTATAAGATTCATTCCCAGAAGGCTATTATTCATGAAGTTACAGAGCTGAATGGGGTGGGATGCTGGCGATCCCAGAACTCGATTGCAGATTCCGCCACAACCGCTGGGCCGATCCTGGATCTGATTGCGGGAGGTTGTTGGGCTCGACGACAGCTACGCAGTGGTATAAAGGACGTCTCTGTCGCATCAAAACTCATGAAATCGCTGACCCTTGTGGGAGCTGTCTTTATAGGTACCCTGGCGCTCCCGGAACTCGATGGCAGATTCCTCCACAACCACTGCTCCGATTCTGGATCTGATTGCGGGAGGTTGTTGGGCTCGACGCCAGCTACGCAGCGGTATAAAGGACGTCTCTGTCGCATCAGAACTCATGAAATCGCTAACTATTATGGGGGTTGTCTTTATAGGTAGTACTCTGGCGCTCCCAGAACTCGATGGCAGATTCCTCCACAACCACCGCTCCGACTCTGGATCTGATTGCGGGAGATTGTTGGCCTCGACGCCAGCTACGCAGAGGTATAAAGGACATCTCTGTCCCATCAGAACTCATGAAATCGCTAACTATTATGGGGGTTGTCTTTATAGGTAGTACTCTGGCGCTCCCAGAACTCGATGGCAGATTCCTCCACAACCACCGCTCCGACTCTGGATCTGATTGCGGGAGATTGTTGGCCTCGACGCCAGCTACGCAGAGGTATAAAGGACATCTCTGTCCCATCAGAACTCATGAAATCGCTAACTATTATGGGGGTTGTCTTTATAGGTAGTACTCTGGCGCTCCCAGAACTCGATGGCAGATTCCTCCACAACCACCGCCCCGACTCTGGATCTGATTGCGGGAGATTGTTGGCCTCGACGCCAGCTACGCAGAGGTATAAAGGACATCTCTGTGCCATCAGAACTCATGAAATCGCTAACTATTATGGGGGTTGTCTTTATAGGTAGTACTCTGGCGCTCCCAGAACTCGATGGCAGATTCCTCCACAACCACCGCTCCGATTCTGGATCTGATTGCGGGAGGTTGTTGGGCTCGACGCCAGCTACGCAGCGGTATAAAGGACGTCTCTGTCGCATCAGAACTCATGAAATCGCTGACTATTATGGGGGTTGTCTTTATAAGTACTAGTACCCTGGCGCTCCCAGAGCTCGATGTCAGATTCCTCCATGACCACTGGGCCGATTCTGGATCTGATTGCGGGAGGTTGTTGGCCTCGACGCCAGCTTCACAATGATAGAAGATACTTCCCCCCGCGATCTTTATTCATGAAGTTACAGGGTCCTGGGTAGGGGTTGCTTATGAGTATCATGATCGGTCCTGTATATTAGAACAATAGAACACTAGTAGTAGTAAATTTAATACAGTGAGAGGATGAAATCTATTGTGACCCAGGTCAGGAAAAAGTAAAGGGGGGACCCTTCGCCTAACACACGAAGATGTGGTCTGGCGTCTGAGTATTAGGTGGTGCGTCCGGTAGCGTCCGGAGTATTAGGCGCTGCGTCTGCTGCGTCCTGAGGATTACATGCTGTGTCAGGTTGCGTCAGGTGTGTTGTGTGGTAGGGTGGTTGCGTCCTGATTCGCGATTTGCGTTCTAGCGTCAGGTGCGTCAGACGCACAGAATGCACAGAATGCAAGGTATTATTTTTGCTGATGTCGGCCTTCACTCATGGGCAACTCTATATGGCTCTATCTCGAGTCACATCGCTTGACGGACTAACCCTTCTTCCCTCGGAGAATACACCTATTCATACAGACAATATTGTCTATCCTGAAGTCCTTCTTTAAACCTCCTCTTGTAAGTTTCCATCTTATATTCGATTTCTGACTTGTGCTTTATGCTGATTCCTACTTGTATTTATTAGACTAACTTGAACATCCTAACTTTCATATTCCTAACTCTACTTGTCTTTCATTACTTGCATCATAATCAACATTGGTTCTGATCTGTCTTGATCTATGGCTCCTTCTCCTCTCATAATTTCCTTTGTTATTATTATTATGCTACTCTTATTATACCTAAATTTTCCATGTTTAATGGTTATCCACAAAATTTTATTTATTTAAGCTTTTACTTTATAAATGATATAGAATATATCAACTCTTTAGACATTTCTGACTGCACGTGTACTAACTATTCCAGATGCAAGATGAGTAGCAGCTTCACTGCTTGGTGGTAGGGCTGTTCACAGATGCAATTCTTTGAGACATCAATTCATCACTTATAAAATATGATTTAATAAGCCTTTTATTTATTGCCCAATACCAAATATATCAAATTTAAAGAATTTTCTGACTGCACGTGTACTCTGTATTCCAGATAAAGATGATTCACATCTTGACTGACCTTAGTTATGGGGCACCTCTCAGGTGCCATTATCTGAGGCATCCATTGATTACTTATAAAATTTGATTCTACTAGGCTCTTATTTATTACCCAATGGTGAATATATAAAATATTTAGCAATTTCTGACTGCACGTGCACTCTCTATTTCAAATACAAGATGATTAGAATCTTGATTACTTTGTTCGGGGACAGCTCCCTAGTGCTTCTATTTGAGGCATCCATTTATCACTTATAAAATTTGTTTCTATTAGGCTTTTATTTATTGCCCAATGGTGAATATATCAAATTTCTAGCTATTGTTGACTTTCGTTATATTCGATATTCTACTGGTAATACAATTGAACTCTTGGCTCTTCTTAAGTAGCAACTATAATGTATAACTATTAATATCTATTGGCCATTCACAAAATTTAATTGTATCCAGCTTTCACAGATCACTTAATACCGAAACCATCAATTTTCAGGCTGTATTCTTCTTGAAACTTTATTACGCGCTTGACCGGTCGGTCAAGGGACTGCTAGTTTCTAGGTACAAAAAGCCTTGTGCAGCGCGAGCTATGAAGAGAAAAAAACCTATAAATGCAAACCCACCACCCGCTTCACCTCTTCATGGGAAAAATCAAACACCCTGCGTAGAGTTCGTTACGGGGCGGACGGGGCCCCGGAAAACGCGGGCCCCCGGCCCTTTTCCCCGCCGTGCCCCGCTCAACGGCCTGGGGCGGGGTGTCTTTTTCGGCATTCCCTGCCCCTGTCCCCGCTCAGGCCCCCGCCCCACCCATACCCCGGACAGGTCCCCGCTAAAAATGGGTGGTAACAAACGGGGCCCCGTCCAGGGAATGAGTGCGGGTGGGCCCCGGGCGGGGGCGGGGCGGGGATTACCCTAGAAATACCCCCCCCGGCCCCGTGTAAGGGCGGGGCCTGGGGAGTGAAAACCCACCCCGCCGCGCCCCGTGTAAGGGTGGGGCCTGGCGAGTGAAAACCCGCCCCGCCCCGCCCCGTAACGAACACTAACCCCGAGTCCATAGGGAAAGTCCCCCCCGCCTAGCACCTAAGATAATATACCCCAGACACGTAAGGAAACAATAGATAGAAACGTACAGGTAGAGAGACCCAAACCATTCAGCAGGCTCCCCAAAACAGAAGAAACCGCTGTTTGAAGACCAGAAACGCCGGCCTGAGGGGGGTGATAGATGATCGTCGACAGAAGAAAACACTGATACCAGTGGGCCTACTGTAACCACTTGCGCGGTCGTGCAGGTCATTACATCGATCCAAGGCATTGGACAATAGCCACGGAGGCAGTGCTATACCACGACTAGGCGTACATCAGCAAAAACGGACCCTGCGTCTGATCCGTCGGCGTTGCGTCCTGACGCAAGCGACGTATTTTCTGCGTCCCATGCGTCCTGTGCGTCCTGACTTGCGTTGCAACACCCCGCCACATTCCACGCCTCCTGAATTGCCCCGCAACGTTCCATCCGTCCTGACGCAACGTCGTCTCCTCCCGGCGTCTAGACTACCCTAGACTCTTGTTCTCGTCACTTCTTTCTCTTCTCTACG
>Ga0307517_10008562_pt1 | contig 14650 bp, 20 predicted proteins | sample 23_EM_MG_FD_194515 | JGI IMG/M metagenome (GOLD analysis project Ga0307517, IMG submission 194515) | Populus trichocarpa ectomycorrhiza microbial communities from riparian zone in the Pacific Northwest, United States - 23_EM | ecosystem: Host-associated > Plants > Roots > Unclassified | place... | reverse complement strand
CAAACGGTGTTCGCACTCTGTTCTGACGAACTGAATTCTTAGAAAGATACTTCTTTACTAGAGAAGTCAAAGTAGCGTGAACATTAGTATAAATAGTAGGGCTCTCCCCGATGGTTGAGAACATCATGAAGCAACGGAGAAGAGACCTTAACAATATTATAAGTTATTACGATATTCTTCTATTATTTTATCGAACAATTCTTCTTGAGCCTTCCTGACCTATATTCCGTTGACTCGAATATCCTCGGCCTAGTTAGCCCGGAATCCTACCGTGTTAGCTACCCCGTAACAGTTGGACTGGCGTACTCCTTGGAACGTACTGCTGTATGGTTGTGCAAGCCCAGACGGGTACTCACTCCATTAGCTATATAGTTATAAATAAAGATATTGAAACCATTGTCAACGTTTCCTTTCTCTACTTTGATTGGGTCAAGCACTTCTCTCCTACTATGCTCTATCCGGTGAATTAAGCGGGTCATCATCGAGTCAATCCCCTACCCATTTATCTTACGGTTTAGAGGAAGGTCACGCCGCGGGCGACAGGAGTGGAATACAGCTTGCGCGACACACCATCTTAATTCCATATATTTCATCCTGACTTAAACCTAACCTGTATATAGCCAGCAACTAAAAAACAAATAACACCAGCATATTCCACAGTACATCTGGAAAGTACCACCCGTACAAGTCGTAGCAAGATCGTACCATTACTGCAAGTGAACTACCCACAGTCGGCAAGGCAACCCTAGTCCGAAGACACAAGACCGAGACTCGTAGCCAGAGAGACAGGAAATCCCAACCAAAAAACAAAAGCCCCAACGGCCCTCGCAGCCCCATACCACAAGAGAAAACCAAAAACAATTTCAAACTCATCCCCAACGTGCGCCACACACGCCACAATCAATCAGCCTCACCGGTATGGGCTCAGCCACATGTGGCTCAGGCGCCTTCCACAACGCGACCAAAACCAGCGCAAAATCCGTCGAGCCCCGCTCCCCCGCCTGCTCCAACCAGAGCCCTCAACCAAGAGGACCCGCGCAACCCCAAATCGACCGGAAAACCGAAAGAAAGAGGCGCACTGTAATCCCACAAGGTGTGCTCTCCGGGAACCGCCGCCCCAGTGATGAAACCCGTCACCAAAGAGGACTTATCCGATGGAAACGAGCTCCCTGCCCGAATCCCACTGATATGAAGCTATCGCGAGATAGACTCCAAGGGCGTTTATTCGGTGATCCCCCCGAAAATGACTTGTCACAAGAGGTGAAAACACCATGCGACACACCATCGACACACCATCCGAACGAAGGGCAGAAGTGAGAGAGCCCCACACCGGTACAAGGGTCCAGGATTTAGTCATGGTACAGAGCAGGGGTGGTTGGGGTTGATTTTAGACGAAATTCTGGTACACTGCAACAGAAACAACACCTCAAGAGAAAAAATATGCCAATGGTGCAGAACCACTTGAAAAATACCCTTCAATTGTGTACTGTGAAGTTAGCTTTGTAGATGATTCCAGGCACAGGACCAATAGCCAATAGATACAATAATAAATAATCCACTGCTGGATTCTATGTACATAGATAATGAAGCTGGTTTGAATTGTAGGAATTCTTTGGGGAAGTTTTCTCTTTGTCAATGGTGCCAGTAACACATAAAATGGGATCAGGTTCTAAGGAGTTACTTACCAGACCTCAATAGAATTTCAGAAGGTTCTGATTTGATTAACATGTGAAGTTATCAACATCACTTATTCCAGTTTTCTGTGATTGAACTTTATTGCTCAAAGAGAAGCCATAATTCTCAAGGTGTACTTCGCATGCGTACTACACAGAGTTGGAGTTACCGGCCAAGTGTACCATGACTAAATCCTGGACCCTTGTACGAGTAGAATTAACGAGATTCGTGTCATAGGCTAGGATTTAGAAACCCGTGCATATGATTCCTTGCCCTACAGTGCCGATAGCAGCTAGTGGTATCAGTTTCAGGCGTTTCCCGTGATTTATTTGGAATGCTCTTGGCACCTTAGAGCAGCAGGACGGCGCTGTTTTAACAGACCCCTGCTTTTCTCTAGACCCCGCTCTCCCTTCCGTCCCAGGAATCCCATCAGCCGACTATTCCAAAAATCTCCTCTTCAACAGAGCTAGCAATAAAGAGTCGAAGATGTCTCAATATAACTTCAACAATAGCACCAACTGCCAAAATACTACGAACTCTTATAATTCTAATACTACTAATACTACGAATAACGTGTGGAAAAACTGTACTGTCGCCGACGATCGGTCTCAACTACTGGCCTGGCTATCACCGCTAGATGGTGGCTTACGACATTGCGACATTCAAGAGCGCCGTGTCAACAATGTCGGGGAATGGCTTATGGAGACTAAGGAATTTAAAAGATGGTGCGGATCGGGTGGGGAAGGTGGGGGTGATGAGGCAGTTATGTTCTGCTATGGAAACCCGGGGGTCGGCAAGACATTTGTTTGGTAACAAAGACTATTCTCCCGAGAGAGGAGTGAACCCGTGCTAACAAGCCGCGATGATAGTTCACTGGTAGTGGACTGGCTGTGCCTGTGGGCTAAAGGACAACACACGGCCGTTACCTGCTTTTACTTCGACTTTGCGGCGCGAAAGGAGCAGACTGCGACCAGCATGCTAGGCTCCCTGATAAAGCAGATGATCAATAGGACGGAGGGGATTCCGGCGGAAATATGGCGGGCCTTGCGAGATCAGAAAGACGCCGTTAGCGGGCGCAGACCGCAGCTCGGTGATATCGTGAAGATGTTACAACTCATCACGTCTTCGCAGCCCACATTTATGGTCATTGACGCTCTTGATGAATGTACGGCTCTGCAGCGATACCGGCTCTTTGATTCATTGCAAGAAATCCTGGAGAAGTCCCCCGGTACCCGAGTGTTCGTGACCGGGAGGCCCCACATTCGGGCGGAGATTGAAACACGCCTCGCTGGACGAGTCACAAGTGTATCTATTTGTCCCATCAGAGATGATATCGTCAGATTCCTCCGTGTCAGACTGAGCGAGGACGAAACACCGGATGCCATGGATGAGAGTCTGGAGGCAGAAATTCTGGAGAAGATTCCCGGAAGCATATCGGAAATGTGAGTAGTAGCAATGGCATTGAGAGACTCATCCCGCACAACGGCTAATATATATATTATTTAGGTTTCTACTCGCTTCCTTAAATATTGATGAAATCTTGCAAGAATCGACATTACGTCGGAGACGGGAGAGACTCAGCAAAATGATGGATGGATTGGGGTTGGGGGATGTCTACGGCTCGACGATAGAACGGATCAAGGCGCAGGGTGGGGATAAATCGAGACTTGGGATGGGGGCTTTGATGTGGATCAGTCATGCAGAACAGCCATTGGAAGAGGATGAGCTCTGCCATGCCCTAGGAATCGAGCTAGGCTCCAAGGATTTCAATGCCGACAATATCCCTTCGATAAAGACCTTAATAGGCTGCTGTCAGGGGCTTATTATGGTGGATAAGGAAGCATCAACTGTGCGACTGGTCCATTTTACACTCAAGGAGTATCTTTCCGCCCATCCTGATATTTTCAGTTCACCTCACTCGACAATAGCAGAGATATGCTTGACATATTTGAATTCCCAACAGGTCAGATCCCTGTCATATGATTCCTGGGATGAGCCCTTTCTACGTTATTGTTCTCTATACTGGGGAGTCCACGCGAAGAGGGAACTCTCGGGCAACGGAAGATCACTTGCAATGGAGCTGCTTCGGGATTATGATGACCACGTATCCGCAGCCTTCCTTACATCGGACATAGAATTCCTTGATATTGAGGCCGGAACCATCTCCTTCCAGGAGTGGTGAGAATCCTACTCGGGCGGGAGGAAGTCAATCCCGACTGCCCAGATAATGACGGCCGAGCACCGCTCTCCTATGCCGCTGCGGGCGGACACCCGTGGGATACTGAGAAGTGCGCGGGGGTGGTGAAAATTCTTCTCGAGCAAGCAGGGGTCAACCCCGACAAGACGGATAATGGCGGCCGAACACCGCTCTCGTATGCCGCTCGGGAAGGTCATGGGGAAGTAGTGGCAATGCTACTCGGGCGGGAAGAAGTCAATCCCGACTGCCCAGATAATGAAGGCCGAACACCGCTCTCCTATGCTGTTACGACTGGATCTGCATGGAACATTGAGAGGTATGCGGGGGTGGTGGAAATGCTTCTCGAGCGAGCAGAGGTCATCCTTGAAAAGCCAGATAATTGCAGCCGAACACCGTTCTCGTATGCCACTTCCAAAGGACATGAGAAGGTAGTGAAAATACTACTCGGGAGGTGCTTGGTCGACCTAGCGAATGGCCTCTAAGCACTGCCCGTGTTCACTGTTGGGTATTGCCATTCGAGGTCTTTAGCGCTCATACAGTCTCCCGAAGGCGGTAACGCACAATGCAATCTGACGCTTTAGAGATCCGACCTTACAGAAATCACAGCGATTCCTTCCACATTGAAGTTTGTTACAGAAGTTATCCTTGGCATCATGCTTTGAGGCGAACGAAACCCTCGGTTATGTCAATGCACATATATGCTATCTCGCTCTTGTAAAACACTATTTGACTCGGTCGAGTAAGGATTAATGGGTCTCTGTGTATAAAGTACAGTACAGACTAGTCGCTTGCATGAAATAGTTCTATGTTCTTTCATTCTGGGGGATCGGGTGTATTGCTTTTGATTTCCATCCCATCATGTGATTTCCATCGCGCTGTCAACCTCGCTTGCCTTCTTTTTCCCACGTACTATTTTTCTTTCTTCCTCTTCTCCCGCCACTGTATTTCCTGCGGAAAACTGTATACTTGCATAAGGTGTTTTTTTCTCTCTTTCAATTCTCAGATAGAGATAGAGGGGAAAGTAATGTACCATAGCGTCTGGATTCTTCAGATGATTGCGAACAAATGGTATAAGACAATACCTAGGGTCGTGGATATATTACCATAAATAATGGAGCTTAATTAACAGTACCGAATCGAACTCGACAGCCCTAGCCATAGACATCGGTATCGACTGTAGGGGGAGGTGGGCCTAGGAGACCTTGTTTCCATATTCTTCATTACTATTTGTTTAGTGATTGGTCTAATAATGAGAAATATAGTCGCGAGGACCACCAAGAAAGCCTAGCATGTCAATTAGCAGCATCTAGAGAATAAGGCCTGTGCAGTCAAAGTTGGGTTAACCCCGGTGGACGGTCAACATCCCAATATCAGCTCCCATACTGCGGACGACAAATACATACTTGTATATATATAGTAGTCGTTTATCAAAAGTCTACTCGGCAGTAGCGGAGCGTTTCCCCCTATGTCTGTCGACAGGCATTGAGAAAAGAAAGATGATGTCTTTCAACTCATGTGCTCAGGATGCCGTCATATGGGTAGATAGGATGAGGTCTAGTAGCGCTGTTTGATAGGGAATTGGAAGGGGGGAGGTCGTATGCTGGAGTTTCACTTCCTTCATTTCTCTCACTGGTTCCCTCTTCTCCTTTTCTTAATCATGATAACACTATAACACAGGATCATTGTGATGGTGCTTGAATGACCTCGGAATACAAGCTTTGCTATAGTAAGAACGGTACTGTAGGAGGTTCTCTAACTCCAGGCGTTCTTTCGGTAGGAAATAGGAGCTTCCGAAGGGAGGTAAATTTAGTTCACTCATCATGATTCCACAGCCCGGGTCGGACGAGGTAAAAATCAAAGGAAAAAACGATGAAGGTTGATGAAAAATGGGGTGCGGTTGATGGTGCTCTCTCACTACCCTCTTCCCTCCTTAAATACGAGTTTACCTAGTGTACTAGTACACAACTACTGAATTCAACCGCATCCAAACATATATGATGTTTGATCAGTTGCTATCGTAAGCAATTTTCCCTGAGTCCATCAGGAGCCCTGACAGCACAGTACAAAACTTGGTGTGGGTTGAAAGATTTTCTCTTAGAGTTGGTGCAAACTCCGGCAACTTCTGGCGGGCTGTCAGAGAGGGAAATGAGGGTCGCACGGAAGTAGCCGATAGACTAAAAGAATTCACCCGGAACTTTTGACACTTTGGAGGAAGGATATGGAACGTAGGGTTTTACCAGCGAATCATGCCAAGGTGGTGGAGTCCACCACCCCCAGCCGCTCGCAAACTCGTAACTGGGGGCACTCCAAAGGAGTGCCGGCCATCTCAACCATAATTTCATGCTCAACGATAATTTTTTTCTTAAGGATATTTTGTTTCTCAACAATGAGCCTGTATAACTAGAATTTCATACTTAATAAATTTGTACAATAATAATCCCTTTCTTAAGAATAAACTATTATTTGAGAAGAAATCACCAGAAGGTGGTGGAGGCCTGATGTGTGGAAGTCAGAAGGGAAGGACACGAGCACTGCTCTGTAAAGTGGATTATTGCAGGTTCATTCCCACTGGCAGGCGTGGAATTATTGCTCCCGGTATCACAGGTTCATTGTTATATCATATATTAAATTATACCTTTACTGATTTATTCTTAAGAATGGAATTATTATTGTACAAATCTATAATTAAATAATATTATGAAGTTCTAGTTATACAAATTCATTGTTGAGCATCAAACTATCCCTAAGAAAAATATTATCGTTGAGCATGAAATCATTGTTGAGGTGGCTGGCACTCGGGGGTTTTGGCGGAGCGCTAGCCACAGCCTTGGCATGATTATACTTAGCTCATTCGCTCTCTCCCTTCTTCATCTAACTAAAAAATCAAACTACAGGTAACGGTAGAGACAGGTGTATAAGTAAAAAACAAATACCATATCCTGATCCTTCTTGGATCATCACACCCATCTCTGTGCCTCCCGCATGCCCTTGTTCCTTCGTACACTTCAGTAATAACAAAGAAAAAGAAAAAAAAAGAAAAAAACATAGCGGGAAAAATCTATTGCTCAACATTCATTCCCCCGTATCCATCCCCTCTGTTCCATCTGCATGTCTCCTGAATCCTCCTTCCCACTCCCGTCACAAAGCCAAGCACGTCCGTCCAACATAAACAACAGGCAAAACACGACCCCTTTGCGATGGCTTTAAGCTACCCTATTTAAGAAGTGTTCTAAAGACTGCCAAGTTGGGCCACCGAGAACCTATTGCACATTAAATTCAGGAAAGGTTAGCCCCCTTGCCATAGTGATGAGGATAGCTCGAGTTGCAATTATGGCTTATAGCAAAACCTCTCTGCCAGTGATATAGCTTCTTGTACTCGAGTACAGTACGAGTAGAAGAATGACGAGGCTCGGGTCGTATGATAGGCTAGGATTTACCATAGAATCCCGTGCGTATGATGCCCCATCCTACAGTACCAATAGCAGCTAATGGTACCAGTTTCATGTGTTTCGCGTGATTTATTGAAATGCTCTTGGTACCTCAGCGTACATGTATGGTGCCGGCACCTTAGAATCAACCTCATAACAACCAAACTTTCCCAACTTTTCAAGGAACAACAACAACACTACATGCTATTATTTTACTTATTCCTTCTATATAATTCTACTAAATCATTCAAAGAACACATTTAGAGAGCAGATTTGATTCTGGGCAAATTGTTCTTGATATAATAGGTCGTAAAGGTAGAGCAAAATTTGTATGGGCTTGGGGGGTTGGCACTTGTATGAGGAAAGGGGTTTTTGGATGAGTAATATCAAATATATTACCCAAAGAAGTAAGGTCACTTACTATATTGGGACTAGTGTTCCACCAGGGGTGGCACTCAAGGTCGATTCTAAGGTGCCGGCACCATACCGGTGGTAGCTGGATGTGCTCTGTTATAACAGACTCAGCAAAATGGCGGATGGATTGGGGTTGGGGGATGTCTACGATGAGACGATAGAACGGATCAAGGCGCAGGGTGGGGATAAATCAAGACTTGGGATAGGGGCTTTGATGTGGATCAGTCATGCAGAACAGCCATTGGGAGGGGGTGAGCTCTGCCATGCCCTAGGAATCGAGTTAGGCTCCCGGGATTTCAATGCCGACAATATCCCTTCGATAAAGGCATTAATAGGCTGCTGTCAGGGGCTCATTACGGTGGATAAGGAGACATCAACTGTGCGACTGGTCCATTTTACGCTCAAAGAGTATCTTTCCGCCCATCTCGATATTTTCAGTTCACCTCACTCGACAATAGCAGAGATATGTTTGACATATTTGAATTCCCAACAAGTCAAAGCCCTGTCACCCAGTGCTTCAGGCGGTCCCTATTACCTCGAGCCCTTTCTACGTTATTGTTCTCTATACTGGGGAGTCCATGCGAAGAGGGAACTCTCGGACTACGGAAGATCGCTTGTCCTGGAGCTGCTTCAGGAATATGACGACCACATATCCGCAGTTTGCCTTACATGGGACATAGAATGTCTTGGTATTGAGGTCGAATCTTGCTCCCTCCTGTTAAGCGGACTACACTGTGCATCGCTCTTTGGGCTTGTTGAGGTTGCAGCTGCTTTGATAGAGATTCAGGGTTATGGTACTAGTGAAAGGTATTGTTTTGGGGATTCTCCACTTGCGTGGGCTGCTCGTAACGGGCATGGGGAAGTGGTGAAAATGCTACTAGGGCGGGAAGAGGTCGACCCTGATGAATCGAATAATTACGGCCAAACACCGCTCTTCTATGCAGCGGCGGAGGGAAATGATGAGGTGGTGAAAATACTTCTCGGGCGGGAAGGGGTCAACCCTGACCGCCCAGATAATGGCGGCCGAACACCGCTCTCTTATGCCGCTAACAGAGGACGTGACGAGGCGGTGGAAATTCTGCTCGAGCGGGAAGAAGTCAATCCCGACTGCCCAGATAATGACGGCCGGACACCGCTCTCCTATGCCGCCGCGGGTGGATCTCGGTGGGATACTGAGAAGTACGCGGGGGTGGTGAAAATTCTTCTCGAGCAAGCAGGTGTCAACCCCGAAAAGACGGATAATGGCGGCCGCACACCGCTCTCGTATGCCGCTAGCAGGGGACGTCTCGAAGCGGTGGAAATGCTACTCGGGCGGGAGGAAGTCAATCCCGACTGCCCAGATAATGACGGCCGAACACCGCTCTCCTATGCCGCTACGGGCGGATATCTGTGGGATGCTGGGAAGTACGCGGGGGTGGTGAAAATGCTTCTCGAGCGAGCAGAGGTCATCCCCGAAAGGCGAGATAATTGGGGCCGAACACCGCTCTTGCATGCTACTTCCGAAGGGCATGAGGAGGTGGTGCAAATACTACTAGAAAGGTGCTTGGGCGACCTAGCCAATGGCTTCTGAGCACTGCTCATGTTCGCTGTTGGGTATTGCTATTCGAGGTCTTTAGCGCTCTCTCGAAGCGGTAACACATAATGCAATCTGACGCTTTGGAGATCCGGCCTCTTGGAAATCACAGCAATTCTTTCCCCCTCGAAGTTAGTTGCTTAGAGAAACTATCCTTGGCATGCCTTGAGGCGAACGAAATCTCCTGTTATGTGAATGCATATGTCTTTCTGCCATGGTAAAACTCCCTATTTAGCTTAGCCGAGCTAGGATTAATGAGCCCCTGTGTATAAAGTACGGTACAGACTGGTCGGCGGCATTAAATAGTTCCGTGTTCTGTTATGGTGAGATTTAGTATATGGCTTTCTGTTTTCATCCTATGATATATGTAATTTCCATCGAGTTGTCAACCCTCGCCTGCCTGCCTTTTCTCATGTACAGTTTCTCTTTTCTTCCTTTTCTCCTCCCGCCACTGTCTTTCCTGCGGAAAAATGTATACTTGCATAAGGTGTTTTCATTTTCTTTTCATTTTCAGATAGAGATAGAGAGGAGGGCAATGTACTATAGCATTTGGGTTCTTCAGATGATTGCGAACAAACTGTATAAGACAATACCTAAAGTTGTGGATAAATTACCATAGATAATGGAGCTTAACTTAATTAACAGTACTGAATCGAACTCACCAGCCCTCGCTATAGACATCGGTATCAACGATAGGGGGGCGAGCCTAGGAGAACTTGTTTCCATATTCCTCATTACTATTTTAGTAATTGGTCTAATAGTGGGAAATATAGTCCCGAGGAACCACCAAGAGAACCTACCATGTCAATTAGCAGGATCTGGAGAATAAGGCCTGCGCGATCAAAGTTGGGTTAACCCCGGTGGATGGTCAACATCCCAATATCAACTCCCATACTGCGGGTGACAAAAGCATATATATATAGTAGTCGTTTATCAAAAGTCTACTTGGCAATAGCGGAGGGTTTTCTCTCATGTCTCTCGGCAGGCATTGAGGAAAAGGAAGATCATGTCTTTCAACTCATGTGCTCAGGATGCCGTCATACGGGTGGATAGGACCAGGTCTGGTAGTGCTGTTTGATAGGGAATTGGAAGGGGGGAAGTCGTATGCTGCAGTTTCATTTTCTTCACTTCTCTCACTGGTTTTCTTTTCTTAGTCATGATAATAGTATACTATAGGATTACTGCGATAATGCTTGAATGGCCTCGGAACACAAGCTTTGCTACAGTAAGAACGGTACAGTACAATACTTGGTGTGGGTTGAAAGATTTTCTCTTTGAATTGGTGCGGACTCCACCAATTTCTAGTAAACAATAGGGAAAACACGACCCCTTCAAGATAGCTTTAAGTTACCATATTTAAAAAGTGTTCTAAAGACTACCGGGTTGAGCCACCGAGCACTATTGCACATTAAATTCCGGAAAGGCTAGCGCCATTGCTATAGTGATGAGGATAGTTCAAGTTGCGATTGTTGTTTATAGCAAAATCTCCCTACCGGTGATATAGCTCCTTACACCGTACGAGTAGAATGAGGAGGCCTCGGACATAGGCTAGGATTTAGAAACCCGTGCATATGATGCCTTATCCTACAGTACCAATAGCGATAGCAGCTAACGGTATCAGTTTCATGGGTTTCGCGTGATTTATTGGAATGCTCTTGGCACCTCAGAGTGGCAGGACATGCTGCGCTGTTTTAATAGACCCCCGCTTTTCTTTCGCTCCTCGGAATATCGTCAGCCGACAATTCTAAAAATCACCTCCGCTCCAACAGAGCTAGCAATAAAGAGTCAGAAATGTCTCAATATAACTTCAACAATAGCACCAACTGCCAAAATACTACAAACTCTTACAATATAATACTACTATCGGCAATGTGTGGAACAACTGTACTGTCGCCGATGATCGTCTCAACTGCTGACCTGGCTATCACCCCTGGATGCCGGCTTACGACATTGCGACATTCAAGAGCGTCATGTCAACAATGTCGGGGAATGGCTTATGGGGACTGAGAAATTTAGACGATGGTGCGGATTTAGTAGGGAAGGTAGGGGCGATGAGAGAGTTCTGTTTTGCTATAGAAATCCAAGAGTCAGCAAGACATTTGTTTAGTAACAAGGACTACTCCCTAGAGAGAGAAGTGAACCCATGCTAATGCGCCGTAGTAGTAGTTCGCTAGTAGTGGACTAGCTGTGCAGGTGGACTAGAGGAAAACGCACGGCCGTCACCTGCTTTTACTTCGACTTCGCGGCACGAGCGGAGCAGACTGCGACCTGTATGCTAGGTTCCTTGATAAAGCAGATGATCAGCAGGACGGGGGGGGTTCCGGAGGCAATATGGCGGGCCTTGCGAGAGCAGAAAGACGCCGTTAGTGGGCGCAGACCGCAGCTTGGAGATATCGTGAAGATGCTGCAACTCATCACGTCTTCACAGCCCACATTTATGGTCATTGACGCTCTTGATGAATGTAGCGATATCGGCTCTTTGATTCATTGAAAGAAATCTTGGAGAAGTCCCCGGATGTCCGAATATTTATGACCGGGAGGCCCCATGTTCTAGCGGAGATCGAAACACGCCTCGCTAGACGAGTGACAAGTGTGTCTATTCACCCCACCAGGGGCGATATCGTCAGATTCCTTCGTGCCAGACTGAGCGAGGACGAAACACCAGATGCCATGAATGAGAATCTAGAGGCAGAGATTCTGGAGAAGATTCCCGGAAGCATATCGGAAATGTGGGTAGCGGTAATGGCGCTCGGAATACCATACCGCACTTTCAGCTAATATATATATTTAGGTTTCTGCTCGCTTCCTTGAATATTGATGGAATCTTGCAAGAATCGACAGTATATCGGAGGCGGGAAAGACTTAGCAAAATTGCGGATGGATTGGGGTTGGGGGATGTCTACGATGCGACGATAGATCGGATCAAGGCGCAGGGTGGGGATAAATCGAGACTTGGGATAGGGGCTTTGATGTGGATCAGTCATGCAGAACGGCCATTGAGACAGAATGATCTCTGCCGTGCCCTAGCAATCGAGTTAGGCTCCAGGGATTTCAATGCCGACAATATCCCTTCGATAAAGACATTAATAGGCTGCTGTCAGGGGCTTATTACGGTGGATAAGAAGTCATCAACTGTGCGTCTGGTCCATTTTACGCTCAAAGAGTATCTTTCCGCCCATCCTGATATATTCAGTTCACCTCACTCGACAATAGCAGAGATATGCTTGACATATTTGAATTCCCAACAAGTCAAAGCCCTGTCACCCAGTGCTTCAGGCGGTCCCTATTACCTCGAGCCCTTTCTACAATATTGTTCCCTATACTGGGGAGCCCATGCGAGAAGGGAACTCTCGGACTACGGAATATCTCTTGCTCTGGAGCTGCTTCAGGAATATGATGACCACATATCCGCAATCTGCCTTGTATGGGAGATAGAAACTCTTGATCCTGTCGATCCTGGCTCCTTCCTGTTCAGTGGACTACACTGTGCATCGTTCTTCGGGATTGTTGAGGTTGCAACTGCTTTGATAGAGATGCAGGGTTATGGTACTAGCGAAAGGTATTGTTTCGGGGATTCTCCACTTGCATGGGCTGCTCGTAACGGACATGAGGAAGTAGTGAAAATGCTACTGGGGCGGGAAGAGGTCGACCCTGACGAGCCGAATAATTACGGCCAAACACCGCTCTTCCATGCAACGGCGGAGGGAAATGAGGAGGTAGTGAAAATACTGATTGGGCGGGAAGAGGTCAACCCCGATTACCAAGGTGATAACGGCCGAACGCCGCTCTCGTATGCTGCTGGCGAAGGGCGCGAGAGAACGATGGAAGTACTACTCGGGCGGAAAGAGGTCAACCCCGAAAAGCCAGATAATGACGGCCGAACACCGCTCTCGCATGCCGCTAGCGGAGGGTGTGAGAGAGCGGTGAAAATACTACTCGGGCGGGAGGAAGTCAATCCCAACCGCTCAGATAATGATGGCCGAACACCTCGCTCGTATGCTGCTCGGGGAGGACATGTGAATGTGGCGATGAAGCTGCTCGAGGGGGAACTGATCGAAATGGCGGTCGACGAGCTACTGTCTTCTCTTTCACCAAAGCACGGAGGTTAAGAAAGATATTTCATTGATGGACCGATAGGACAATGGAAAGCATGGAAGCTACGGAAATGAAAGAAGTTTTTGTCATGCATTTCTTTTGTTCAGGGATAGCACAGAATGTTTTTTCCTTTTGTTTTTTTGAAGGATAGTCAAGGTGATAAGGTGACATTTGCGGAAAGAAGTGGGAATGTGTGGTTGGGAGACTGAGAATGGTGTTTTGTTCTCCATATATACTCCTGTCATTACCTTCAGTTTAGCAAGCAAGCAAACCTAGTACGACGAATATACCTCAAGTTGCTCGTTATCATTGTCCTCTCTCCCACTGTTGCCCTTTCGGTGCCGTATTTGTTCTTATTTCGTTTAGGAACAGGTCAACCCCCAAAAGCCAGACAATGGCGGGCGAATACCGCTCTCGTATGCCGCTCAGGGAGGGCGTAGGGGAGCGGCGAAAGTGCTACTTCGGCAAGGAGTCAATCCCGACTATCTAGATAATGAGGGTCGAACACCGCTCTCCTATGCTGCTGGGGGTTGGTTTCCGTTGGTCATTGGGGATCACGAGAGGGTGGCGGGGATGCTCCTCCAGCGAGCGGATGTCAACCCCGAAAGGCTCGACAATCGCAGCCGAACACCGCTCTCCTATCCCGCTGCAGGTGGGTCTCGGCGTGACATTGAGGGGTATGCGCGGTGGTGAAAACGCTCCTCGAGAGAGCGGAGGTCGTCCCCGAAAAGCCAGATAATCGCGGCAAAGCACCGCTCTCGTATGCTACTGACGGAGGACTTGGGGAGGTGGTGAAATCGAGAAGTGCTCAACCTCGACAGCCTAGCTAACAACCTCTACGAGTAAACACTGCTCCCGTTCGCTGCAGGGTATAGTTATTAGAGGACCCTAGCGCTCATGCAGCCTCCCGAACCGTTGGCCCACAATGCAGGTTGCCGCTTAGAAGATCCGACCTCTTGGAAATCGCAGCGATTCCCTCCTTTTTGAAGTTTGTTACTTTGAGAAGTTGTCCTTGGCATCATATAATTCCAGGCGAACGAAATCTCCTGTGGTGTGAATGCCCATATATGTTATCCCGCCCTTGTGAAGCCCACTATTCAGCTTAGCCGAATTAGGGTTAGTGAGTCCTTGTGTATAAAGTACTGTCACGGTTAAAATTGAGCTTTCCTAAATTATACTTTTCTTGCTTATTCACGAATAAATTCTGCTTCATAAATAGCTAGTCACGAACACAAGCTTAGGGTAGAGGGTTGTTGTATTGCTGAAGTG
>Ga0307517_10008561_pt1 | contig 14651 bp, 9 predicted proteins | sample 23_EM_MG_FD_194515 | JGI IMG/M metagenome (GOLD analysis project Ga0307517, IMG submission 194515) | Populus trichocarpa ectomycorrhiza microbial communities from riparian zone in the Pacific Northwest, United States - 23_EM | ecosystem: Host-associated > Plants > Roots > Unclassified | place... | reverse complement strand
CTAACTAATCATTGATCCACGTTGAATTATTTATTTTTTAATGTAAAAAAAATACATGAGCATTGTTGATGTTTTTTTCCAGTAGAATAAAAATTTAAATTGTGTGAGAATTAATTTAATGTGTCTCGGTCATCTTGACAGATCCAATAGCAACTCAAATAACCGATAAAAACACAATTTGATCCAAAATATATATTTAAGATGAGATATTTTTTAATAAATATCGAGACAATGACATATTGAATCATTTTGTGTTAACTTGAGTTACCCTTCCAATCTGCATACCAAGTTATGAGATCATGATAACCCTATAATAAGAATCAAAACAAATTACAAAGTTTAATTTTCAATAAATTCAATATTAAAAGATAGAATTAAAAAAATCAATTAAAAAAATAATTTCAATTAACTTAGATTAACTTATCAAACTCATAATTTACATGATGAAACTATATTATGATAACACAATAAAAAAAATTAAAAAAAATTATTAACTTTAATTCAAATTGTGCCCAGCTGCCTTCTTCAGGACGCCTAGGCTAAAAGAGCTGGGCCCATTCGTTCTAGGCTAGGGAAGCTCGGTCAAGTTGTTTTTAAAATTATTAAGAAAATAAAAATAAAATAAGAAGCCTCCGGTTTTTTCTCTTCAAAAACCTTTTTATATATATATATATAAAATAGGATGAAAAAAAGAAGCCAAAAGCATTGTAGATGAACAATTTCCCATCCAACATCGAGCTGCAGTGTAGAAGAAAACACCATAATCATTCAATTTTTCTTCGATAATTAATATTACAATTTGTATTTGATAATTAACATAACAACGAGCGCATCCGTTTGGGCTGCAATCATCCCGTTGGCCTGGGTTTTGACCATTTGTCCACGCGATTCCGAGCCTTTTCAGCCTGCAAATAAATTTCTCAAAACTTGCGAGTAAAAGATCATATGGATTCATGTTGAAGCTGTACAGCATCAGTCATCAATATAAAATTCTACCTCTTTATCCCAGTTAAATTTCATCGTTATGATGGCCAAGGTAACAGTTTGAGTAAAAGTTCCGCCAAGAATCATCCCGCACCAGATGCCCTGGTACATCAAAAAAAAATAAAAATTAGAAAACTCTTTTTTTATTGGCCGTTATCTTGTAAAAATGTCGATTGTTTTTTCTCCAAACCCCAACTGTCAATCGGAAAAGTAGTTTACTCTATGTTCTGCTAGCTATTATCTCCTGCAGAATAGACGAAAGGAAAAGTCATGGAAGTAAAAGAGATCCCAACTATGGAAACTTACCTTAATACCCAACTTGAAGACCCATCCCATAAGAAATCCAAGAGGGAGCCCAATAATGTAGTAGCAGCCAAGATTTACATACGCGATCTTTGTTTGCGACCCTGATCCTACGGCCACTCCTGTCACGGCGAAGACGGTTTCTTTTAATGGATAGAGAGGAAATCGGAAGGGACAACCAGCTCCTCTATAGCGATAGCACAGAATTAACAGTTTTTTTATTATTATTATTGAATATTGTTAAGTTATAATTAATTAACTGGAAGCTCGAAATCACCTGACAGAACCGGTTGAACATTATTAAGGAGAATACTAATGGCTAAGAGGGGCGAGAGGCTATCAACCTCATGGATAACATCAGCGTCAGAAGTGAATGCCAAAGCAATCTTGTTCTTCAATAGCATGATAAGCACGCACAACACAAGTCCAGTTATAGTTGTTTGTGCCACTGAAACCATTGTTGCAAATTTTGCTGCTTTACTATTCCCAGCTCCTAATTCATTGGACACTCTCACGCTGCAAAATTGATGATAGATTTCTTTGAGTGTAAGATCAAGAATAGCTAGCTACTAGATTATATAACCAACCGAAGCAGCTCTAAATGCCTGATTTGGGAGTTGAAATGTATTCAAAGTGTTTACAGGAATGGACTTCTGATTCTATCTCGTAAGATTTATGGACATCTACTCGATAAGGTAGTGACATTATTTGAACTCGAATTAAAACACTAACATGGCCATGCCGCCACACATACTGACTACACAATGTGTTCTAGGATATTACAGGTAAGAAAAAGAGGTTCAAAATAGTACCCCGCAGCTGCATAGAAGGCCAGGGGAATCATGAGTTCCCACCCAATAGTACCCATGCTGCAAATTTTCAATCCTTGGTTAAAGCAAGGCTTACAGAATCGCGAGCTAATAACAACTGCAAAGACAGCAAAGGAAAAACCGTCTCTTACCAAACTGAGAGAGCGTCCACAGCAAGTGTCGAGTTTTTCAAGTGCCCAGTCATTATTATAAGTATTCTATAGTACCAATTCTCCAAGCTGCAGCAAATAAGAGCTAGATGTAAATTCATGGTTTAACTGTATTAAATTCGCTGCTTAGTTAACGTTCTTGGTAGAGCGTGGAAAAACAAAATAAAAATATTATTTGCCTTCGTATATGATATTTTGCTCAAATATGGATTATAAATGGGTAAAAAAAGAAATTTGTTGCTTCAGTTCACGAACTATATCCACCTGATGAATTAGTGATCTTCACTTTTTTAGCTGGATACAAACACGCACCAACCATTTTGACTACCCCTCAAAACATAAGGCTCCATGTAATTGACCTTGCTCAACAAGAATCGAAATGTAGATCACTGTGTTTTTTTTTTCTTAAAAAAAAAGATTATCAAATTATAACCGTATCAAGATTTGGAAGATATTTTTTGAAAGAAAAAAAAAATCATTCTGATTAAGGTATTCGGAAAGAATTAAGGGAATTTGGAGGAGACAGGACTACATACCAGAGCATGACCCCAGAAGCAACAGAGAGCTTGACAAATTCCCATAGCCCAGAAAAGGCTTGGACGGAAAACCCAGTCCAAGTAGAAGGGCACCGACCACAAGAACAATAAACGAACAACCCAAGTGTTAAAGCCCACCAGGATATATCCAAAGCAATAGCCACGCCAACAATTCCGAAATCGAGCTCGTAAACGAAGAGCCAACTTGTCAAGGCATTGATCCCCAAGCTCACCAGGGAAACCCAGGCAGTCACTTGATTCTTTAGCTGGCTCTGCAAGAACGTCCGCAATGGGAACAGAAATGCAAAGCTAAAGTGCAAAGGTATCAACCATAAAGCCACCGCTCCCGCCATCTTTGCCACTTCATCAGCCTGACCTAGACGTTTGAGAAGTGGAGTGGCAAAAACGTAAAATGGCAAAAGCATGAAACAACACAAGAACAGAACAACCCAAGATCTTTGCATGTAGATGCCCAACATATGGTATCTTTCAGCCCCAAAAGCTTGCCCACAAAGTGTCTCTAAAGCACTTGCCATTCCTAACTAAAATGCGAAAACATCCCCTATTAGAGCATATAATGGAAAAAAGAAAAATAGAAAAGAAGTTGGTTAGTTTTGGAGATAGAAAATGAAAATCAAATAATATCGCACCAGGAGTCCATAATTGAAGCCAACAATAACGGTATTCGATATGGAGATAGCAGCGAGCTCAACACCACCAAGATGACCAGCAAAAGATTGAGTGATCATGTTCATGGAGAACATGGCCATAAGACTGAAGATGGCAGGCCCTGCAGTTTGCCATAGCTTCTTTGTTTCAACCCAGATTCTTGATGCAAGATCGTTCTTGTTTTCTTGATCATGTTGATCTTGGAGATACAAGGCTTGATTACGTTCACTATCTGTGTCAACACTCCCCATCGAAAGGGAAAAAATGCAATGTAATCTAGGTTCTTATTTGCTTTTGAGGGAGAGAGTTTGTTGGATGTATAAATAAGAAAAGGTTTCATGGTTAGTAAATTTGCTGATATATGTTTGATATGGTTGGCAATCAAGTGAAAGGGCATCTGGGCACGGATTGTATAGGCTTGAGGACACATGGAGGTAAAGGTGGCAAATGAATATGGGAATGGGTATTGGAAATATTTTGCCCATTTACGTTTATGATCCGTTTATTTTTAATATACAGAAACTCAAACCTTAATTCCGAGCATTAACTCATTTAAATTATTTTTACATATTATCATTATATCTATCTTTTTATTTATTTGACTAACGTACAGATTATAAGTTTAATTAAAGTGAACTTTTTGACATACAATGATCTAATTGTAAAGAAGTTTTCAATTTAGCAACTACTATTTATGATAAATATATAAGGACAAAAAATCTCCAATTAAACCACTTCTATGAACACATATGACATATAGCTAAAACTAGTTATTGGGCCCATATTTTGTTACAGGCGGATAATTTTTTTATTAAAAAAATAAATATGAATATTTTATAATGTATTTTTTTATATAAAATAACTCAATTTATAAATCAAAATATCTATATACATATCTAATTAATTAAGTCAGATTAAAAAATAAAAATTAAAATATTTGGTCTTTCAATACGAGTTATTTATTTAATTGTATTTAACAACTTTATTTTTTAGAATATTTTTTTATTTAATCAAATAATTATCCATGTTAATAAAAATTAAAAAATACAAAAAATATATTAAATAAAACTATCAACCTTAATATAAAACAACCTAACCTTGTTTAATGAATATGGATTTCACCCCAGATGGATTAACTTAATCGACAGGCATCCAAGGGAAGCGGGATTGGCTAGTTTTGGTAAGGTAATATCTAATTATCTGGATTCTAGCTAGCAACGCTAGAAGGAAGGTACATGGATCTGTAATGGCTTATGTTGTTGAAGCTGGAGGCACTTGTATATCCCGCTCGAACGAAAAACCACTGGAAGCCCGTCTGACAAGCAAATTTTGCGACGGAGACGGTGGTTTTTGGATGTAAAACACCATTTTGAGCAGCAACAGAAACAGGTCGGAAGGACACTGCAGGTTTAGCTACAGGGGTCTCCCTTGTATATCAGCATATTGGTTTTTTTTTTTTATGATTGTAAATAATCATATCACATGTTTATAAACTAAACATTTTTTTTTTCACTTCTCTGATTTTTATTTTTAAGTAACTTTTTGGACAACATATACGCAGTTCGCATAAAAGTGTGTTAGAACATTGAAAAACCAAGAGAGAGGATTTTGATTTGCGACAAAAAGTAATTTCGTGTTTGTCAAATTGTCAATAGCATATATGTGGTAGCGATGGTTTGATAAATTAATTTTTATTTTAAAATATATTAAAATAATATATTTTTTATTTTTTTAAAATTATTTTTTACATCAGCATATTAAAACAATATAAAAATATCAGAAATATATTAATTTAAAATAATAAAATAATAAAATTTTAAATTTTTTTAAATACTTTCAAAAACACAAAATCAAACATGGCATTTCAAGATAGAGCGGGTTGAGGACCGTACGAATCAAAATGGTCATGAAGATGGTCTCAGGCTGGGCAAGAGCTAATTACCATAAAATCTAATCTGGGCCACATCAGCCGGCCCATTTCATCTGAACTTGAAAACATACCTTAAGAGTTAAGACCCGTCCATAAGATATCCAAGCGCAGCCCTGATTTACATTTGCGAACTTTTCTTGCAATCCGGATCCTACTCCGCTCCTGTCACGTTGAAGGTGGTTTCTTTTTCCATGGATATAATAGGGACAAGACTCCTCTTTTTGTTTTTTCTCGAGAAATAATTGTAGGAACAAATTATAACTAATTAATTAACATGCACCTCTTTTATTTAATTCTGTATAAAATAATTAACAATGTTTTTTTTTTCTCAAACTTAAATTTCAGAATTTCATATTAATAACTTTTTGAAATCCATCGACACCACATATTATTTATTTATTTTCTTTAGAGGGGGAGAGAAATTACTTTAGACCCGTTTGTTTTTATATTTTAAAAGTGTTTTTTTAAAAAACTAAATTTTATTTTATTTTTTCTTTACTTCAAATTAATGTTTTTGGTCTTTTCAGATCGTTTTAATATGTTAATTTCAAAAAAAAATTAAAAAATATTATTTTGATGTATTTTCAAGTAAAAAATACTTTGAAAAATAACCCTTATCATATTTAGAATTTTCAAGAAAAAGTTAATTAATTGATTAATAAATACATGATAAATATCTGGAAATTGCCATCAAAAGAGGGCATCAAAAGAGTGGAATGCAAACATGTGTACAGCGAGTTGGTCGAAATTTATTGGAACATTAATTATTGATGGATGTGTTTTGAATGATCTCCCTAGGTCTGTTTGTTTCCATGCTTCTGTGTTTAAAGCCAACCATATTTGGTAACGGCTGAAAATTTAATTCTGCCATGTAGGTCCTAGCAAGGCACTGCGTTAAAAACACAGATTACTAGAAGCAGCACAGTGCTACTTTCAGTGTAGAGCTTTGTTCACTTAAAAATGAACGGTGGAGACATGCACCACTGTTCATGTAAACAGTTGTGCATGTCTCCAGTCGGATCGGGTCTGGTTCAAAACTAAATATATTGAACCGGGTCCGACTCAGTAAAAAAAATTAAAATTTATTTTTTATTTTTATTTGTATTTTATTGATGACGTAGCATTTGCAGATTTTATCGCAATCCCAATTTTATTCCTGATTATATTTAACCTGAAGTTGTTACGCACTTAAGAAACCAAGAAAACTGTAGCATTGTCGGGTGTATTTTATACGTGATGAAATTGTAGATAGTTTAATTAAATAATAAAAAATATTTTATATAAATTATTATTTATTTCATGATGTAATAATAATAGTTAAATCTATAATATTTAAATTAAAAATCATCAATATATATATAACCTCAATTTAAAAAGTAATTTTTTAACCATTAAATTATTTTTTTATTTAATCTCAAATTGAAACACAATTTTAATCAAACTATATTCTATTGGAGATCTTGCTGTCATATTAATTATGTTGATTCACAAGATTGATATGTTTTGGTAAAGAATTCAAGATCTGCTTTGCTCGGTAATAACTAGTTGTCTAGTATTTTCTTTATTTAATTTTTAAAATATATATTATTTTAATATATTTTTAAATAAAAAATATTTAAAAAAAAAACATGTTCCTTCCAAACATAAAGATTTTTTTCCAGATTCAGAAAAGATATGAGCAAGAAAAGTTCTATATCTCGAGTATCTTGCGTTTATTTTTAATTTTTTTTATAATATGGAATCTTAATTTATTTTTAATTTTCAATCAATTTTAATGGCCAATTTAGAAACAATTTGGGAACGCGGTACAAACCGCGTTCCCAAAAAAATTAAATTTTTTTTTTTGCTAAAATTTAATATGTTTTGGATCGTTTTGATGTGCTAATATCAAAAATAATTTTTAAAAAATAAAAAAAATCATTGGCATGCATTTCGGCACGAAAAGTTATTTAAAAAGCAACCACAACCACAACCACGCTGTCAAACATACTTTTACTCTGGCTCCAACAATGCAAACTGCATTTTGCTTTCACTATTGAATTTCTCAAGTCATTCACATTTGATTGGAATTCTTTTTCATTCTGGTCCATTGAGAAGCTTTAAACAGTGTTCTATGAAGTCTATGTAACATTTTTAAAGCAGACCACCAGTCATAAAAAGAAAAGGCAATATAAAATCCATGAATATTTGTGAAGATGTAAAGGCAAGAGATCGGATTTTTTTCAGGGATTTCATATTTTTCTGAGATTAGCATATAACACGTATTTTGAGGCAATGATTTTAGTTTGAGAAATTCCAAAAAGCTGGCTGACGACAATGGGGATGAACTGGCTTGATATGACCGTGTTTTTCAAATAGGGATTTGATGCTTTGACTTCATTAGGACTGGAAGCACCAAGCATTCTGCTAGACAAATGCAGATATTCCCAATATTCATGTTACAGCAGCATCAAGAGAAACATGGAGGAATGAATATATATTTCTTTGGTAAAATTAATATTAATTTGCTTAGCGTGTAAGAAATGCAAAAATGGAAAAACAAAATCATGTGCTTACAAAGAAACTCGGTTGCTGCCAATAGGGTAACACTTTACCGCTCTAAAGACAATGAAATGTAGCTTAAATAATAAAAGTTTTCTACTCCAAGAATTTTTTGTGTAAACCTCTTCTTTGTAATAAACCCCTCGAGGACTGTTATCAAATTGAGTCTCTTTATCATTGAACATCTGGCTTCGATTGCGACCACTTGTTTACATTAATGCGTGCCTTTTCCGCCTTCAAATTCAATGCATTGACAAGTAAAGGATCATAAGAGAAACATTTATGCATTGTATAGAGTTGAAGTTTTAAAAGAGAAGTCAGTTTATGCTTCCTACCTCCTTATCCCAGTCGGATCTCATGGTTATGATGACCAATATCACCGTTTGAACGGCGGTTCCACCAAAAATCATCCCACCCCAGATGCCCTGGTATACCCACAACAGCGGTCCGAGAAACAAACTTCTATTAGCAACAAAGAATTAACAATCTCTTGATTGCACAGAAGAGAAAAAAGAGATTTGATGAAATGACCGCTTGAGATATTCAAATCCATATTGTTGTGAGCGCTCCTTGCAAAGTACTCAAGGCTTGAGATATTCAATCCATATTACTTGAAAAAAAGCTTTTTTGATCGGTGGAATAAATTTAATTGAAGGCAGTTAACTCACCTTAACACCCAACTTGAAGACCCATCCTATTAGAAATCCAAGTGGGAGCCCAATAATGTAGTAGCAGCCAAGGTTTACATATGCAACCAATGCTTGCCATCCTGCTCCTACCGCAACTCCTGCCATGGTGAAGGAATTGGTAATATAATTTGAATTAGAAGGAAAGAGCACAGGAATTGAGGTAATGTGTCAGCAATTCTTTTTATTTTATTTTTTTTTGTGTGTGTGGGGGGATCAAAATTGACAAGGGGTTTGAAACTTACCTGATAAAACTGGTTGAACGCTGTTAAGAAGAATAGTAATGGCTAGAAGCAGGGCCAGGTTATCAACCTCCTGGATAACGCTGGAGCTAGAGGTGAATATTAATGCAATCTTGTTGTGTAGTGACATGATAATTACGCAAAATATAAGTCCAACTATAGATGATTGCACCACGGATACTATAGTTGCAAATTTTGCTCCCTTGCCATTTCCAGCTCCTAACTCATTAGACACCCGTACTCTGCAAATTTGACGAGCTTTTCATGGTTGTAAATTCAACAAGAAGACAGAGATATACGAATCATTTCTTGAAGTGATAGCTTAAATAGCACTGTGTGTAACTGACCCCAAACCCAAATACAAGGAGTACATCTTCTTCTCTTTATCACCTTAAAATCTATAATTATTGAATTATGTTCAAAAGATCAGGAAATTACCCTGTAGCTGCGAAGAAGGCCAAAGGAATCATGATCTCCCACCCATTAATACTCATGCTGCAAATTTCAATCAGAAATAATAATTAAAGTGGAGATCATAATAAGTATTTTACAGAGGCGCGCATATTCTTCTTTCACAAAAAGAATCTGGCATGTAAAACAGGGTTTATGATAACGAGAAATTAAAGAAGAGATAGAACACTTTAAAAAGAACATCAATCGTTAAAATCTCTTACCAGACTGACAAGGCATCCACAGCAAGCGTTGCGTTCTTAAAGTACCCTGTCATTAATATCAGTATTCTGTAGTACCAATTCTCCAGGCTGCGTACCAAAGCCAGATACAAAGAGCAAGTTATTATTTTCTTCTTTTTTCTATTTAATTATGAGCAATGCTGCGCAAACAAATAAATCATACAATACAAGATTCTCTGTTCATATATGGCTAATCATTTTTTTAAAAAAAAAAAAAACTACAACAACAATAATTTGATGACAGGATATGGCAAAAGAAATGAAGCGTAATGGAAAAAGAAAAAAGAAAAAAGAAAAAAAGGGTAAGCTAATGAATAGACATATAAGCATCTGACTAGTTCATTCTCCCAAGAAGAAGCCCGACAAGACTTAAGCCCAAGATCATCGGCAACTACCAGAGGATCCAACGCAAGAACCGACCTATTAGAAAAAGATTAAGAGAATTTGATAAATATATTCTTAGTTCATCAATAAACTAAACCCCATCCCTTTTTTTTCCACCGCCCCTAAATATTAAAATATGCTTTTTTATTTTTATTTTTATTTCACAAGAGAGATGTTTGGACTCCATGCTTCTTGAAGGGAGCACACACCGATACCAGTCAGCTGCAATTTATTGACAACATGTATTTAAGCCTTACCTTATCTCTCTTAGACAAACAGTCCTTCGAAAGTGAATTGATTATTTTCTTTCATTTTAATTAGATTTTTCTTTATAACCACATCCACTTTAATTAGACAGGAGCAAGGGAAGTTTGAGGATGAGAAGAAGATACCAAAGCATGACTCCAGAAGCAGCAGATAGTTTGACAAATTCCCAGAGGCCACAAAAGGCTTGTGCCGAAAACCCAGTCCAAGTAGAAGGACACCAACCACAAGAAGTATATATGAACAATCCAATAACTATAACCCACCAAGATATATCCAAAGCAATTGCAGCACCAATAACTCCAAAATCAAGCACATAAACAAGGAGCCAACTCGTCAACACATTGACCCCTAGACTCGCCAAAGAAATCCAGGCTATCACTTGATTCTTTAGCTGGCTCTGCAAGAACCTCTGCAATGGGAACTGAAATGCAAAGCTAAAGTGTAGCGGTATCAACCATAAAGCCACCAATCCTGACTGCTCTGCGACGTCGTCGGGCTGGCCTAAGAATTTGAGAAGTGGAGCGGCAAAAACGTAAAAAGGCAAGAGCAAGAAACAACAGAAGAATAGAACAATCCATGATCTTTGCATGTAAATTCCCAACATATGGTATCTCTTTGCACCAAAAGCTTGCCCACATAAAGTCTCTAAAGCGCTTGCCATTCCTAGCTGTTTTTTTTCAAAACCACTTTAAGAAGTTTAGACAATAGAAAGGAAAAGGTGCAAGATTGAAAGCGAAATTTCCAATAGCATACCAGCAGTCCGAAATTGAAGCCAACAATAACAGTATTGGCTATGGAGATTGCAGCAAGTTCAACATCACCAAGATGGCCAGCGAAAGCTTGGGTGATGATGTTCATGGAGAAAGTGGCCACCCTGCTGAAGATAGCAGGCCCAACGATTTCCCATAGCTTCTTTGTCTCAGTCCAGACTCTAGATGCAAGCGGGTCTTGATTTTCTTGACCGACATCGTGGTTGACTGGATCATCTGGTAACAAGGTATCATGGAGATCATCACCATTTCTGCTGATTGTGCCCATTAAAGAAAAAATGCACCACTATATTTTTCTTCGCGACTTTTGAGGAAGCTAGAGAGAGCGCTGGGGGGAGAGAGGGTCAGAAAGGAAAGGTATAAATAAAAAACGTTCTTACCCAAATCTGGAATTATGAAAAATATGGACAGATTATTGTGGACTGCCTGTTACTGGAGGTCCAGGTTACTGTTCACCAAATTATTTCTAGCGTTAGAGCTGTCTTCCATATATATAAAAAATATATCATATTTTCATTATGTAAAAAATCATTATCAATTTTATTTTTTAAGATAGCGTTTAATATCATGTTAATAATTATTTATTTTTTAAATTATTTTTTATTTTTAATATCAATACTCAAAAAAATATCATAAAAATTAATTCAGTATAAAAAAATATTTTAAAAAAATGGATTCCTTGCATAACGTACGAAATACCAACTCTCCTTGTAAATGCTTTTAGGCGACAGCTTTTGAATGTAATAAATATGCTCGTGGCCTTGGGAGACACAGCTTTTTGAATCGTAATTTTCTACGGAAACTAATTGAGTGAAGAATCTGATATCGTATACTATGATTTTTTCAGTGACGTCATTTCATACGTATGTCACCTAACGTGTTACGTTGCTGGTTAGGAATTTGGAGACGTCAGTTTACAACACACTATGTCTTTAACAATTCTACTGCATTTTAATTATTAATTAGGCAAAAAAACACTGTCCAGAACAAAAAAGTGGCTGACAATAATTTTTAAATTTTTTTCATAAATACTATATGATTAAATTGTGAAATTTAATTATCCTTAAAGTTAATAAATATATGAAATAATTTTAACTTTCTATTTAAATGTAAAATATTAGGATTTACTTAATCTACATTGACCACTCTCGTATACATCAAAACGGTGCTGATGAAAAATATTTTTATAAATAATTTAAATAAAAATAATTTAATTAACCGTCACAGATAATACATTCAATTATTATTATTATTATTACTATTATTCTTTTATGGATGAGAACAAAAAAGTGGCTGACAAATTTAGTCACGTTGATTAATATGAAAATTGACAATTGAAGTTGACAAAACACCAATAATTACTGGCTAACTTGACGAGATTCGTCAGTTTAGAGTGTTAAAAATACGTGTCCTTCTTAAACTTTAAATTGAAAAAATTGATCATTTTAATTAATATTAAACTTGACATAATTCGTTTTTAATTTATTTTTTAAGTTTATAACCAACAATTTCAGCCACGTCAGTCATAACCTAAACCTGGAAAAAAAAAAAAACACGGAGAGTGGAAAGATTTTAGCAAGATACTATATTTCATTTAACACTCCAGCTCCAACTTTTATTTTTTTTAATATTAAAAATATATATATAAAAACTCTGGTTATCAAAATCTAAACTAACAGATGAGAAGTCACTTGCCGATATAAACAATTAAAAAAAAAACCGATGATGTATCAATTGTTTTTAAACAAAAAAAGAAAAGAAAATAAGATCAGATTTACGAGTCTAGCTATAAATATTATTTTTCACACATGTTGGCAACTTTTTCTGCTACCGGTAGAATTGTTGGTGGAAAACGAATAAACTTTTGCATGGAATTATGTTTAATGTGGTAATGCGATTTGTGTTTTTTATATTATTTTTCTGTTAAAAAAATATTAACTCAAAATTTTTTTAACTATGACAAAAAACATATTAAGATAATAACATTATTTTTATTTAAATATATGATAAAAGATATATTTTTTAAAATAAAAAATTAAATAAAAAATGAAAATTAAAGGAAAAAAATATTTAAAGATGACGTCTTAAATTAAAGAACAAAAGAAAATAAAAAAATAAAAGGCCACGTGCGTGGATTTAGGTGGCCTAATATACGTAGGCCTTAAAAAAACCCAAGCAAGGGCCTCTCAACATGGACTTGCTTGTCTGGGCTATGATATTTTTATTTTATTTTATAAAGAGACAAATGACCCGTTTTTTTTTTAAAAAAAAAAATACAAGCAAGGAGTTGCTTGTAGAGGCAAGCGATGCGTTGTTTGTTTGTCTAGATTCTAATCACTATTATAATAGGGGAAAATCAGGGCAGATTTTTATTTATTTTAAAAATATATTTTTCAACTTATTTTCACATAAAAAGTTGTAATAAACACCCCTAGAGTATAAGAAAATAATTTATCAACTTGAAAAAAAAAGTTCAAAAACACAAAATCAAACCGAGTAAAAATTTTATTTTCTGGTTTTGATATGTTTTTTTAAGCAATATTGATATTCAAAACAATTACCATCAAACTTCTCTTTATCGAATGAACTTGTCAACACCAAAATTGACATTTTTAATAGATGAAATTGGTGTCAATCGATGGCCTGCTCTTTCTAATTGGAATTCAGTGATTTTCTCTCTTATCTCTTAAATCAAGGACTAAAAATTAAAAAAAAAAATTGTACAGAAACTGAAATCACAAAAACTAGAGGGACTTTCATTGAAAAAGAAAATGTAAAAGGACTAAGATGAACCTTTTCCTTAAATTTTATACTGGCCATGGGATTTATCTTTATTTTATGCTCTAGTCACCTTTTTTTATTTTCCCATCCTTGACAAATTTTCACATAATTGTCATAAATTTGCCCATTGAAGATTGCAATTGAAAAAAAAATAAGGAAAAAAATAATCAGTGTAGCTATAACGAAATACCTAAGCATTTTAGTATATTCAGTAATTTGAATATATAGTCGTCGGCTTGCTGTTAATTCTCAATTTCTTAAAAATATCTATTTTGCAATCGTGAAAACTCCAAGCATCATGTTTTCCGCTGTAAAATATATCAAATCACGCTACTTAGTAAAACATCCATATAATATATGAAGCTGTCTAATAATAAAAACTTAAAATTAAAAGATTTATTTTTTTTAAGGTTTTAAATTTGAGTTTTATGATTACTAATATAATGATTACTAGAGACTTATATAATTATTAATTTTAAATCCCGTAAGATTAATCGAGATACGCGCAAATTGGCACAAACATCTATATATATATATATATATATATATATATATATATGATGTTTACAAGTGAAAATACCCCTAATTTGCAGGCTCATACTCCACGGCGTACGTATTGTTACGAGAGAAAGGGACAGTGCGACTTTTCTTTTAGGTCAGTGGCGTCACCGGTAGGCTGAGATAGGACTGTACATGCTGAGCTGGCGAATTATAGAGTAGACAGTAGACAGTACATCCACTAGAAATCGTTTTGTAATGGCCCGCATTTATTGCCACAGTTGCCAATAAACCAGCCATCTACGTGTGTGCATATTTTCTTTCCAAGCCAAAGATATTTTTAGGAAAAAATAAAAACCATTATGTAGCCTCTTCCTTTTATTTATTTT
>Ga0307517_10008560_pt1 | contig 14652 bp, 10 predicted proteins | sample 23_EM_MG_FD_194515 | JGI IMG/M metagenome (GOLD analysis project Ga0307517, IMG submission 194515) | Populus trichocarpa ectomycorrhiza microbial communities from riparian zone in the Pacific Northwest, United States - 23_EM | ecosystem: Host-associated > Plants > Roots > Unclassified | place... | reverse complement strand
AAAAAAAACATCAATTTAATATTTTTTTCATATAACTAAATACAAACACAATGTCAAAGGTGTGTTTAATAGGTCATTACAGATTATTTTTCAAAAAACAAATTCAATTAAAAACAAAAAATTTAAATTTTTATTTTATTTTTGATATTAACTCATCAAAACTATAAAAAAAAACACTTAAAAATTCAAAAGCAAGTTGAACAACATCACCAAATGCAACGTTGGATCACTGGCATGAGTAGTTTTTAAGTGGTCCAATCTTGCTAGTGAAATCAAATATCTAAAACAAAAAATTACTTTCATGGGAATTTAAGTGGTCCGAATATCCTGTTCGAGTAGGCCCTTACCGTAGCAGAACCTCAATATTTCACAAGTAGCTTCTTAATCCACTAATAAATCAGCCAACACATACAGATGAACAACAATATAATTACACAAAATGGCAAACTAGAAAGTGCAGGCGAAGTGCTTCGATTCTTTTATGCTGGAACTGATTACGTTATTCTAGATGCCACACAACGTTGTCTTATTATATGGGTTCAACCAAAGGTGTATCATAGTCAAGCATCATCCTATAGTTTGAAGCATGAGGTAATAATATCAGCAGTACTTAGGCTGTGCCTTGTATGAATCGGCATAATGTTTATGAATCAGTTTATACAAGCTATACACTGATCAGTAGAATATACACGAAAAGCAACGAGCATTTGACAATCAAGTACAGTAGGAAATTACAAGGTAGTGTAAGTAGAGAAAATGAAAAATTGTTTTATGCAAAAACCTTCTTTTTTTCTTTTGAGAAATCTATGCAAGCCTCTTTTACATAAAGCTCGGGGAGCTTTTATTTACACTCCAGCCAGCTCTTCCTCCATTGACGGTGAATCTGATGCACACCAACTTAAGGGCTTTCACAAAACTCCATTTCCTAGCATCCCAAATGGAAGTGGTTCATCAAAAACACCTCAAGAAATCTGGTGCTATTATTAGGATTTCCATGTAAATGGAGGACTAATTCTAACACTATTTAGTGAGCAATAATTCACAAAAAGGAAGTGAACATAGCACTTTATAGTGACTATCCAATATTTGAGATTAGTTCAAAATAAGTAATATGCAGGTGCAGAAAGCGGAGTAAATGTAAAGTTTTGATGGCTGTGATTTTATCAATATGTGATGAGAGAGAAAGTGTGCGTGTCTAGAAGTTAACACTTCAACGACTTGTCTCACTTCCTCATATGCCATCTCCACACTGACGGAATGATTAAAGGCTTGAAATTATATTTCTAGGCTATCTGAAAAACTGGCCATGGTTTTAGCAGCTACTGATACTAATTTGGTCCATAGAGACAAAATTAAGCCTGCTTACAACCTTTCCAGAGATCAGTGCCTTCACAGGAAGGTTCAGGACTCAGAATTTTTTTTCTTTTTTTTTTTTCAGTATGAAATTGACTATGTAATCTAAGGAGAAATTCAGCATACCTTGCCACATATTGGACAACTTTCACTTCTTTCCAACCATTCATAAATGCAGCCAAGGTGAAAATGGTGAGAGCATCGAGTTGTAATTTTAGGATTTTCTGGGGTGTACTCTGCAACATGACCGTTCAAAAACACCTTACTGGAGGGAATAAGAAAAACACATAACTTAAAAGTCACAATCTGATGCAGCACAATCTAAACACATTAAATTACCATCAAGACAGGTAGGGCAGGCATCTTCATCTTCAGAAGATGGTTGCGCATAAGTTAGCCCGTATGCAACTTTTGTTGCCAAAGATTTGTCTGACAACTCTGAATAGCCAAGTTTATTGTCATCTTCAGAATCAATCCCGTTTCTTCTTCTTCCAAAGCCCAATGATTCCACAGCAGAACTGCTCATATTTCTTCTCAGTGGTTGTGATTCTTCTTGGAAGTGAGTCATCGACTTCCTAGAGACTAAACCATAACGCTGCAAACGAGCATACCTCTGATCAGTATCATAAGGGAGTGGCCTGGATGACGAGAGTTGAGTGTCATTTTCAGAACCATCTGGTAATCCTGTGCCAACTCCAGTTGATGCCAAAGAAGTACCTTCTTGGGTTGGCGAGACAGTCCTACCTTCAAGTCTGTGAAACACTGTACCATACTGCAAGTGCATGGCAGAAGGTAATAAGTGCATCACCTAACTGGAATGAACTAAAACAACAAAAAATATGAGGATGTGTCACAACAGCACCAAAGAACATGCTTTGGAAAGGGAAATCTATTATGACAATCACCTTAGAAATTAGGATCTTTCCATGATCAAGAATATAAGTGATAGTGTAATTTAGTTAATTGGGTTTTTTCGAGCCAGTTTTAAGAAACTAAACCTCAAATCACAAAGCATACATAGGAGATAAGTTTCATTAGAAAGCATAAACATGAGAACAACTTTAATCACAAATCGGTTGAAATATTTGATAGAGCGCACCATGACATTGGAATTGCACCCAAGGGAAAGGTACTGTTTAATCATTTATTACTCTGGGGCACCTAAAGGGTTTACTATGACTATTTGCATATACTCCAAATCCTCTGGGTGAAATGTTTATTTCATGCTTTTGTAAAATCTGAGCTCTATGCAATCACAAGATTATATACGTTCATTGAAGTACAAATTGGCAAACCCCTAAAAGACCTAACCCCCTAGATTCAGCCCAAATGCCTTGGTTGCATGATCTTATGCAAACAACCTCCACAACAAAGAGCCTAGAGTTTAGCAAACATCTGTGAAATGAAAAAATCAACAGTAAAGTGTGTTGAGTTGCCTGTATTTCAATGCTTACCCCACTGCGTAACTGGTGGAAAAGGAATCTTAGGCAAACGCAGTGCCTGTATATTGAATTGCCCGAGTAAGCATGTTCTTCATGTTCATCACTGCATGGACAGCAGCAGAAGGCACCCATCTTTGTGCTTAAAAAATAAAACCCAAAAAATTGGCTGTTGACAACTAGGAAGCAACAAGCTAGGAATCAAGGATGCTATATCTTCAGCGAACCTGTACAAAACAAACAAACTTGAAGCACTCCATAAGAACAGGTATCAGCATAATTGGAATGATGAGAAGAAAAGGCGGTGAATGACATAAATCATCGGCCAAAGAGAGAGAATATAAAGTTCTTAGTAGAGAAACCCTCTTGGGCATTAGGTCCTTCTCAGAAGACCTTTTGGAGTTTTCAAGGCCGAAAATGCTTTATCTACAAACTTTGAAAGGAATAGATACATTAAAATGCCACCACGCTTCTACAAACCAGAATGGCAAATAACACTAGTCAGCAGTGAAGTCAATTCTCAAGAATCTCAAGGGCAGTCGGTTCACATAGTTATGCATTTGGAAATGGCAAACAAGTGCAGATGGAGATATGCCCGATAACACCATTTCCAGAAAGTGATAGCGGGCATGAAATTCCTCTGAAACCAGGAGCAGTGTCATGGTCATCTAAACTAAAAAAAACGAATGCTCTCTTTGTCTATCATTGAAGCTTTGAAAGGGGGGATTTGATGAAACTCTTGTTTTGTGAGTTGCTATGAACTATAATTCCTTCACAATGGAATAATAAATCAATATATTAGCTACGATAGATTTTATTTTTTTTTTGAAAATAAATAGCAATGTACCAGCAGTATAATACAATTTTTTTTTTTAAAAAAAAAAACACTTAATCTACTGTAAAACAACAGCCAGTCTAAACTTAACAAGCAACAGAAAGACACTAATTCCTTTATAATCACTCACCCTACAAATTATAGAAGAAGAAGAAGAAGAATAAATTAAGAATCTGGCAGTATATGAATAACGATGATCGCAGGTTGTGTTGTGAGAACTGAAAGTGTCCTAGGGTTTGGTTAACGCGTGAATGGAAAAGGAAAAAAAAAAGGAAAGGAAAGGAATGGAGAGAGCGGAAGTTTCCTTCTACTTACCTTCAGTACAAGTGAAGAGAAAGATCTGCAGCAGCAACCCCAAAAGGAAAAGAAAATCTATAAAGTACGCCACAGCGCCAACGACCTCTGCAGTCCACAAGGAGAAAAAGGAGAGGAAAATATGTCTTGTTTCTTTCTTACGATGATTTTGTGTTTTGGGAGCTAATGGCAGGGACAGGGAGGGGAGATTTTTCTATTTTTTTCTATTTTTTATTTTATTTAATAATTAACAAGATATCATTATTTACTTTTAAAAATTGCAGTGAATCAAATTAAAGGGAAAACAAATGGATAGATACTTTTTAAACAGGATTAACAGAGGCTAAATGTCGGTGAGATTAGATTAGTTGAATGAGTAGCTCAATATTTGTTTTCAATAGATAAAAAAAAAACTCGCCCTCCATTATAGCGTGGAATTAGGTGCGTTTCTAGGGTCCGGCATGAGAAAGACTGCTCAGCTTGATAATAGTTGAAGAAGTCGAAGAGCCCTCCGTAGCCCAGTGAGACACATCCGTACAGAGTTTGTTGGAGAAGAAGAAATGCCACTTCACAGATGTCTTCAGAGCATTCATGACCATCCGGAAGACAAGGATAGTTGAGAGTCAAAAGAAGGTAGCTGGATCGATTGTTTTTCTATACTCGTTTCGGTGCTGTCGGTTTCGGAGGCCAATGAAGACAGCAGCTTTGATTGTTTTTTTTAAATAAAAAAAATTGTATTTGAAATTGTATTAAAATAATTTTTTTAAAAAAGAATTATTTTTAACCTAATAAATAATTTAAAAATACCAAAATAATATTAATTTAAAATAAAAATTTTAATTTTTTTTAAAATCTATGTTTTTCAGTCACATGACCATCAAATTAAGGTCTAGGTTTTTAAACCTTAAACATCAAATCAAAATATAAAACTTTTAAAATAACAGAGGATAAATATCCACAAATTAATAATTCAAGAATCAAATTAATGTTTTATGCTTCTTTTGAATAGTGAAAATGAAAAGGGCTTTATTTTTTATATTATTTTTAATCCTTATTTTTTTTTAATTTAATTTTACTGTAACATAAATTTTTATTCGTAATATTGATCTTGAATTTGAAACCACAATACGCTCCGTATATACTCAGTATACGATAGAACATGTGAAGAGAAAAATAAATCACGGCAAATAAAACGATGCTAATACAAATTGAAAGGATAAAATAGCCGGGAAATCAATTTCAATGACAAAAAATTAATGAAACACCATTTTGGTTCCTTAATTGGTATGTATTGATTACACTAAAGCATATTATATATAGATCGAGTTAAGCTATTTATAAGCATATGAAGCTCTTTAAAGTAGGTAAATGTGGAAATCAAGCTTCCATTTTCACTCTATTAATTAATTTTATATATATATATATATAAAAGATAAATTCCCTGGTATACTAATATATACTTTTACACTCGGTTTCATTATTTACTTATTTTAGAGAGCACCGTGGACTCGATCAGCTTTCACCATGATTGAGTGTCAAGCTTCCATTTATTAGATCCATGGCTGTCCAATTCCTTGACCCTTTTGGTCATTCTATAGTATTTTCTCATATTTTTTTTTATCAGTAGTTGAATAATAAATCATTTGATAGTAATTTTATATTAAACTTTTCAAAATTTGTCAAAATTGGTTAACTACAGATTCGATGCACACATGTCAAAGTTTGGTGGGTGATTAATGATGTGTAAAAATCATAGTTATCAGACCCGGTTCGAAGTTGACCTGGCTAAAAAACCGGGTCCCGGGTTACACTAGTTGACCGGGGTCAACTTGGATCAACCCGAATCAACCTGAAAAAAATTAAAAAAAAAACATTTTAGGTTTTAATATTTTATATGCAAAAATTAAAAAATAATCCTTGTGAATATAGGCTATACATGTTATAAATAATGAAATTTAAAAAATTATTTCAACAAGTTTTTATCCCACATTGAGAAGATACTATGTTAGTATGTTATCATTTTAAATTGAAGTATTTAAACAAAAAATGTTTTTTATCCTACATTGAAAAAACATAACTTTTTTCTTATGAACATGAAATATATATACTAAAGAGTTTCAAATCCCACATTGAAAAAATAATTTTTTTATTGTGAACATAGAATATATATACTAAAAAGACTTTAAATCCCATATTGAAAAAATAAAATATTCTTCTAGTATTTATACAGTGAACTTTAAAAAAGATTAACAACCAACTAAAAAATATATATAAAAAAAGGATTTCTAGCAAGGAGAAAAAACACATTTGAAAAGAAAAAAAAAATCTCAACCGGATTTCACCAGGTCATTGGCCAACCCAGTGGATTAATCAGGTTTTACCGAGTTTTTACTCATTCTAGTCTTTTATTTTATCCAGGTCAGTCTAGCTACCTGATTAATCCACCGAGCTGGTTCAGACTTAATGACTATAATAAAAATAATGAACGCCCATAAGACGTGTTTTACTACTACATGCGGTTACTTTTGACAGATTTTAATAAAGAAGGATGTATTATAGTTCAACACATCGTTAATTATTATTATTTTTTATATATATAAATTCAAAAGCCATGTTTAATCCAGGGTAGTCGAGCTTTAGACGATGGCAATGTTAGATCCCAATTAACTTGATCTTGGCTTTTGAGTGTGCTGCTATGTTTTTCAAATCTTTACCCTTGTTGATCAGTCCCTATATATACAAGTCAAAGAATGATAAAATTGATAAAAATATATAAAAAATTGACATAAAAAATTTAAAAATATATATATATTTTATTCTCACTTAATACTCTTTAATAATTTTTTAAAAAAATTCAACATGTTAGATTCATATATAATAATTCATTAAATAATTCTTAATATTATGATAACTAATTTAAAGCCACAACATAATATTAATCTTTAATTTAAAGCCACAATATTTACGGATTATACGCTAGAACAGGTAAAGAAAAACAAGTCCCAACAAATAAAACAACATAAAACAATGTTAATACAGCTAGCGAGGATAAAATAGATAAAAAATCAAGTTGAATGACAAAATAATAATAATAAAACACCATTTTATTTTAGTTTATACCTGTAATTGCAATATAATTGTTATTTTAACTTGTAATTATATTTATTAGATGTATAAAATCCTTTAAGAACCTATTATATTTTTATCAATATTAATATTATGTAAAAAATAATATGTAAAAATCTCACGAAAAATATAATCATTCATATAAAAGATATTTTTCATCAATTAATATATATATATCAAAGATATTTCATGAAAATATTATATTTTTGCCCTTCATCTTCATAAAACAAAACTCAATCTTTTAAACAAAGAATTTAGAATCTATATGTTTTACTGTACAATATCTTTATATAATATTATTGTAATAAAATAAAATAAAATCACTCACTTAATCACCAAGCAACCCATGTATTACTTTCATAGCAATTACGCTTTGGCCTAAACAAACTTAAATGCAGAAATAATTGAAAGCCTCCCCATCAACTGATGTGATTGCATAAAGAACTGATCATTGATTGTTAGTAAGATGAACATCATCACACTATCTTAACAGAAAAACACATAAATCATTTATACTCAAAGTGCCAAGGAACCTCTCAGAACTCCACCCAACAAATTCTCTCGTGAAGTAGCAGAGATAGGATATCCAGCTTCTGGGATATTGCCGAAGCAGTACACAGGAGCTTGCCATTTTGCATCCTCAAGTGCAGCTCCCACTTCAAAAGTCATGACATGAGCCTCCCTCCCTGTGAACATCTTAATCATAAGAAAACCAACGCAATTTGCAACCCCACTTTGAAATTCCTTTTAACATGTCAAATTAATTTCAGTAAAAATAACTATCTAAACTGATATAGAATATAGTAATGATCCATAAATATAAACAACTAGACTGGTACTGTGACAGTAGTAGGAAAGGGAATGTGGAGACCAAATTGGGAAACAAACATTATACCAGTGTAAAAGACCCAGTAAACAGGCCTTTTGGTGATAACATCTTCATAGTACCAGATGAAATCCACTTTCTCCCAAACGTTACAAAGAAAGCCATCCACGTGTCGTTGACCCAGATAATTAGCTCCATCAAGCCAATTAGGGCGAAGAATTCCAACCTCCAAATGCGCGGTGGAACACTCCTTGTTGGAATCTAAAGTGTAAAAGAAGGAAGTACCATTGTTCCATTCAAGGTCATACATAAGCTTGCCTAGTTGGTGTTGTATGATGTTGAAGTTTCTACCATTAGTCCAATCGTACCAGAGATCTATCTTTTGAAGTGTTCCACTGTAATTCATGAATAGAATCGCGTGGAATTGGTGAGGCCATGGTGCTGGAGTTGGGTCTCCTTCTCTGGATGATTTGATTAATGGTGAAAAGAAGAAGAGAAGGAGAATTGAGATAGAGATAGAGATGGGTCTGGTTAGGGAGGCCATCTTTACTCGTTGGAGGTGGCAACGCGTGGTGGGTAGGGGCTTTTGTTTCCGTTTTGGTATTTTTCTTTTTTTTATGGGCTAAATTGTAAGAATACCCCCAAACTTAAGAACAAAATCAAATAACCCCCCGAACTATATGATTCTCTTAATTTACCCTTTCTATTAAGGTTCTATGGAAAAAGCTCATAATTTACCCCTTTTTTTACCTAAATAAAAGGCTCAACTGTTAAAAAGTTTCGCAAGTTAAAGTGGGAAATAAAGATAATATTACAAAATTGCACTTTCAAAATGTTTCGTCCGCTTTGCAGATTTAAGAAGCACGAAGCTGCAAAATAGTTCATTTACATGAGAAATGATTGGAAACAAAATAATTAAACAACCAAATAGCTTGTTTTTCACAGAGAATAATACCACGTAAGTTTAGCTTTTCATCAGGTATAACCACAACGATACATAGGATAGGATACGAGAAAGAAACTTTCTTGTCTTTTTACTTGAAATGGTGGTCTGGAGTTGCAGCATAACTAAATTATTTTTTTATATTTTTAAATTGTTTTAATAAATTAATATCAAAAATAATTTTTTCAAAAATATAAATAAATTATTTTAATATATTTTTTAATAAAAAAACAGCGCCGCTGCATCACTCACGACTTATCATTTCAAAGCTTCAAACAGGAAATGAAGGTGGGAGAACTTAAAATTAGAGCTGGAGTGAGTGAGATCATATAAAAGTGCACTTGCATTTCCAGGGCCATATAAACCATTCAAATGAAAAGAAGTGCGAATCAAACTTTGAAAATTCACAACTCACTTGAAAATTGCCGAAACATGTTGTATTGTACAGTAGTGTGTATTTGTTGTCTAAATATACTTCATCCCTGAGATATATTGCTGTCTAGAAATAATGGTCTGGGCTATGGTATAAATAATCCCTAAGCATCCCAATATCCTGATCTTAATAACATCTGATATTATAATGGATGGCAGATTAAGGGGAAGCGTGATCAATGGTGACGAGTCCGTCTGCTTTGTGTTACTCCAAACAAACCGGTTGAAGAGTATATGGCTGGGAAACGTAAGAATGAGGACGGCTAAATTCTTGACTGCAAAGAACCAATCAGGGCCACCAATTTCAAGGCTCCAACCAACATTACCATGCCACGTATCTTCCCATATGCTGTAGAGAGCTGTCAAGACCAAGTAGGCTGATATGGCCACTGTAACAGGGAAATACCTTTGTTTGTCCCCAAAACCAGCGACAAAATCTGAGTCCTGGTTGAGAAGCAGCAGGATAGGAGCCAGGAAGAAGATTGCCTGGGTTGAGCCCCCAGTCAGATTGACGTTCAAGATCAGGCATATAGCAAAGCACATTATAGTAGCAACATTACCAACCGCGGGCATCCAAGCTCCCTCAGCAACCATTCTCTTGATTGTAAAGGTTGGCACAGTAGAGGCGCGCCGTTGCTGCATGAACCTCATTCGTGGAGCAAGATTTGAAGAACTACTTTGACTAGATTGACCATGTCTAATTCCAACCCTTTCAAGAGACTTTTCCCGCATAAGTGAGGCAAGTTCAAACTTAATCTCCAGTGCTATGAGCATGAAGATTGCTGCATATAAACCAAGAAGTGATGTTCTTGCCCCCTCAACAGCCAGTAGAGTAGTGAGCTTCCTGTCTTCCTCCGCCAGGTCTCCAACTTCATCTCCAAGGATGCTTTTGATTCTTAACTGACCCTCCAACAGATATGTCACAGGAAAGAGGGCTACTAATAATGCGAATACCCATGGTAGCAGCTTTGTGCTTGAAGCAGATGGAAAATGGGTGAAGACCACAAACACAGAGGCGCAGACCATGGTTACAACAATGAGGGCATGCAGAACAGCAGCTTGAAGAAAATACTCAGCAGAAATGTATACTCCAAGAGCAATCCCTATTGCAATGGAGAAAAATGTTCTCAGCTCTACCATGTACTTAATGGGTATGATGGATGTCACCGCTGCTAGAGTGAGCAGAATTGCAACAATAAGCAACCATGATGGCCAGGTTGGTTTTGATGCCATGAAGCCATAGATGGAAATGTCATCAGACGATTGACGAGCTGCGCTGATTATGTCAGATCGATAAGTCCATGCTAGTGGGATTGGTGGCTGCATCAGGATAAACAGTAAACCTGTTGCCACCACCAGTACTAGGCATCTCTTAGCCGGCTGTGGAAAGAAGATATGAGTCAAATCAGTAATCAGAACACCTGGCTATTGGTTCAGTTTAAATATAAACTCTTGGAGAGCCTTGAATAACATCCTAACATTTTATTGACAGGACAAGGGCCACAAGGCACCCAAAAAAGGCATTTAGATAGTCAAGGTGTCCGGGTCTTACAATAATTATCTTCACATTCAAGTGAAATTTAATAGCATTGGAAAATCTTTTAATTAGAGCTGCTTCAGTTCATTAATCATCCAATTCTTACTATTTTCCTCCACAGAATGATCACGTTGAAATTAAACTCAAATGAACAAACATAAATCCTCCTTTTTCATCCGTTCACGAAATTTTTAAGCCAAACTTTCTACAAACTAGAGTGACGATGTATTATTTACTTAACCGATTCAAATCATTCAAAACTTTTGCACTAATTCATGAGCTTTCTTGTCTAAAGGACAATAAGAAGCACAATTCTATAAGTTGCTTCACTTCAGTGAGTTCATCAAACATACAGGAAATTTCTTGTACTGGAGAGAGAAATAAATATATCTGATCAAATATGTTGGTTGCTTAATAGGCTAGTTGGTTTAATTATTTTTTGATTTATGGAGAAAGAATATAACAGAAAGAGCAAATTTGTGGAAAAAGAAGAGAAAGAAACTTCAAGAGAAAACAGACCAGGACATGAGAGAAATGCAAAGCAACAATGGGTACACAAGCCAATCCGGTCAAGGCAATGCAGAAACCCAAAAGCAAACCATCAGATGGAGCCCTCCCATTCCACCACTGAAGGGCTTCAAAAATTGTTTCACGGAAGAGCCAGACTGATAGAACAACCACACCACCATGTACATAACCTTTCCATGGTTTCATCTTTGAGCCTGTTCGTGATTTCTCCCTGCAAAGTCAAACAAGCAAAGAGTAAATGAATGCCTAAATAGAAGCAACTAGAAAGGAATTTAAAAGTCTTAAAATAGGAGAATATGTCAATACACACTTGTAAAGGAGCAATGGGGGAGTAACAGCCAGTAAAAGTACAGCTGAAACCCATACAACAGGCTTTGATGAAATAAACAGCATGGACAGCTTTGAGGAATACAGGCAAGTCAAAATCCAAACAGCCTTTGGTCCAATCCGATGGTCCACAGATAGTCTTCTTACCAGAGCCAAACCCACAAAGGTTGTCAGAATAACCATATAGCTTGGATACATCACATCCTCCTCCATTCCATGGTAGTAATATCCCGGGTAATTGAAGAACCGATTCTCAATATGGCACAACAGCAATGCATGGCTGATCAAACAAATCTCAGCTAAAAAATGAAGTTTAGGTGGGAGAAGAGCTAAACCTGGAACAGCCATGGCAAGAACAACATTTGCGATTATAAGTTTACAGAATGATTTCAGGGACATGCCTGCCATCCAAATATTTAGATCCCAGAAATTGTGCACCACAAACAATGTAACTATCAGGCTCCCGAGCACAACAAAGGAAAAATATGATGACAGACTTCTCTTTGTAACAAAACGAGCAAATTCAAATCCAGCAATCGCAGGCAGTGGAAGAAACTGCAAAATAAGGAGAAAATGGGATTAATATTTTTTTTAACATGTAAATTTCCTTTTAATTTTTTTCCCTTCATTATCTGTTAAACATTAATCATAAAGACAGAACAGCCTGAACATGCAAGAAGTATATAGTATAAAAGAGAGGATCCAACATAATTAAGCAAAAAATAAAGTGACAATTATAGTGTAAGAGCATGCACTTTCAAAATTGAGAACTGACGTGTTATTTGAAAAAAAAAAAGAAGCATGGAGGCGATGGCCACCATGCACCAACTGTGGACAGAGTAGAAAATCAATAGCAGCTCCAATACAACTAAGCGCAAAAGGAGCCCAAGGATAATGATGACAAATTGCTCAAATACTAGGTTAGTTGTTATTGACCCAAATACATTCTTTAGTTAAGAAATATGTCATCTCTAAGCTAGATTAATTCCAACAGACACATCCAAATACATTGATTGCACTGGAGGATGAAACAAAAAGGTGAGCACCCAACAATTGTGAAAAGGCAGCCCGCAAGAAGCTTTTCAGCTGCTCACACTAACGCTGTACATTGCATTGTGGTCCAAGTTCGCAAACACAAGTTTAGGAGTGGAATGCAATGCTTTAGCCAATCAAACTGTTTAGTCCCATAATCTGCACTGAAGTCCTAGATCACAACCCCAAGCACGCACAAACAACACACCCACTGTATTTACTCCTACCTCGTAATTGAAAAAAAAAAAAACTGGAATCGGAGCAGAGTCTTGGAAAAATCAAGGTACATACCAGTAGAGGAAAACCCACAACAATTGCTCCAGCAGAACTGACGGTTACAGCCAAAGCAGTGAAAGACCAGTAACTAAATGCATCAGAAATCATTCCAAGGGCAGAAGCACCAGCACCAGCAGCCCCTCCAAGCATCGTCACGGTCACAAGCAGATAATTCAACGGAGGAGGAACCTGAATATACCTTCCAAAGGAATGGAAAACAACTCTAACCTCCAAACAAATCACGACAACAATCAATGCAACAGCACCATTCACGACACGAATGCTATGCAACTGATTCGCATTCTTAGTCACCCACCACAGCGCACCCCTCGTAGATGCATACAGTTGAAACAAGAACGGAATAAAAAACAGCAGCAACAAATCACAAACAGACGCAGCTGACGAGAAAATCACCGAGTAATGCGAAGCAACATGAAATACCAACGGAAAGAAGAGCAAATTCAAGGTATGAAAACAACCCTCTAGTGGACTTAGTATAAAATTATCATCAGGAACCTCTCCACCATGATATTTCACTTCTTGTTTCGATCTAAATGAAGAAACACGCGGAATTGCAAACATCCAATAGAAGACACAACTAAAAATCATCAGATAATACGCAGCATTTTGCATACCGACAGCAGAGATTGTAGCCCAAGTGAATATCGAAGAAGCAGCGAAAGGAACACATGCGAATAACAAACGTTCAAGCGCGAGCACGATAGTAGGGTTTTCTAATTGAATCCATTTGAACTGAAGTGAAGCCCAAGCCCCGATTAAGAAATTCGTTTGTGCACAGAGGAACGCAGCGAGCAAACCAAGAGGGATCGAATTGAAAGTGAAGATCAATGAGGAGCTAAAAAAGAAGGCGATCTGAGCTGCAATTAAGGAAGCCCAGACACAGAAAAACGCACCGGATTTGAAATTGAGTGAGTCGATGATGTAAGCAATCATCAAACCCAGGGTTAGGATTGCGACTACGGGAGCTCCACCGAGGTCAAGGAGGAAAGCAGCGCAGGGAGCGAGGGCGAGGGCGATGCGAGTGTTGTGAGCGAAAAAAGAAGCAGAGAAACGAGATCTAGAAGATGAGGTAGAAGGGGAAGGGAAGTCAGAGTTGGGGGAATAAGGAGAGGCGGTGGGGAAGGAGGAGGAGAAGGAAGGGGAGGAGATGGAAGAGGCGATGTAAGGGCGGAATGACCGCGGTTGGAGCTCCGGCGGTATCATTTTGGCCGTCGCCTGGATACCAGAAAGAGTGAGTGTGGTAGTGGTGATGACGGAGTGGAAAGCGGAGAGGACCTGAGAGGAAATCACGGGTGGGTTTGGGTTTGGGTTTGGGTTTTGGGGAATGCGTGACCTATTTGGAGGAGTAACAGTCGTTGGATCATGGATTAGCTGGTCCTATTTCTGTTATTATTTGCGCGAGAGAATAATAGGATTCGAAGGTACCAGGCAAATCTATGAAATCTGAACCCATCACGAGTTAGGCTGATCAATCAATTGGATTAATCTGGATTAAAAAATAATTAAATTATATTTTAACTGGGTTTAGTTGATTTAATTTTTACCAAATTTATTTTGAAACTTAAAGCATAGATTAATGGATCGCCGAGTTTATCTAACTAGCCATCCAGGTTAATAACAATGGTAACAGACATGCAAATGTCTAAACTCTTACAACTTTTTTAATTAAGCTACTAATTTTAT
>Ga0307517_10008559_pt1 | contig 14653 bp, 6 predicted proteins | sample 23_EM_MG_FD_194515 | JGI IMG/M metagenome (GOLD analysis project Ga0307517, IMG submission 194515) | Populus trichocarpa ectomycorrhiza microbial communities from riparian zone in the Pacific Northwest, United States - 23_EM | ecosystem: Host-associated > Plants > Roots > Unclassified | place... | reverse complement strand
TCAACTGTAATTTTCACTCAAAAATTGCTAGTCCTGATCATAATTCATGGCTGATTTTCTTTGTGCCATTAATTTTTGTGGGATTAGAAAACGATTGCTTGGCAAAGGTTGCTTGCTAAAGTCATGTTCCAATACTTAACTTTTTACAGCAATATTTTGTACTAGACAGGCATCTTGAGGTTACGTGTGGATGACAAAGTTTTGTAGCACCACAACTCCGATATATGGTTCTGAATTTCTGATGGAAGTCCCAAAGGGGAATTCCAAGTTATAAACAATTTTCTTTCATGTGGGCTTGATGACCTTATCAAGGCCTTTTTATTTACCATCATGTTTTAAAAAAAATTTAATTTTTTTTTTAGTTTGAAATTAATTTTTTTTATATTTTATTGTTTTGATATGCTAATATTAAAAATAAATTTTAAAAATTATTTTTTTAATTTACTTTTAAACAAAAAATATTTTTAAAACTAATCTTAAGAAAAAAACGAAGTAATTCCATGCTTGGATGAATTTGGGAGCTCATTTGTGATCAACCAAGATCAATTGACATGTTGCTTGCATCCTTTTTTATTTTTTTTTGTTGTTGTTGTTCTTAAGCTGACGAGTAGGCCACCTAAAGCCCTATTGGGTTTACTTCAAAATTATTTTTCTTGGAATAACATGGCCAAATTCTTGATTTTGCACCAGGCTCTTGCTTGAGTATTTTGGGTTTCCTAAATTTGATCTGCTACCGCCACGAAGTGTGCCAAGTTCTTGATTAAGCACCATGCTTTTGCCTGAAATAGTTTGCCAGCAATATCAAAAGACATGAGACTAGTCTGCAGACAGCATTGGAACAAGCTGAACAAAATTTAGTGGAACAAGAATGTGATCAATGGCCCAAATGGCAAGGCAGCAAGAAAATGAAATTAAGAGGGGCTAAATTAGAAAAAAAACTATTACAGGGGAGCTAAAATTTCTTTCTTTCTATTTTCTAGGCTAAAACTATAAATACCGTTAGTGGCTTGAAAAAATAATTTCCTTGAAGATCCCGGGATCTCTACCAGCCTCCTTGTCTCCGCCGCTGCCAAATGGCCTAGTGGTGTCTCATGCTTCCAAAAGAAAGGTAAAAAATTAAAGCAACTTTTTTGAATTTGAACCCATGATAATGGGGACGGATGAGTTGTATATTTTCAATGGTCAAAAAGAGAGAAAGAAAGGAAGTGGTGGAATAAGTTTATGCATCCTTGGAAAATGGATATTCTTGATTCCACTAATCTTGTATGATTACGCAATCTAAATACCATAATTAATTCCAAAGCTAGTTGCTAAAGGGTTTGTATTATCTAGGAAATATTTGTTTTCTTGTTTCAATCTTTGTTTTACAATGTTTTTTAAATTATTTTTTATCTTATATTTTTCAAAGCATCTAAGAATATGCTTTTACATTTTTTTTAATGATTATGATATATTGATATAAAAAATAAATAAAAAATTTAAAAATTATTTTAATATATTTTTAATTGAAAAACAACATGTATCGTTTGTTAGTCGAAAATTACAATTACTTTGTTAAGAAAATATTCTTGTAAAAGTTACAGTTAATATTAGATAGATGGTTCATACTAAGCTATGAATTGGGTTAAATTTTTTATAACATAAAAAAAGTTATTCAAGTCCAATGTCTTTTAAGAAGCAAAAAACTTGTTTTTATAGATATTCAAAACACACTTTATTTCTCCTACACTAATGCTATTTTAAGTATTATAGGAACCCTAAACTCGATAAAAAAAACTTGTATTTATAGATATTCATGCTATCTAAATTCGGTGTTCTAAACCTTTCAACCCATCTATATGTCTACGAAAGAACTTGACCTTGATGAATTTTTCTAGGAACTTCATAATTGAGATAATGCAATCGACTGCATTTTCTTCGGCCTTAAAGCTGCCTAAACGAGATGCTATGACATACTTATAGTGGGCTTGATGCTGAACAACTAAAATGGGTCTCATTCACGATTGACTAGTTTGCCAGTGGCTAATTTATGTTAACTTCGTTTAGATGTCTTGATTTGTCCTTAATATGTAATTGTGCATCATTGTATTGCAGCTTGTTTTAAGCTATCAGGCTCTTATATCCATTATAGCCTTCCTCTTTGAGTCACTTCCACAAGTAATCAATGCTTCCTTCTCCCCTTCAATGGAAGCAATGAATGGGAGAGCTAAGGGTGACAATGACTAGAAAGATGCATGGAGTTTGCTATTGGATCACTGGAGAGATAATGTGCTGTCGTAAAAAGCTAATAGATTTAATAAGGGAATGCTTTTTCTTGGACAGCGAAAACAGAGGAAAAATGTATGGTTACCAGCTAGCTTAATATATGGGTAAAAAGTTATATGGTAATCACCTAAAAAAGAGATAAGGAATCCGATTCTTTATTTGTGAAGGGAATGGACAAGTATGGAAAGAAATATGTCAAATCCAATTATTTGGGAAGAGAAAAATCTACCCTTATCCAAAGAATATTGAACCTTTCTGCTGGGAATTTGATACAGAACAGACCCAGGAAGCAGGGGCCATGAGATGAAAGTTATAACTGCGTTGGAAGCAATAATAGATATTATCCAGATGCTTTTTCATGCAGTTGTCCTTTCTTGTGTGGCCCTCTCTCTAAAATCTATATTTTTCTTAACACATGATTCATGACTTTATGCTTCCATAACCTATCAACACTCTTACAAGATGTGCAAATTCGGCAGACATCTGTACTACTGCAGTATGACATTGCAGTTCCAAGTGCATAGAGGGGTAACGGACATTGACATGATACCAGAATCTTCAATTATATCAGGGGACAAGCGAACAGATCGAACCCGAATACCCCAGCATGATAGCAGACTGAAATTCTCGCAAATCCAATTTTACAAATTGACAGTAGAACTTAGTCAACGGTAATGATACATCAGCATTAATAATTCAAGAATTTCTTCTGAATGTCACGTAGCTACACAGGTTTACAGTAAAACAGGACATGACTTGTCGAATTCGAAAGAATCCGATAGAAAATTGTGCACCAATTAATAGTTAAAAGAATGCCAAATTGTAGCACAAAGGTGGAGAAAACAATGATGGTGGAACCACAATATGATGAAGCAATACTTTGGGATAGGGAGGTGAAACAGCTAGGAAATGAATGGTTATCCACTCTTAACCATCTAGAATAATTGGAGTAACAACGCTATGAGCCCGGCTGTGAGCATCAACAATGAGGATTGAGTAGCTGCAATTTAAACTCCTACACTTTTCTTGGATTGTTCCACCTTTTGGCAATCAAGACCATTCTTATCTTCTCTGCACTCATTGGCAAACATGCCAAGAGGGTATTTCCCATAGGGATTTATGTAGTTGATCTAGGTCTCAATTTTTTTTTCCCTCTAAAAGCTTCAAATCCTTAACAATCTCCATAACTTTAGCAGGCAGTGGAGATAATGCTCCCTGAACTTGCCACGCCTGTAATGTTATAGTGAAGCCATACCAATGTCTTTGATATCAGATTTTGTTTGTGCAGAATGTGAAGCAGAGTTCAAGACGGTTCTTGGTGGAGACTCCATGTGGGTTTTGAGAGAGAAGACTGGAGATGGAAGAGAGACTTTGAACGTCAATGGCCTTGTTGCTGAGACTAAAAGCATGGTGGTTTTGCGGTTTTGTGTTTTCTGCTTGGCTTCTGGGCTCTTTCCCTCTAGCAAAAACCGAAGGAAAGTATTTCATACTCTCGGTCTGTAAGCTTGGGCTTGGGCTTTCACATTATCTTATAATATAAATTAGGTCTTATATTTTTTGTGCTGAATCACATCATTGGATTTCCCTGCCAGAAAATCAACGTACAAGTCTCTTCCCATGGAAGTGGGTAAGCTGGAGCATCTCGGTGAGCTAGATGTTCTAAAAATAGGTTATCAAATGAGATTCCCAGTAGTCCAGGAAGTTACACAAGTTCGGAGTTTTTGAGTTCGAAGGATAATTTTTCAAAGGGTTCACTCCTGATCAGTCTTTGAGATTGCTTAATTCAAGCTCTTCATATCTCAACTTCTATATATGATTATCAATTCTGGCTAAGATTTGCTTCTGGTGAAAGATTCACAAGGGACCAACCATGCAAATTTGTCAATGCATGGTTTGAAAAGTAGAGTTTATTACACCTGACCCAGGTCCAGCCTTCTTTTGTTCCTTCAAGTATTGGACTTCCATGTTTTCTTCTAATCAAGAACTCTTGAATGATTGGTTGGCATAATTCCTCATTTAGATCCAATGACTGAACGGCATGGTAACTAACACTTCTAGTGATGTAGTCGGGTTCACGTTAACATGTGTAGATGAAGATTTGCTGTAAATAAATTATTTAAATGGCCAAGCAAACATATTTATAAATCAATAAGATAAATGTAGATTTAAGAGAAGGTTTCATCATGTTATACGAAAATAATGAATCAAAAAAATTATAACTTTTGATTTGATTGTTGAATCACACTCAAAGTAGCTATAAAACCTTACTCAGACTATCAAATCTTTAGATATAAAATTTTTTGTCCAAGAAACTTGATTTTGATAGTTTTATATATTTTTTTTATTATTTTTGGATTTCATGCATTGTTTCGGATTCTATTATTGTTTCTTTGTTATTATTTTATTTTTATTTTTGTTTTTTAGTTAAGATAGATTTCTCCGTCTATTTAAGATTTTATAAATTTCATAAGAAGATAGACTTCATTGTTGTTGTTGTTGTTATTATTATTATTATTTAGAGAGAATAAATCTGTAAATTTTTAGAATTTGTATTTGCGATTTTTTTTGCTCGTAAAAAATCAAGTAGTCTTTTATTTGTTGTTTTCTTCTACTTTTATTTTTAGATTCATACGGCAGGGTATGCCAAGTGCTCTGAATGGTTTGGGGAAGGCACACTAATACTCCTAGTTTTTCTCTTCCTTCAATATCTGTCAATGAAGTTGGAAATCAGGTTTAGTGTCGCCGCTTGCAAATTCGAACTTGATCATCTTTTTCTGGGCCATTCTGCTTTCTCTTCCTTTCTGTGTGAAGATTTTCTTTCATGATTTTGATCGGTTAATTAGACGAGATAACGGAAGGCAGCTTTGTTTTGGACGCATGAATGGTAATGGAACCCATCGGGTCCACCTTGAGTGGTGATTGAAAAGATTCAACCTTATTTTCAACACAACACAGTGCAGGAAAAAACAAAGGATTCTCTTGGCACCATAGTCTTTCTTGCGAGAAAATTCTGTGGTGATAAAACTAGCCCGACTAGACCAGACAGCTAACCTAATCTCCGAAGCTCAGCTCATATATATTTTCATGTCCATCCATATATATGATTCTGACACCCCACAAATCCAATAAACTACATATTGGATCTCTTATCTAGTCAGGCAATGCGTACCAGTAGAAATAATTCAGGGTAAACAATGAACAGGAGATGTGGTGACGTTGGTGTCTTGTTGATTGAAGAAAGATGCGGTGACTTGGTCAGTTAAAGCTCTCAGACATCATGATTAAATAAAATGCTGTCAGAGATTTAGAATATTTGCTTGCTTCCATGAAAAGAAAATAAAAGAAACGGCCGCAAGTGGAAGTGAAAGCCATATATATCTTATCCCATGGTGAAAACGATGGATAACAAAATAGACCGCCTTGATGATCATTTCGCTTCTTTAGTAGAGAGGTCCATGGAGTATGGACTAGACTGCAACGAAGCTCTAATCTTGAACTTATCATCAAATGGGTCGCAACGAATAGTCTATTGGAGCGTGCCTCATTGCATTGACAAATACTTCTTCCATATCATGACAATATCTTCTTTTATCTCTTTGAATTTTAACCAAAATGATATTTGTCTAGATATTTTGGTTTTGGTTTCAGAGGAGTTTACATGGGATGAAGTTTATACAGAAAGTACTAGATTGGAGTCGAGGTATCGGCTCAATAAGATAATATTCCCAGACTGATCTTGGATCCCTTCCTAGTGGATTTACCACGCATCTCCTAGAATTCTTCTTGCATTTTTTTTTTGACTCATTTTAGATACTGTGTTTTTAAAAATTTAATTTTTTTTTTGTATAAAATAATTTTTTTATATATATTTTTAGATTATTTTAAAGTGTTGATATCAAAAATAATTTTTAAAAAATAAAAATTTTATTTTGATACATTTCTAAACGAAAAACACTTTAAAACATCATCACTATCACAATTTCAAACAAGCTCCAAGTCCCTAAGTACTCTCTCATATTAGAATTATACTCTTGAATTTATCTGTTATACCTAGATGTATCCAAATCCAACTATTATCATGGATATATTATTTTCATAATTAAATTTGATTTACTTGTCATCAACTATAGAGATAAATCCAATAATAAGAGAACTAATAAAACACCCTTGAACCCAATACTAAGACAACTTTTGCGAATTACAAAATTATAAGTCACTCATATGGATTTAATCAAATATAAACATCCTTGAACCTCTAAGGTAAAGGATGGTCTCTTGAATAGAGAATTAAAGCTCCTTTTTTTCTCATCTTCAAGCTTTACTTTACAAACAAAAGTAACATAACATCTAAGGTTATTTTTCTTCATCAAAATGCGGATTTAAATATCAGAGGATACCTAAACTTAATATAAAACTTGTTTTTGCAGGTCATGCTATCCAAACCCAACATTCTAAACTTTCTATTCTGTTTCCTAGTTTTAGAAAGAACTTGATCTTTGATGGGTTTTCTGCGAATCTCATCACAAGTGATCCTTATTCAAATTATATTGAAGAATTTCTCTCTTACAGTTGGGGTTATATAAGTTACTTATTTTCATGTTTATTAAATTAAATTGGATGGACTTGATACTGCAATTACAAAAATGCAATGAGTTAACTTTTTTTTTCCTCTCTTGGACTTGGTTTGATAATAAGGTTAAAGTTTCAGCCTCATTAAAAACATCAAAAAGATGTTTTTTTAGGTGCAATCAAACATAATCTTAATCTAAACAATTCAACATTACCAATCAATAATCAATGGCCATTGAATTCTTATTTTGCCAGTTTCTGCAAGTTACTAAGCTTTATGGATGGTTATTTCTTTATCATCTACAAAACTCTTAGTTTGATTATCCATTGCAGGCCATGCATGGAAGCTAGCTGTAGTTCAGCATTGCTAACAGTACTCAATACCTGCCAGGATATGTGTGGCATCCTAAATTAATAATGGTTCATTTTCAATGATTAAGCGTATAAAACTCTACTAGTAGAATATCAAACCTAGGATATATCTTAAATTTTTTTCTAAAAATAAAACATTCAGCTATGTGTTTTGTTTAAATTAAGAGAAAGGGAATCAGGGGGCACTGTGTACGGTAAGAATCAAGATTCCATTGTTTTTTTTTTTCTTTTAATTTTTCCAAGACTCCTCTAATAAAGGCTAGGCTCCATGTGTTCCAAGCTATGGTCGGCAGTGACATGCACCCATAAATATTGGATGGTCGATCGATTAATGTATTTTAGACATGTCGTTGGCCCTTGTTTTTATTAACTCTTGATTATATGATATTTTTGCTCTTAAGAAAAGGTGACGGTGAATAAATTCATTCAACTATGTGAAATTGCTTTGATGGCTTCCAAATTAATCCTAGATAAATATTTAATTTGAGATTCGTTCATAGGTGGAATATTCCTCTCTTTTTTTTTCTTTTTTTTTATAAGCCAAACAAGTTCAGCCAAAAGATGGCAAGCAACCCAATTAAAGGGTCAATTCATAGGCCAATTCCATACATTAATTGCTATGATGGTTTTCAAATCATACATAACTAATTCATCTCAGATTTAATTATAGGTAAATTCCATATACATTAGGTTTTGATGGTATCCAAATTAATGATATATCGTAGATAAATTCATAGGTAAATTCCACACATTGCTTTGATGACATCAAATCTTAGATAAATTCATATGATATTGATAGATCATAAAGTCCATGCACTACTTAGATGGTTCCAAATCTTACGAGTCTATTTTTATCATCATTTTCAGGATTATATAACCCCATGGTGTTGGCCTAGTGGAGAGGAGCTGAGACTTGACTGTATGTTCTTGTTCAAGATCCCAAGTTGGACTCTTGCCAAGTGCAAACAAATTCATGGGACCATCGGACTTGATCAAAGCCTGTGAATTAACTGTAGTTTATTTACAGGAAACTCCTTACCAAGAGCCTATGCATCTTTAGGATTAGTTGGGTCTCATCCTGATTACCTGGTGCTAATCCAACTGTAGTTTATGATTACATAAATAAAGAAAACATCTAATGATTAGTTAACTTTTTTTTAATGGAGTCAATAATGCACCGCGTATTATGATGTTTCATAGTAAATTAATGAAGCACATGACACTTCTTCATTTGATATTTCTTCAGCAACTTGAAAATTCTAATGTCAATCAATTGTTGTTTAACTATTAGCTAGATTAGGTAATTAGATTAGGTAATCCTCATATTTTCTTAATTTCTCTAAACCCATCAAAACATATAAAATATTTTCACGCGGTTCTACTATTATTCTACCGTTCCCCTTGCAACCTTTTCTATTGTTTTTCCCCGCTAGTGTTCTTACTCGACAAACTGGCAGCATGTTTTGATTTGACTATGCTCTAAATATGATATCATTTACTAATAATATTATCGATTATAATATAAAAATAAAGATAGTACTTGTACTAAAAAACCCATGATTTATATACTTAGGGTTCCATTACGAAACTCTCCACTTGACAGGAAGTGCTACTTGGCTCCACTACGTACCTGCATTTTAGCTTTTGAATATCTTCAAAAGACCATAAACTACTGAATATCCTGATGCTTAAGAAGCGGATTAAACCTTAGCGCTAACACTCCATGCGCTTACATTAATTATTAAGAGATATCTAATCAAATACCATTGACTTAATTCTCAAGGGCAGTGTATGGATTATACTTAATAGCTGTATAAAGTTTATCGAAGTTAATTAGATTGCAATGCTTCACCTAAAAGGTTATTTTCCAAGTACATGTATACAAGAACTTACTTGCTAATTTAATATGAACAATTAGGTAGTTCTTAAGCAAAAATTAAGGTAGATATATCTTCCTAGCTAATGATTTATGGTTGACATGGACTAAATTATTAATTAGTTGCCGTATCCATTACTGTTGATCAACAAATGGGAAGTCAACTCCTCCATACTAGTGTGTAGAATGCATGGTAGTTGAAGAGAAATATAATTCTTAACATATTGCTTAGTCAACTTTTCATTTCTTATTTATATATATGGGGACAATATATAATAGTCAATGTAGAGATTATAATATAAAATTAAATCTATCAATATTTCCTAGATATATACATTTTATATTATATAATTTCCTATAATAATAATGTTTTTAAAAATAGTTTTTCACTTAAAAATATTTTAAAATAATTTTTTTTACAGATTTTTTATTTTATTTTTAACATTAAGACATCAACATTATTAAAAAAACACTAAAAAATCACTTTATGTTTTTCAAGCTAAATATAATTTTTAAAAGCATTTAAAACGTAATAATCTATACCCTTAAATTAGGTACTTTTATCCTTCTCTACTTCTATTTTTATACAAAAACATTTCCATACCCACCTCCATCCAAATAAATGAATCCATAACACTCAAACCACTCCCACAGAGCGTAATAAATTGCATCTTCACTACATGTAGACACTGTGTACCTATAGAAAAGCTGAAAAATGAACAAGAGATGTGATTCCTTGGTCACAGAAGATACTCAACGTCAAGTCACGATATAATAAGATGCATTCAAAGACCCGATCATTCTAAACAAGCATCTGAAAACATATAATATATACTCGGTGGTTCGATGATTCTTGCTAAATGAGAACCACTTTACTACTATTCAGAATATTCATGCCAACTGGTAGGATTTGTTCACGTATTTATTCATAAAAAAAGATGCTAAGGAAATGTCAAATCAGTTTTGTTCTAATGACAATACATGCTAGGACGGGAGAGTAAAATTTACAGCGGCAGTCCTAAACCTTGTTTGATAGCACAAAATTGTAGGAAAGCATATAAAAACACCAAGAAAGCTAACGATCGAGAACACTCATGGATGGAGAAAAGAGAATACAGGATATAGGGATAAAACTCAAGCATACAACCTCACAAAAGAAAAGAGAGTTGCAAACAAAGAGATAACTGAAAGGGTATTTATTTCCTCTGGGAGACCAGAAAGGCCAATGATTTTAGATTTTAAGATGGTTTAAAGCTTTGTTTTCTTTTGGTAAATTCTACAAATGCAGTCATGAATGTGTTTGGTAATATGATGTGAAATGTTTTTTAATTAAAAAAATATTAATACAATGTTTTTTAATTTATATTTTTTTATTTTTGACATTAAGACATTAAAATCATTAAAAACTATTAATTTAATTTAATGTTATTTTAGTCAACAAATAATTTGAAAAATATTGTAAGAAACTGAAGCAAACACATTAACAAATTGACACTAAGTATTCTTGAACCTTTTTTCTCTTGTTAACATGATATTAAATTTACGGTGGTAGTTGTGGTGGTTACTTTAATTTAAATTAGTGAAAATCTCTTTGATGGTTTCCAAATCTTGGACAAATTAATGATGATGATGCCTAGCTTTGAGAATCATAGCTAAATCCCACCAATTACTGTGATGGTTTCCAAAACTTGGATAAATTCATAGGCAAATCGCACACGTACTTTGATGGTTTCCAAGTCATAAATAAATTTTATACGAGATTCATAGATCATACGAGTTCCCCATGATGGCGTGACAAAAATCTGACAAGTCTGAAATCACTTTCAGATTATTTTTTTTAATACTGTCGATTTCAGAATTACAGAAAAATCACATTGAGAATAAGAAAGATTATTAGGTTAATTTTTTTTAATTGAGTCAATTATGTACTACTTGTATGCATACGTACGAGTAAAATGGAGTATGACATTTCCTCAGCGTTTGAAAAAAAATAAAATAATGCTAATATTTTTGTGGTTAATTTACTATCAGATTAGGCAGTCCACTTATTTCCTTAATTTCTAAATCCATAAAAAAATCTAAAGTTGTTTTCCCAGGTCATTATATTTGACTGCTCCCTTGGTAAAGGAGGATATATAGACGATACTAGGACTGAAATTCACATGATGCATACACAAGGATCATGGAAATATCTTCTTGACAGTGAATGCTTTCCAAATCTTTGACTGTTAAATTTCTTAAGATTAATATAATTAACCAACTAAACATGGGAAGATTAATCAAAAACTTATTAGTAAATAGTAATATTCTTTGGATTGATCCTACTAATAATTTCATGTGTTTACCTACCCTTGCTAGCTAAAGCTCTGTGTACATATATATAGCAATATAACATCAAAAATTCAGTAAATAATTTCTAAACATAAATTAAACATGTCTGTCTGGTATTGTAGTAGTATTGTAATAATTTTTCCTGTTGAGGTTTCAAAAAGATAATTAAAAACAATTATATATTATATTTTTTTTTAAATGAAGGTCTAAGAAATTCTATGGGATGATATTAATTAGTAATCAAACACTCTTAAATCTATGATTACAACAAAATCACAACCCTGATCACAAAAACAAATTAAGTTGTATGCATGTTTGATCTGAAAGTTTTTCAAGTTAAGATACTATTTGTTTTTGTATTTTAAGGTCTTTGAAAAAAATAATTTTTTTTATTATTTCAAATTAATTTTCTTTTATATATGTCGTATGTATATAAGATATGTATATGATTTAAATATTTAAACATTTTATGAACTGTCTTCAATGTTAGTGGGACTTTCAACTGAATCCAACCACACCATAACTTCAAGAAGGAGGAGGAGAAGAAGAAGAAGAAGAAGGACTGCCACAAGATCGAGACGAGGGAAGAATTTATTAATATTATTTCTAGTAACGAAAGAACCCCTAATTACAATGTATTATGTTTCAATAACAGTGGCCATGCGAAGGAAAATCCAAAAGCTAGATCAAGAAGGTTCCATCCTATAATTTGTGGGTCGTTCTCGAGCGATGCCATCTCCTCTCCAGTAGGATTCTGCCGTTTCTCAGGCTGACACAGACGATAGATCAATATTGTTTCATATTGCTGTCATTTTCCACGGTTTTTCTCTTCTAGAATTTCAGATGCATTTATTAAGAGAAATCTTTCATCTAGAACGAACTGATTAATTATTTTATTGCATGATTCCTACCATTACAATAAATAATGACAATTTTCACCTTAGTTGTGTGTGAGGGATTGTAATTTCAAGATGTGGATTCCATTTAATTAATTTAATTAATTGATTTTACTTTGATCTAAAGCGAATCATGAGAAAATTTAACTTTAGGAATTAAAGTTTCTTTTGGGTTACATGAAAATTAAGTGGAGGAAAGGATAACGTTATGTCCATTATAATAAAATAAAAAATGAAGAAAAAAAAAAAGGTGGACGACAAGCATAGCCTTTCAGGTCCCATTAATGTGCTTGGTCGGTTTTTTAAAAGGTTGTCTTTTAAAGCTCGGGCATGATTAGGATGGTAATTAAAATTAATTTAATTTAGTGGCTTGGGAAGTGATTGTTGTGGTATGGTAATCAAAATATTTAATAAAAAATAAAAAAAACATTGTTAATTAATTGTTGTTTCAAAGCCGCTTTAGTTTTTTAAATTGTTTACTGAAAATAAATAAATATAGCAATTCAATATTTTTTTTTACTTAAAAAAAAATAAAAAAGGAAATTGTTGTCATACCAAAGGGCACGTTAGTTTTTAAATTTTGTTTTTTAAAAACTTACTTTAGCATATATATATATATTTTTTATTCTGTGTGCGGTTGGTGGTTCTGACAGTACTCCTTACTTGCAACCTGTCTTTTAAGGTTTATTAAATAAATTGAATTCTAAAATCTTTAATAAGATGTTTGACCTTAATGGCTTTTCTATCATATCGAGTTTAATATTCGAGTTATCAAATAATAATAATAGTAATAATTTAAAGGTTTAAAATATGAGGTTAAACTAATGAATAATTTTATATTATTTTTTAATATATATTTCTTATTTTAAACTTAAAATTTATATAAATTCACTTTTACCTTCTCATTAATTTTATTAATTGAAGTTTAATGAATGATAACATAACTACTAAATAAATTTTTTTTAGACTTGAAATTTATTTATGTTCACCATTTCTCCATGCTTAATTTTATTTATTTAAATAATTAGAAAGAGGTGGTATCAAACTCTTAATAAATTAGCGGTTGTTTAGGGTTGCAGTGCAACTCGCATTTCATGATTTTTTTAAAATAATTGTTTAAAATTATTTTTTTTAATATTTTATGATTGTTTAGATATACTGATGTTAAAAATAATTTTTTAAAAAATAAAATAAAAATATTATTTTAATGTATTTTCGAGCAAAAAGTATTTTAGAAACTAACTGTCACCACTCTCTCAAACACTCTCTTAATTATTAAATCTTGATATCATAATAATAATAATAAAATTTAGCTCTACCTACAAACTTAAATCATAAAGGGAAACTTATTACATAGTTTTTGTTATTAATTTACCTTGAGTTTTAGACTTGCCAACCTTAGGGTTGGTGAGGCAAGTCAAGATTTAATTAATTATTTGCATAAGATAAAAGATTCAATATTATAGGAAGCAATTAACAAGTATGTGGTAGCTAGTTGTTGGTATGTGTTGGGTATGCAACACTTGTCAAGAGGATGACACAACTTTGCATATCGCACAAACTATTTATTTTGTTTCCATAGCTATGAGCAGCAAGCAAGACTGCGTGGCAGAGTATTTCAGAAATGGAGATGTTCAAAGCATGTAAAATATGTAGATGTTGAAGCAGCAGCAGAGCGCAGGCCTAGACAAAAAAATACTGATGCAGACAGTGGCGGAGGCAGGGGAGGCTGGCAGAGGCCCGGGTTATTGCAAGGAAATTTTTTTTAGCTTCTCTCTTTGTAAAATATTTAAAATTTTAAATTTTTTAAAATATTTTTTTTAATTTGGTCCCTTACTTTTTTCTTCTTGCTCCGCCTCTGGATGCAGGCCTCATCTTATTTACAATTTTTTTATAAAAAAATAAAAATAATAGGAGTGAGTAAAAATATTGAAAAACTGATTAAACTGAAAAAATTAAAAAAAAAAACTGAAAAAACCGAACCGTGAAAAAAAACCGATTAGAATTTTGAAAAAACTGTCCGGTTCAGTTTGGTTTCAATTTTATAAGCTTGAAACCGAAAAAACCGAACCGAACCCAAACCGAAAAAAAAAACCGAGCAAAACCGGAAAAAACTGAGTCAAACCGGTTTGAACTAGTTTTAGTTCCAAAATAACCGAACCGAAACAGGTCGGTTTAAACTGGTTCCGGTTCGGTTTCTTTTAAAAAAACCCAAACCAAACCAAAAATAACCACCCATATAAACAATCAAGCGACCACAAGATAATCTGATACAACTCATTTCAAACAGCAAAATCTGCTAGATAATCAACTTATCAGAGGTTAAAAATCAACAAAATTCTTC
>Ga0307517_10008558_pt1 | contig 14655 bp, 2 predicted proteins | sample 23_EM_MG_FD_194515 | JGI IMG/M metagenome (GOLD analysis project Ga0307517, IMG submission 194515) | Populus trichocarpa ectomycorrhiza microbial communities from riparian zone in the Pacific Northwest, United States - 23_EM | ecosystem: Host-associated > Plants > Roots > Unclassified | place... | reverse complement strand
CCCCCCCCCCCCCCCCCCCCCCCCCCCCCCCCCCCCCCCCCCCCCCCCCCCCCCCCCCCCCCCCCCCCAAGAGAAATAGAGCTGCTCATAGCCATACAATATTTTAGATGCATTGCTCTCTCATGGTAAATTCTCAAGCGCACGAAACATTTATTGATGGTAACTCACATGTAGCTTTTTGTGCACCTACTCATCTTCTTTTTTTGACCATTCAACCACACACATTAATTGGTCAGTCCGTGACATGTATAATAAATACAGGAGATCAAAGGGAAATTCCTTACTTAGATAAGAAAAGAAAAACAATCTGTCTACTAAATTATTCTTAACGTGAAAAATTGAAACGCTAGATTTTTGGGTAAATTTAGATGCATCTTGAATAATCTTCACGAGTCCTGAAATTAACGATTAGATAAGCTTTCAATAATCATTAATATTAACAATCACCTAACTCAAATCTAAAATTATAGAGAAAATAAGTTCTTTAATATCAAGCTATTATCAATGATCACCAACAACATCATTAAATTGAAACGCTACTTGCAAGAGCACGTAGGCGCTACAATGAGCCACCAGCAGTTAGAAATTGCTTATTCCCTTTTCTAGGATCGTTCAACCACCCATTCCCGAACAAATTCCCCGGGTGCATCAATGGGCACACCACTCAATCGATTTCCCTCAGCTATACTGCAGTAATATCCCATCACGTCATTGCACTATATTTGGGGACTGGACAAGCTTTTAACTGGAAAGGAAATTGTAGATGTTGTCTTTAAACACAGACCCTGAGACTGTATCACGGAAACTGCTAAAAAAGCAATCCCATTTTCACCTGACGACTGACCACATTTATGGGATGATGATCATCTGCCATGTTAGGAGGGCATGAAGGAAGGTTTCGACCCTTTGGAAAATGGGCTCGGAAGAACCACTAGCATGACCTAAATGTTAGAGCAACCACTGATGTTGGCCGTAAATTCATGGTGCTTCGCCTCCGGGGTGACTGCTTTGTCCGTTTATTTTTGGGCCTATAAACACAGGGCATGTGGTGCCTCTTTTGCTTTTCCAATATAAAAGTAATAATATATTCCTCACATAATCCACACGTCAATAATTACACCGGCTGTGGTGTGAGACAAGACTAGTCGCTACAAGGTGTGGTTTAGCAGATACCCCCAACCAATCCCACACCTCCCCTACTCATCTATCACTCTTTCTTAAATGAAGTACCTTCGGCCTAAACGACAACCATGAATGCTAACGTAACGACAAAGAAACTAAAATTTGATCAGTATCTCTGTGGGCAGGCCTCCCTCTCTCCGTTTTCAATTTTTTTCACTTTTTTCTTCTTCGCATCTTGGTCCTTCTTGTACATAACTTGCCCATCAGGCCAGAACCCACATCCGTACGAAACCTTGTAATTAGATCCAAAGATGACCGTATAGAGTGATTAGCGTCAGTCAGTTTCGTTGCATTTTAAAGAATATAACATTTTCTACGCAAGGAGAACAGCATTAATGAGTTAAACTTTCTTTGAACTTCGTCCCCGGAAATCCACTTTAGCTATGGAATATACACGGGTGTCACCTATCCATCTATTTATTTTGCTTATTTTTCCTGACAGGAATAATGGATCAAACCTAGAAGAAGAAGCAGCAGCGATCTCTCAAAAGTAAATTAGAAGGGACGAATCTATCATTTTTTATTTCCTTTTGACTTCTTCAGGACTTTGATATGGTTAAAGTTACAGCTCAAACGAAGGAAAAAATAAAGCACAGTAATCAAAATGATTTGATTCTACAAAACGACAGAAAGAGAGGCGAGGAAAGTTGCTGCTATATGAAAAATGATCGGGAATAATATTTTAAGATTGAAAAGAAAAAGAAAACCAGGACAGGAAGAATAGTACAGGAAAAAAAACACCCAAGTTATTTAAGAATTTGAGATCATCACCAAGTGTTGCATCATTTTAATTGGATATGGGTCTGAATTGACATATAGAAATGGTATTTGTATGGGAGTGACTGGTGGGTCTGTGCTAATAATTAACAAAATATATAGAATACCATATGCTATATAGTAAGATATGCATCAATGATATATCAATAGAATGGAAACTAAAGGTTGGCTACTGGTCATTTTCACACTTGGGTGGTGGTTAGCAAAATAAAATAAGAGCAGCAATCACAAGGATTATTTTATTCCATTTCATTGATGCTTGTACACCCTATTATCTCTGTTTTTTTTTTCTATATTTGTTGTTATCGCAGGGAAGAGATGTTGTTTTCATAGGGATCAGAGAGAAGGATCAAAATGAATACTATCCTGAATCTCATAACCCAAGATCTTAAAAATCAATTGAGAAAAAATAAAAATAAAAGAAGAACAAATCTAAGATCAAGATGGATAGTTAGATGGTGTAGTATAAAGGTAGCACCAGAAACTGTAAGTACAAAATGTGTAAATCAGTGATGCACGTGTGTGTATTTGCCCATGGTGGGGAGCCCAGACGATCAAGAAAAGCCGGGACCATGAAGCCACATTAGTTGCTAGGGAATTAAGATTTGGTAAAAATTAATGTTGCCCTTCTTGCCAACATGCCTGCAGCCTCCCAAAATTCGAGTAGTTTGAACTTTGATGCTAGCTAGAAACCAATCACAAGAAAACAGTGCTAGGAAAGAAAACAAAGAAAGAAGAGAGGATCGAAGAATTAAAACTACTAATTAACAACCTATAGAAATCAGTGCAGTCATCATATTGTTCAGGTGATATAATGGTCAATCTTATCTACAACTGTGCTGTGATATTTAGTACGCAGAGGGAGGGAGGCGAGATAATAATGATCTTAATAAGCAAACAAGATTCTATGGAATTCTTTCTCGCAGTAAATTCTTTACATATAGTGGAGTTTTAATAGGTCAAAACAAGAAAGAACCTGAAACAGAAACAGAATATGGCAGTAGTAATTAAGGCGTCTAGGTCAGTTTCCTAGATTGCATAATATAAGAGTAGATGATCCAAGAGAGTTAAACTAGGTTTAGTTCAAGAAAAACAAGGGTCTTAGGCCTCCTCTTCATTCTTGCTGAACTCTACTTTTTCTTTAATAATAATAATAATAAGGCCAAGAAAAAGAATAAACACAGTCACGCTAAAGATTTATACTTCTCAACTACCCCATCTTCCTATGTTCTAGCAAATTTTCAAATAATTGAATTATTGATCAGTCTCTGAGTAATAATATCACGGGTACTACAAAGAAGAGATAGACTACTATAGTTACCATTGAAGAAGAAGAAGCTGGGGATATGATTTTTTTAAAACTAGATTTCTAGTTAAATTTTGTTCAATGGTTCGATCGGATTATAAAGTGAATCGACAGAGATCACATATATCTCTTAATAATCACAATTAAGACAGGAGATTAAAATTAACAAAAATTTAAACACTATACGGTTGTTGTAGCAGCAGCAGCTGCTGCAGCAGCACTACTATCAGCATCACCACTCCCCCCTCCGCCACCACTAGTAGAGCCACCACCAGCTGCCTCCACCGACACATTCACCGTAGCAACAGCAACATTAGACCTTTTTCGCTTCTTCTTCTCGTAGGGAATCCCTCTAGCTTTAGCTTGACCTTCTCGAACTTCCCTCAAGTAAATCCTGACAGCTCTAGCCCCAAAAGGGTTCGATTCTGGCCGTCCACCGTTTTCTTCATAAGCAGCTCTAAGCCGTCCGATTAGCGCATCAAGACTACCCCAGGCCTGCTTAAGTGGACAAGAGCAAGGTGCTGGCGGGTTCGGGTGCCCAAAATAAGGACAGCCCGTTATGTGGACTTTGGTCTTACCAAATTGATCCAAGTATTTCAAGAACTCGATCACATGTGCACCACTGCAACGAGCTAGAGTTAATGGTGGCTTGTGGTTCTTTAAGTACTGTAAGAAAGTGTTCCAGTCTCTCCTCTTCTGCGACTCGTATCTACTTGGTGGTGCTGGCGGTGATGATCCCTCTGGTTGCTGTTGTTGTGGCAGTGATGCTGATGCTGAAGATGATCCCGCTGATGGACCCGGTTCTCCACTATTCGGGTCGGGCGCAGAAGCTACTCCAGATGTTGAGTCCATGAGAGTGATGATTGGGGGTGATTAATTTTTGCCAATTTCTTGACCAAGTAACCTTGAAAGCTTTTCGGACTAATAAGAGTGCAGTAGTGATATCAGCACAAGTAGCTGTTACGTTTCTTGTGATAGAAAAGAAAGATGGCGCCGCTGAGCTCTGGTTTTTGTATGAGTTTGTGAAGATCTTTTCAGGGGAAAGAGATCGTGTGATGAGTTTCTTTATTGGTGAGAAGGAAAGGGTTTTCAGGAAGAAGAAAGACGAGAGAGAGAGAGAGAGAGTGTTTGTTTAGTTGATGGGACGTGAAAAGAGATGAATGAATGAATAGGACTCTTCTTACTTCCTGAGAGAGAGAGAGAGAGAGAGAGAAACATAAGCAAGAGCAAGAGAAAAAAAAAAACAAAAAAAAAAACGAGATAGACAGAGAGGGTTATGGTGGTCGTCAAGATGATTTTATTCACATGGTGGCCCCTGGTGGACAAGACAATGTTTACTATTCACCACGGCGGCCCCTCCCTCCACTCTCCTTTCTTTCTTCCCCCCTCTATTCCAAATTTCCAATTCTTATATACAAATTACTGTGTTATATAGAAAAAAACATTCACGTGCTTATCAGGTGCGTCCAACAGCAAAGTGAGGGGGTCTAAACTAAGAGCAGAGCGCGTGGTGGCCACGGGTGCAGTAAGGTGAGTTGATTTGGTGGTCGAAAGGTAGTGGTGGATTAATGGGGGTCTTCTTAAGGTCAAACAAAAATTTGGTGATGGTGGAGTGAACACTACTACTGCATAGGATTCTGTATACTGTTTTGTTTTCTCTGCCTAAAAATGGAAATTTTTGCTTTGATTTGATATCCACAACTTCTTCTCTACACATCTACTACTCCTTAATAATTAATTAGCCTCTGCCAATCAAGTCAATGGGGTCGCTACTCACTGATTCTGATAAAACTGCTTTTTAAATGTTAATTACCCTCCCAAAACACTGCTTCTGCCTCCTCTTTCTCGCCTGCACGGTTGCGTCCCTGCACATTTCAATGGCTATGGCAAATTGTGTTTTTTCCAGGTGATTGCTCTTGTTAAACACTCTTAATATACAGTGCTATTTATTTAAATATATTCTTATTATTGTGCTTGTGTATTTTAGAGAGAGAAGCGGTGATTTTATTAATATTAAACTGATATAAAACCAATTACTCTCTTTGTCTTTATTGTAAGAAAATTGAACAACAAAACTCTTCACAACGTTAGTAAATCATACATGGCCTTCCGAGCAAAACCAAGTCCTTTCACCGAAGGTAAATAGACTCTCCTAGTTAGAGATTCCTTTAAAAAAAAAGTCACTAGCTAGCTCGTACAAGCGTTCTTTTGCTGCATGGATCAATAGAAGAACAAGTCGCCCTATCAGATTCCATTTATAAAAGTTTTTAACCGTTCAGCATTGTCAATGAATGTCAATTGCTTTACATAACAAAATAAAATCTCAAAACTTTTATTTAAAGGATTTAATCTCTTGAATCTAATCCATATACCCACGAATCAGATTCAAAAAAAAAAAAAAAAACAAGCCATGATGGCATAAAATAAAAAAATAGAAAATCTTGTTCATATAAAAAAAATAAAAATAAATCAATAAAAAAAGGTTCTCACGACTAAAAATAGGAAGAATCATAGTATTTAATTATTTAAAAACGGTCTGGCTAGCAGATATACTTGTTAAGAGCCATTTAATAATCCAAATCAATCATCTCTTTTCTTTATAGTCCTGGAATTTATTGTGAACACTTAAAAACACCATCATATAAAAAAAAACACTTGCTTAATATCTATAATTAATATATTTATCATTTATTTGATCTTATTCTCTCTCCTTTTTTTATCATAATCCAGCAATAGATTAATTATAATAAATGCATTTAGATGATGTTTAATGCGTGTCTTAAGGGATTTTGTTATTTAAGTATTGAAGAATTCATGCATCAGTTTCAATACTATATATTATGATTGATCTTTGAAAATAATATAATCAACAACATTCACTAACTTTTGATGAGATTTTTTTATAAATGTTGCACTTTCTTAAATTGCCCATATATATATATATATATATATATATATATATATTGTCAATTATAAATGCATCATAAAATATATTTACAATACATTTTTTTGATGGAATATCGAGAAAATGCTATTTAAAATAAATGTTGTTGTTCCAGCAATAGTTGTTAAACTATGTTTTTGAGCTATAGAAATGCTCAATTTAACTAATCATCTTAAACATTCTTTAAATTTACTCAAGATCAACTCTCTTTCTTTCTTTTATTGGTGGATTAAAGAAAGAGTGAATAGAAAAAGGGAGTGAGGGTTAAAAATATTTTAGATGGATTCACAAAGACATATATGATCAAGCATAAGCCAAACTTTTGAATGGTTGTGTTGATAATCTTTATTCTTTTTCTTATTAATCAACTAAATTGTGTAAGAGTTTATGATTAGTTTCGTACGTTACCCTTTTATACATGAGAAATTGTTTAAATAAATTTTGAATGCATATTTATGAGAAATTCGACAAAATATCCGAACACATGAAACATTCAAATAAAAATTTTTGAATTTGAAAGTTTTAAATAAGAACAATGAAAAGTTAAAAATAATAAGACACTCTACTCGACCAAAATCATTTACAAGTTATTTGAAATCAATTCTTTATTGCAATTGAATTCAATTATAGTGTTTGATTCGAATTCAGTTGATATATAAGTTAAGTTCTTAATAAAATTCAATTCATTTTGTTTTTTATATTAATTATTCTTATTATCTTTATCTTATTTCTTCAAAAATCTTTACAAAAAGAGATAAGAATATGAGTATTTTGGAAAAGTTGATTTTAACATTAAACTTTTCCTCTTTTATATTATAAATCAAACAAGTTGACCTCTGGTTTACTTCTTTTATTGTATTTTTAGAGATTGAATTTCATTGAGAATTCAGTTCTTGATACCCAAAAGGGTTTCAAACATTAAATTCCATTAAAACTTTTAAATTGAATTCAATTCAGAAATTTCCAAACATGCTATTAAAATGATGTGTTGTGAAGAAATTCTGACAAGCTTCTTCTTCTGCATGTTAGGATATCCTCTTTCAAGCAAGATCATCAAATCCTTTTTTTTTTAGAATTCTAAGTAAACTATGTATTTACAATAAATTTCTTTTTTTACGATCTCATGATAGCATGAAAGCCAAATTTATTGAATTTAAAGATCAAGCCTCCAACAATAATGAATAGGAAAAATCAATCAAACTATGAATACTCATTGTAACATAAATAAAAACCAATTATAAAAACTCGACAATAAAACAATGTTATGCTTGGAGAGATATCTAGATTTTAAACACAACACTAGAAAGATCATTTGAATATTGAGACATCTAAGTTGTAATTAGTGACATCTTATTAGTTACTACATAGGGTCCATTTAAAGAGACAAATACAAGAAAATAAAGAAAATAAAATTCATACTCTGCCAAAGTGATAAGAATATCTCTACCTAGAATTTTTCTCTCTTACTTTATACTTCTCTTTCTTCAAAGTGAGCTTAAAAGATTAATAACTAATAGAATGTTGCTAGTTACATCTTGAGCACCAGAAAATTTCTTATTTTTACCTCTCAAAATTTCATAAAAACACTATTGTAAGTTTGTAACCTTCAAATAAAATTCATTCATCCCACGAGAACATCTTTTAAGCGTAGTCCTATCATAATCGGCAAAACTCCTATAACCTCTCTCAATTTCATCCTCATCAAACTCCAATATATAAACAGGTTATGGTTGTTTATATAGGATTGTAAGAAAATATATGGTGCTTAGTCCATTGTGATGTATATTTATGAGCATGTTCTTCTTCGTATCACAGTTTTTGTATGCATTTTTCCCTAGCAATAGCCGATATAGTCGTTCTGTTATGTCTGTTACAGAATGCTCTACTCGATCCAACCTCTATGACAGAGTTTTTTTGTATGGTATCCTGAGTCCTAATAATGTCGTAGATGGCCTCAACTCTTGTTTCATAGGGTGGGATGATGTTGCCAACATCTTTGTCTATCAAATAGGTTAATATACTCTAATACCAATTGATGATTTGTAATGATCAAAGACCCTCAAGTACCAAAAATACCATAATTATAGAGAAACATTACAAAATTTTGAGTTTTTATTTATCAAAATATTTTTATCAAATGACCATTACAAACTATTTTAATAGAAAAACTAAAAAAATCATGTTTTAATTAGAAAAACATAACATAATACAAATAGAATCCTAATAATATTGAATATTCTAATAAATCTATCTCCTAATCAAATAAAACTAACAGATCCTAGAAGATGCTAATAATTAAATAAACATTACAATGAAAATATAATTTGTGTCTCGTGTAAAATAATAATATAAATGGAAATGTATGTGTATGGTGTATGTATAAGCTATAACCATTTGATAATATTATTCTTTTCCTTTTATATACTAGTCTAATAGTCTTAATTTCTCTTACTTGTTCCCCATATTTCTCCTTCGGCATCTTTATCTAAGGCCCAATTTGTTTGCTAGAAAGTAGTTTTTTTTTTAGAAAATGATTTTCATGAAATGTGAATTATTTTTTTATGTTTGGTAGTATCATGAAAAATAAGTTGGAAAACACTTTCTAGTGTATGACTATGTTGTGGAAAATGAGCTGAAAAATAACTTTAATATTTTATTTTTTTATCAAGTTTATTAAAAGAATAGAGACCAAATTTGACAGAAATAGAAATTTAAAGAATATAGACCAAATTTGTCAGGTAATAAAAATTAAAAGAGGATGAAATTGAAAAAAAAATTCATAAATTATTTCAAATAAAAAAAATATGAACCATATCTTATAGATAAAAAAATTTCAACAAAGAAAATGATAAAAGAACAATAAATAACAATAAAAAAAATAAAGACTAAAGTTAATATAAAAATCAAATTCAAAAAGATAAAATTAAAAAAAAATCAAAACAAAATATATATAATAAAAAAAATTAATAATTAAATTTTGATATAATTAATTAATAACAAGAGTTTTTTATTCACGAGTCTTTAAAAGTGTTTTTAAAAATAATGATCATTATATTTTAAAAAATAACGTTTGCAATTTCAGCAACTCCTTTCTTTCCTTCTTTCTCCCTTAATAATGTTTAAAAGCTCCATTGTTCAATGATTGCAGTATTCTGTTCATGTAGATAGACAAATACCCTACCCCACGAAATCGATTAAATGGAAACATGGAATGGGGAGGGCCTGGGCGTACCATATCTGTGATGCCTTGCTTTGTCTAATATAAATATAAATATATGCCGTGGTACTGATAGACATGACCTCTTGAAATGACCAAGTGTCTTCAGAAACCGAGGATTTATTATCTCCTAATAATCTCTGCCCCATTAACATATATAGAAACCCCACCGTGCTCTATTCCTTCTAGTTCTAGCTACATGGTTTTCCTTGATAATTCTTTTTCTTCACGTTTCTCGTTTGTGGACGTCACGGTGAAGATAGCTGCTATAGGGGAAGGGGGTGCCCATGTATTTGCGTGGGGTTCTTGCCATGCGTGCTTAGCACCTACTTTCTCTGCTCTAGATGTTTTTGCTGAAAATATCCCAAGTTACTAGACCAGCAATCCGTTGTTTTCCTTCAAGTACTGGTTTTTTTTTTTTTCCTCCTTTTTTCGTGGGTTCGGACACTGATTGAGCAGGGTGGGGGTCCAAAAACATGAGAAGCAATAGCCTACGAAGCAATTACGCATAATTGGTCATAGATCTGCTGTGGACTATATGCTATGCAGCCGCTGGTCCAGACATCAGTTGTATAGCTTCAATTGCTTTGCTAGGAAAATGAAAGTCAATTGCGTTACATAAACATTACACGTATCATGGTTCTTATATGCTTCCGCGTTATGTCAGAAAAATATTACAGTATGGGTCCACATGCAGTACGTAGTTTTTTACGAGACCCGCGCCTGATATTCAAGGTAGATAAACTCTAAAGTCTAAACAGAATTACAGCCACTTCCATGCTTGAAACGAGATCTAGAGACCCAGCTAATAGATTATAAGAAGAAAAGGATTCTTGATCAGTATCTGAAACACGTGAGATATAAAACATGATATCATCGGTTATTATGAGCCAATCTTGCGGGTCGTTTATTTGCAGGACGGTATAGGATTTCAGTGAGGACGACATCGTTCTTCAAGGAAATTTAATATGCTTAATCAGGCCTAAGCCCAGCAAAGTCCAAGTCTCAAAAGGGATCGAAAGGGCCTCGTAAAACCTCCTTTTCTTTTCTTCCCTGAACGAAGAACCTAATTAAACTCAAGATAAAGGGAAAATATCATTAAAAATAATGATTACATGGGAAGAATATATCAGCGTAGGCTCCTCGTAGCTAGGTTGTCCGAGTTATGTATTTTACATAAAGGAGATAGGAATATAAATATATACAGGCAGATCCCAAAACCAAAAGGAAGAAATCTAGCATTTTCCGCATCCATTTATGTGGGCAAAAACCTTCCACAGTGCCAGATCGATCACAGCATCTAACGCATATATATAGATGAAGTCATCTCACAATATTAGTAGGAGACAATTTGACTCATGACTGTTTAGGGTCCTTAAACATGTTTCACAAGTTGAGATAATGGTCATTATAATATGATTCTGAGGTGTGATTCCATTTTCAATCAACTTGATTCAATACTTGTATAATAGGTGGGTCAGTGCATGATTCCCGTGATACGTTGCCCGGAATAAAATCGCTCATAATTTCATGCTCTCCGTGATTATATTCCAAATTTTGGTTTGATAGTGATATCTCTATGTTAGCCTTTTGTTTGTATTTTTATTTGGTTAGGATCGTCTAGCTCAGCTCGAAGGCTGGGCTGGTCTCTCTAGCTAGGGGCATGATGGTGTCACGTAGCTTTTTTTTTTTTCTTTTGACATCATAGAAATCTCCGTTAATAAAAAGATGGAGAATTCAAAAAAAAATAAAAAATTGTAAGCCCTCACGGCACCGTCAATGCTAAGGCACTATCTACAAATTATTTTAATATTTAGGCACTATTTAAAATGGTAGTGTTTTATAAAAATTATTTTTTTTTGTTTAAAATTAATAATTTTTTAGTTTTTGAATATTTTTTATTGTACTGATATTAAAAATAATTTTTAAAAAATAAAAAATATATATTATTTTAATATATTTTCAAATAAAAAAAACTTAGCTGCTACCTTCTCAAACTAGCAATAAACTCCTAAATAAAATTCGTACCTAAGCTACAATAATAAAAAGAAACTAAAGAAGCAAGAACATGGATCTAAAATCACTTACCGCAGAGGATGGCAAGTTAAAACTGAGAATCGGCTACACAAACCACAACATATCACTCAAAACTCCAAGGGGTTAATTTAATTCAAGACTCCAAATCTATTTGCAATATGATGGCTGTAATGGAGCATGCCTTGACCAAAGCTCACATTCAAAATTAATAATCCAAGAAAATACATCATTAATGTTTATATATGGAAGATTAACTTAAAACTCTCGGAGTAGATCGGACTAAAAATCCCTCCAAATTACCATTTTTTTCTCATCCGTTCAGACACTCCACGTCGAAGAGGGAGTCCAAAAAATCAAAGAGACATAATTGTACAACCTCTCTTACAATAAAAAAATAAAATAAAAAACTACAAAATAATGCTGATCGAAGACTCCATCGTAATTAAAGGAAAGCATATTATTTTGTGGTTTATAATGAACCAGTGCGAGGTTGGACCGATTGAAACTGTAGGTTACGTTCAAAGTTCGATATTTAGTTTTAACAGGGCTAGCATGGGATGAGTAATTTTATTTTTTAAAAAAAATAAATTTTTTTGAAAAATAGTAAAATAATATAACTGTTAATCATTTTATTTTTCAAATTAATGAAGAAAATATAATTAATATGGTATTTGATTGAAAAAATAGATACATTATTTTATAAATATCTGTAGCTCAATATAACCCAACTTTCTTTCGTTTTATTTCATTTTGTTGTGTTAAAAGCTTCATGCTCTTTTTTTTTAAATTTTTGTTTTTATCCCATTAATTAAATTATATGTCAAATATCCGAGGCTTCTATCTCTATCTTCACTGCTCCAAATGTTAAAAAGTTCCCACATTCAACACTTTCAATATGACAGACAATTTGTTAATTTGTTGTATAAACACCACCGTAAAAATGTTGCAAAGGCAAAGACAAATCGATAACTTTTGTTTTTTTGGAAAAAATTGTGAATTTTTGATTTTTCAGAAGAAAGAAAAAAGAAAAGAAAGAAGAGGGTGACAGCTTAAACATTACATGAAGAAACTGTTTATCTTTACGTTCCAGTCATGTTTTTTAAAAAAAGAATAGTTTTTTATTTTAAATTATTTTGATTTACTAATATTAAAAATAATTTTTTAAAGAATAAAAAATATATATTATTTTAATATATTTTAAAATTAAAAAAAATAAACAGCACCTCAAAGTTACTGGCCGGGATGAGAGCAGCTCTTTTAACAGTGCAAATATTTACTGCAGAGGCTGTTAGAATCTTGGTACACCATGCAAGAAGAGGGAGGTAAATATTGAATTTGTCATTTCTTTGGGGGAATCCCCTTTTCTTTATTGGCTGGTAGTGCTTTAAAAATGGTGGGGTTCAGTGGCGGTACTATATTATTATTGGCAGTGGGATTCCAAATGTCAGTGGAATTAAAGAAAGGAAAAGTTTTTTATATATATATTTATTAACGTGAGTGAGAGGGGAAGGGAAATGATGGGTTACTTGTGAATCTGATTTAAAGCCCTCACCAAAAAATTTCGAGCGACTCAACACAGCATAACTACAAAAGGGAAAACGAGGACGGGTTCTTCTTTTCTTATCTTTTTTCCTGGTCTACTGCGTTCCGTACGTGGCAGAGCCTTTCATGAGAGCTGTGCTGGACGCTGTACAATTATTAATTGGATCTTGCTTAAAAATTAAATTGACTTGCTCAAACATGGGATAAACTCAATAAAGTAAGCCTATTTACCTCCATATGTTGTCTTTAATTTTGTCGATTATTAGTTTGAGTACGAGACGCCCTGTTTCTGAGCTCGACTGACAAGAACCATCCGCGTGGTATGCCATGTTAGAGGCCTTGACGGGACAAGTGCAGATGTTTCAGAATATTGATGGATGGGGGCAGCAAAGTAGTCTACAGTCGATAATGCCGGTGCGAAAAGAGAGCACCGTTGTAAAAACGAGTTAAAGAAGTGATGTGCGGGGAAAGAAACGAAGGCAAAAGCTATGAAGTTTCAATCATTTGTATGAAAGTGCAACAAACAGTGTGAGAAATAAGATGCTTGCCACCTAATTAAAGCACCAGTTGATAATCATTTTGCCACTCATTAAAGCAAGGAATCGAACTACGTAAGGTTCAGGTCCTCCTTGAGTTGATCAGGATCTTGAAACCCTAATGGCCATAAACACAAAATCAGTTGCAAAACCTAAGGAATTTCTTTAAAAGAAACGAGGTGTACTAGCAGGAGTCAACAGGGCTTTACTGCTCACCATTTTCAGGTATGATTTCTGTGCCATGTATGACCGTATCTAGAGATGTATTAGTTGGAGTAGATTTTTCTTTTTAATTAATCAAAATCATTTCCAAATTATCCAAGTTTTTTTTTTTTTTTTTACCAAAACATATAGCTTTTCAGATGTGAATTAAGATATCTATGTACGTGGATGGTTGAAAAAGAAGATGAGTTCTCTTGTTGAGAGCCGTGCGAGACAATGTACGTGACATATACAGAGAGTTGGAATCAGTGATGATCAAAATCATAGTACTTACTATACGCGCGTGTGTTAGCACGTGAGACTCATCATGGTCTTATTAGATGGTTGAAACATGTTAATTTCGTCAATCACGAGTAATTAATATTTTTCAATTTTAATATTGTTCATGACAAATCACCTTAGTTCACACTCCTAAAGCAATTAATTATTAACAGAGAGTAAGCATGGTGGGAAACCAATTTATCATTGTTTACTTTTTCATCCGCTCACATGGTGATTTTTTAAAATTTTTAGTTTAATTCTCCATCTTATTTTTTGCTCAATTAAGTTCTAATTAACACCCAATTGTTATTTTTTAGGAAATGGTTGGGCCGAAAAATAGGGGATCAAAGTGAAAATGATAGGTAAAATAAGTGTTAATGGTTCCATTTTATGAAAGAAATTTCACCTAGGTATTTTTTCCTTCAACTTCCCGATGAGGCAAATCTGACGGCGGGAAGAATTTAGGGTTCTTGGAGATTTCTAGTTCTTTAAGCTATTTTTTGAGTTTTTTAAGACTATAAATAGGTTTATCAAGGTTTTCAGAATGTTTTTTAAATGTTTTAAGTCAAAAACATGTTGAAATAGTTTTTAATCAGAAAAAAACCGAACCCCTGATTTTTCGGTGATCCCT
>Ga0307517_10008557_pt1 | contig 14656 bp, 19 predicted proteins | sample 23_EM_MG_FD_194515 | JGI IMG/M metagenome (GOLD analysis project Ga0307517, IMG submission 194515) | Populus trichocarpa ectomycorrhiza microbial communities from riparian zone in the Pacific Northwest, United States - 23_EM | ecosystem: Host-associated > Plants > Roots > Unclassified | place... | reverse complement strand
GGGACATTGAAGGCACCTGAGCTCAGTCCGCTAGCCCCATGTAATATGGGCCTTTGTCACCTTCCATTCTTCCATGTTATACGGTACTAGTACACTAAGTAGGCTGGCTGTGAGGGGTGGTTCAGTAAGAAGATTACGGGCATCGGGGACGTCGCAGGGATAGCACCTGATGGTGATGCAGGTGGGGCTCTACAGCGCTTGCCTTCTTTGTGATCCCTTTGGCAGGGGAGGGGCTTTGGCAGTGTAATTAAGGTCTCGACGTGCTGCAGGATTGGCGGCCAGACAGAGGAGCGCTAAAGCCGCTCTTATCGACACACTTGGAAATAGTTAGGTTAACAAATTGTAAAAAGAAGGGGGGAAGGCCGGCACTCACGCGTACGGTCGTTTTCGTGGCCCTCTGCATTTCGTCAGTGTCATCGTCGTTGTCACTGGTGCTGTGGGTATGGGTTCATAGGGTTTATTGGTTTTGTGTGTCGCGGGAGTCGGGCGTCGCGCCGATGTGCATTCTGCGGTTGTCGGCTGTGCCTCCCTGTGCTCGCTTTCCTTCTCCTCGGTAATGTCACCGGTCTTAGTCATCCTCGGCGTAGTCATCGTCTGGTGGACGTGGAGGTAGGCAGGGCTTCAGGTTGGCGGCGGCAGCATCATCTCAGCGTTGCGCAGACCATTCGGCACCAGTAGGAGTGGCGGCGGTAGGAGCTGTAAAAAACAGCAAAGGATATATAATTTGAAAGAAAAGAAGTACGCAGGGGAGGTACTCACTGACAGCGTCAGTGGGGAAAAAGAGGGCACAGGAGGTACGTCCGTGCAGACAAGTTTTCTCTTTCCTCCTCCTGTTCGACCCTGCTGCTTCGTCTTGGACATCGGGAGCGTGCCTTTCGGCGTCTACTGCGTCATGGGCTCCGTAGTTGGTACTGCGGTAGTTAAGTTTGTTGGGAGCATGGCAGCGTCATTAGCGCGTTCTTTGAGTGACTTCCGAGAGTACCCTGAGTGATCCAGAGCATCGTGGAGAAGATGGAAGGAAAGGTAAGTATGAAGCCCGACAAAGTGATGTGACCATGTCATATAGCCACACCCGACACGTTAGCGCCCCGTCTTAATGCCGCCGATTATTTCCGAGGGACATCCCACGTGCCTACGTCCAATGGCTCAAGGTGCCAAAAGCCTGCAGAGACTCATAGAGAAGTGTCCAAGTTAGCTGTCCTCTTGAGTGGGAGATGTTATCCAAGAGAGGCTTCCTAAGTTCGGACCTCATTCGATATCTGCCATCATTGTACACGCGTTGGAGCGGAAGATGGAATTGTTATCTCAACGACAGGATGTGAGAAATCGATGTACTAGTATGTTTGCATGTTCGGAACGATTCTGGTTACTCCTGCTGAAGGAACCCTCCTTGATTCAGGAATTTTTCCAGGGACCCTAATAAGTTCGCGATCCTTTAACATGACTTTTGTCCACAGCGTCCGAGAAGATCTTGCACGCTCGTAATCTATTAGTATGAATTTAAAATAGAACGATTGAATCTCGACGCTAAGATGAATGCGGGGCAACAAGTGACAAGTCGAGGTACACGTGTTCGGGGCCAATTTTGCAGCCTAACCTAACGTGTAGCCAATCGGCTGTACACAATCTCCTCGGAAGAGGAGGACATCGGTCAGAAATGCAGGACAAGGAAAATACAGTCTACGAAAATCTCCGAGCCGTTGCTGCAAGACTCTTGCAAATACCAAGCCAAAAATACTGATTCCGAGTGCACGACTATGATAGCACCACAGACGAGAGTAACTATATGAATTTTTAAATAAAGGTATCTGTAAAGCGTCCTCGTGATACTACAACCTATTGGAATGGATGTAGCTGAAGACAACCTGATTCCGACATCTTCTGCCAGAGAACTGCCAAAAGCCCAGCGTCGCCTTCAAGAGCTTTCATTGAAGAATTGGATGTCTGTATCACACCTCTCCTCCTTTCTGGGGGTTTTAAGTTGAATTGAGTCTGGGCCTTCGCTACCAAAAATACTAGACGTGTATCAGATATAATAGTGTTGTAGGCCACCGTTACGAAAATATGAGGGAGAGGTTGGAAGGGGATCAGCGCCCCATACGCGTCCAGTCGGCGCTGGGCAAAGGTCAGGGCAGTATATGTGCTATTGAAAATGACAACCATTGCTAAAGATTCGACACATATGGACATAATTTTAATAGAGGGAGATCCATGTTCTTCTCAAAGGACACTTCGGAAAGTCGGGAAAAAGTTAGCGCTGAGAGCATGATTTTGACGCGCAGGGAGAGTAATATGAGCATTGTTGAAGTGGCAAAAACCTCATTGGATAACACCACGACACCACATCCTGATATTTTCATGAGCAACTTGAATGGGGGTGGCTATTGAAATAAAACTACTGAATGAAATCAATGAAAGGAAGATGAGAAATTTGAGATCAATGTGAACGTCCAACCGCTATCATCAGGAGTTACCTTCGGGGGACTAGACTCGACTACCAATTGACTTATTCATCTTTGTGGCGATGCCCCACTACACGTTTCATTCACAGTGATCATGATGGTAAGTTGATCAACTTACACCGGTTCAAGAGGACTTCTGAACTTGAACGCTCCTCTATGAGCCTCTGCAGGCTTTTGACACTTTGAGCCATTGGACGAATATTGAATGTGTGAGATCTACCTGATGACGCCTTGAAAATAATCGGCAGCATCAAGGATATGTTTGCTACAATTCGATGTTCGATGGGCGGGAATTAAGAAGCCACTTGATGTTTCGCCCACAATGAAGATAAGTTGATCGGCTTGTGACACTGAACCGGTTTAAACGGAGTCTTTATGTAAATAAGAAAGTGTTCAACGCATAGCACCCACTAAGCCCCTTCCCAATATTCGTTCATTTCCTCGTAAATGCCACTACACATTCCAGATCATAATGCACCACGCCTCAAAATAGAGTTGTTAGGGGGTATCTTCTCCTCCATTGCCTATGGAATCGTGATTGTTCTCTCTGGAAATTGCTTTCATCTACTCCAGAGAAAACAGGGCATCTACTCCAATCGCATGCGAATTATTCTCCTCATCTACGTTACATTCATGCTCCTAATCAGCACCTGGGCGGTAATGGGACCGATTTTTATATTTATGAATATCTTTTCCATAATAAACAACTTGCTCTTTTATCATTCGACCCAATTGCCTATAACCGTGACCATGTGGGGAGCAGATGGATTTTTGGTGAGGATTCTAATTCTTCGCCAGGAACAAATATTTACAATGCAATGGCAGGTGTGGCGTTGTCTCGTCTTGTATCATGACGTATCTAGAGGCCCCAGGATTGCAATAATTGTCCTGCTTTCACTCATTTCGCTCGCTTCTTTTGGTAAGCCAATTTATATTTCCACTCCTTCATTTAATTTGCTCATAAATATCTTGAGTATGCGGTGTTGCAGCATTGGTCGAAGAAATGAAAATGGTGCCCAAGCTTCAGTACCTTATGCCAGTGTGCATTTCACTCTCCGCTCTCGTAAATATCATACTCGCAGCCCTGATAGTTTTCCGACTCGTTTGCCATCGAAGATACTTCCGAAATGCCCTTGGAGTGGAACGTGGATCTCCCTATACCAACATCATTATCATGTGCGTCGAATCTTCAGCATTGATGGTCATTGTCGGTGGCCTGTACACCATTCTGTATTTCGTGTCGTGGAATGGGCAAATTTTCATGTTCGATATCGCCCCTCATATTTACGTAGGTGGCTTGAAACTCAATGATTTCTGATGCACGGCTAACACTTCCACTAGGTTATCTCCCCGCTCCTCATCGTCTATCGCGTTGCTCTAGGTCGCGCCATACTCCCAACTTCACTACCACCGGAGCAAGCGATGGCCCAGATTCAGGTCAACATTTCAGTTTCAAGTCGTTCCGGTCAAGAAGGAGAGGTATGATATTTCCCTTCTTCCGCGACTTTCCCCCACCATGGCCCATAAACATTATCTGCAACGAACCGGTAGACTTTCACTTCTAACTACATATACACCATACATGATATTCCGTACTCGCTCGCGCAACTCGCACATGCTCCTTATGATTACCTACTCGATGACTAGTTCCCCAGTCGATTAGATCCTAGCCTCAAGTCTTTAAAGACCACTGCAATATCTAGTCTGACTTTCTATCCAGTTGACCCCCGTCATCTCTGAGTTGTTCTTGTGTCAGTATCACTACCCGCCATGATGATCACCACTGCTATATTATCTCAAGCAATCTCAACCGCAACAAACATGTCAACGTCATCGATCCAATTATATTCGCATTACAGAGTGATCAACGATCAGGATGATATGTGTGAATCACAGACCGGTGAGTCGGAGTCGCGACAAAGCAACCATCGACCTCCCTTCACGAGTTCCCTCAGTCACGCCGAGAAATTCCCATTCGCAGCCAACGGGAGGCCCGGGGAGATTCATCATTCACCTTTCAACTGATTTCGGCAAGGTTACAGTGCGGCGGACTCAGAATGAGGGATTCCAACCTCTTGGGAGGTGTACATTCTCGGCCCATGGGCAGAATCAATGGGGGAAAGGTGGAGACAATGGAGAGCGGTTAGAAACGGGGAGAAAAAGGGTAGAATGCAAGATATTCTTGAACGGCGACGGAGGAACAAGCAAAGAAAAGCAATCCAAAGAAAACAAAGTAAAGGAACAGGAACGGAAAGCCAAGAAACATGCACCACCACCACACACAAAAAAAGGAGAGAGGGAAGAAAAGCAAGCGAATAAAAGAAACGCACATCGGACGCAGACGCCTCTCTTGCATCGCTAAGCCGCCTCTTCGTTTTCCCCATGCAACCGAGCCTGCCGAAGACGCCCCTACACCGGTGGCGAATTCGTGGTGGTGGTAAACATAGAACTGGCTTCGCCTAACGACTGGGCCATGCCAGAACCAAGTGTGTGCTCTCAGAGCACCGGGATGGGAAAGGCGCCGCCTTCAGCAGCTCCGATGCTCAGCGAGAGCGGCTATATCGAATTGCTGCAATGCCGTCTTTTCAGCAAGAACAAAATCTGGGAGTAAGATGTTAATTGTTGAGTAAAGTGATGTTACGTAAAATTTTATGGAAAGGTGAATGACGAAAGTGGGTGTTGTGCTGTGCTATTGGTTTGGTGCAACGCGGAAATTCGGGACACGGAACATGGGTATGAAGCCCGCGAGGGAAATACAATACCCAAGGAAGGAAGGATACGAATACGCAAATAAATCAGAGGTGTAGGGTTTCTAATTGCAACGCGAATGGACGAAGGATGGGAGGTGTACTGTAACGCAGTAGTAATCTGGGAAAGTGAGAGGGCAGACGTACAGTGAGATGTTTCTGCGCGGCCTCCTCGAGGTGGTGCTGGATTCCAAAAAGCGATTGATTTACGAGCTACCTATACCCCCCATCGTTGTGCCGGAGGCTTGGGGCAGGCAGACGAGAGAAGCGTGGCAGGTAATTGCCCAAGAAAGAATTAACTTACTAAAGGGGGCCCAAACAAATAAAGCCAAACTTTCGCCCAATCCGGGGACCGGGAGATCAACGTTAACGGCCAACTGCCATCGATCATCAGGTCTTCAGGAGTTACCTTCGGGAGACTAGACTCCACTGCCAGTTCGCCCAATTGTTGTTCATATTTTGAGACGCCCCACTCCACGTGTCACTCACGGTGATCCTGATGACAAGTTGATCAGCTTACACTGACCGGTTTGAACGGGAGCGTTTTTAACACCTGAAGGCGGAGGGCTGAGCTTCCCTCCTATTCCCCTCCCCAATATTGGTTCCCTTCCATGGAAATGCAGATCCCCCCAGGACACCTCGTATCATACATCCGATTCAAGGTGTTGGGAGATATCTTCTCAGCGATTGCCTACGGGATCGTGGGTGTTCTCTCTGGAAATTGCTTTTATCTCCTCCAGAGAAAACGGGGTACCCATTCAAATCGCATGCGGATTATCCTCCTCATCTACGTTATATTCATGCTCCTCCTCAGCACCTTGACGCTACTCCAATCGATTTGCCAATTTATGTTCCCACCAGGAGTACTACCCGCTGGCCTCATGTATCATCCAATCACACTTCCTCTTACCATCTGGGGAGAAAATGGGTTCATGGTGAGAATTACAACCCCCCCACCAGGAAAAAATGCTTACAGTGCTTCAGATTTGGCGTTGTGTCGCCTTGTATCAGGACGCGTCTAATCGCTCCAGGATTCTGATAATTGCCCTCCTTTCACCCCTTTCAATGGTTTCTTTTGGTAGGTCTATTTCTATTTCCACTCCCCGCATTCAAGTTGCTCATGAAAACACGAGTATATGGGGTCATGGTGTTAGTCAATGGGGTTTGGGTCTCCTCAACAGCGTTCATATTACTCTCCCTTCTCGTCAATATCATATTCGCAGCGCTAATTGTTTCCCGACTCATTTACCGTCGAACACACTTCCAAGATATCCTTGGAGCAGAATACGAATCTCCCTATATCAACATCATGACGATGTGTGTCGAATCTTCAGCACTGGTTGTCGTTTTCAACGGCACATACACTATCCTGACCTTCGCGCAGCGGCGGCCGGACGCGTATTGGGCGCTGATCCCTTTCCAACTTCTCCCTCATATTTGCGTAGGTTGCCTGGAACAGCATGATATCTGATTCACGCCTAATATTTTTGGGATCACCAGGTTATTTCTCCCCTCCTCATTATCTATCGTGTTGTCATGGGTCGCGCTATAACCCCAACTTTGCGGGCATCAGAGCAAGGGAAGGCCCAGATTAGGTTCAACATTCCAACCCCCGGTCAAGGTATCATGATACAGACATTCCCTTATTCCACAACTTCCACCACCAGGCAGCACCCATAAGTATCATCTGATTCTTTAACGAAAGTTTTTGTCATTGCCTGAAAGCGAGACAGGACTTGTTGGCAGATCTCTGGCAGGAATGTCGGAATTGGGCCGACTTCAACTACATCCATTCCAATAACTTGTAACATCGTCAAGGACGTTTTCCAAGCACCTTATTTATGGCACAATTCATCTACTTACTCTCATTTGTTGCTACCAATATGATCGTGAATTCAGAATCACTATGTGGCTTTTGTATTTGCCAGTCTGACACCAACGGCTCAGAGACATTCGTAGACTGTACATTCCTCGTTTTTACCAATGGAGTGATGTCTTCTTCCACGTTCGCTACCAGATGGAGAGTTTACTCCCCGGGCCCCCGAAGAGATTTCGTGGTGTGGATCAGCTGGCGATATTGGAAAGTTGGCTTCAAACACTTGTACATAGACTTGACGTGTCGCCAAAAACCTCTTTTCCCCATTCATCTTAGCGTCGAGATTGAATCGTTTTATTTTTAACTTCCTACTAACCAAGTTGATAGCTTACGAAAATGCAATCTCTCCTTCCAGCACAATTCATGTTAAGAACGATCGCAAGCGCGGGGTCCTTGGAAAAATTCCTGAATCAAGGAGTGGCCCGGGGGGTCTTTCAGCCGAAGGAACCAGAATCGTTCCGATCATGTAGCGGCCACTAAACCTATACATATTAGATCGATTTCCCAGATCCTGCCGTTGAGATAACAATTCCATCTTGATTACATCTTCCGCTCCAACGCGCGTAGGGTAATGGCAGATAGCGAATGAGGTCCGAAAGGAAGCCTTGAACTTGAATGCTCCTCTATGAACTTCTGTGACCTTTTGACACTTTGGGCCATTGGACGCAGATTGGACACCTGGGATCTCCCTGATGGCCCGTCGAAAATAATCGGCGGCATTAAGGATATATTGACTTGGACGGGAACTAGATTCAACTTCTATTTCATATTTGAGAAGCCACTCGATGTTTCGAACACTGACACTGATGATGGGTTGATCAGCTTACACTGGACCGGTTTAAACGGAGTGTCTTTATGTAACTAAGAAAGGGCTCAGCGCCTCGCACCCCCAGCCTCTTTCCGATACTGGTTCCCTTCCTTACAAATGTCACTGAATATTCCAGATGGAATGGTGATATCACCACTGGTATACCACAAACTAGAGTTGTTGTCGGCTATCCTCTCAGGGATTGCCTATGGAATCGTGGTTGTTCTCTCTGGAAATTGCTTTCATCTACTCCAGAAAAAATGGTGCACCTATCCCAATCGCTCACGGATTACTCTCTCCATCTATGTTATAGTCATGTTCTTAAGCAGCACCTGGAAGATAACCGGATCAATTTACAAACTTATGGATGTTCTTACCCCAATACACGCCAGCGACCTCTTGTACAGAACATTTAGAATGGCTTTCAACGTGACCATGTGGGGAGCAGATGGGTTCATGGTGAGGATTTTGATTCCCCACCGGGAACAGAGATTTACAATGCAATTGCAGATATGGCGTTGTCTCGTCTTGTATCAGGACATCTCCAGAGGGCCCAGGATTGTAATAATTGTTCTTCTTTCACTTTTTTCATTTGCTTCTTTTGGTAGGCCGATTTCTGTTTCCACTCTCCCCCATTCAAATTGCTCATAAAAATCTTAAGTATGCGGTGTCGCGATGTTGGTCGATGACGTGACGAACAGGTTCAAACCTACTACTATCTACTCCACCCTAGCGCTCACTTCACTCTCCGCTCTCGTAAATGTCATACTCACAGCCCTGATCGTTTTCCGACTCGTTTACCATCGAAGATACGTCCGAAATGCCCTTGGAGTGCAACATGGTTCTCTCTACGCCAACGTTATCACCATGTGCGTCGAATCTTCAGCACTGATGGTCATTTCCAGTGGCCTGTACCCCATTCTGTGGGCGTTATTGTGGACGTCGCAAGCGATCAAAACGTCGGTGATTGCAGAAAAATTCCTGTTCGACATCAGCCCTCATCTTTACGTAGGTAGCTTAGTACTCAACGATTTCTGATGTACGTCTAAGATTTTTTATACCACTAGGTTATCTCCCCACTCCTCATCGTCTATCGCGTTGCTTTAGGTCGCGCCATACCCCCAACCTCCCTGTCATCGGAGCAAATTATGGTCCAGATTCGGGTCAATATTCCAGTTTCAAATCCTTGCGGTCAAGAAGGAGAGGTGTGATACACTTCCCTTATTCCATGACTTCCCCCCACCACGGACCAAAAACATCATTTGTAACGAACCGGTTACCTTTTCCCTCGTCACTACATATATATGATACATGATTCCCCGTACTCGCTCGCGCAACTCGCACATGCTCTCTAGTGTTTACCTACTCGCCACACGATGGTCCCTATTGCTATATTATCACAAGCAATCCCAACACCCATAACTAGTCAATGTCAACCTCATCGATCCAATTATATTCCCAATGCAGAGTGATCAACGATTCGGCCCTCACTGAGCTCAACGTAATCCTCAAGTTCGTAATGACGACTGCCAACGCAACGACTTGGGTGGCACTTCACTGTTTCAGTATTCCAAGGCGGAGTCGAATCCGTAGACAAAATTTCAACGTGAAAAAGAAAGATCTAAGATTTACATTGCATTGCCGATGTACATCTGTAAGTTCAAGAATCTCATGCTACTTCCTCCTTCCCGCGGCAGCATTCATTGTCGAATAGAGGTTCAACTTGAATAGAACTACAACAACAATTGAAAGTAAATTATTTCTTGAGATGATATTTATGGGCGCTGCCTGGTGGGAGTCATGGAATAAGGGAATGTCTGTATCACACCTCTCCTCCTTGACTGGGAGTGGAGATGTTGAACCGAATTTGGGCCTTCGCCTGTTCCGATGGCCGCAAAGTTGGGGTTATAGCGCGACCCATGACAACACGAGAGACAATGAGGAGGGGAGAGATAACCTGGTAGGCCCCAAAATATTAGACGTGCATAAGATATTGTAGGCCACCTACACAAATATGAGGGAGAAGCTGTAAGGGGATCAGCGCCCCATACGCGTCTGGCCGCCGCTGCGCAAAGATCAGGGAAGTGTATATGCCACTAAAAATGACAGCCAGTGCCGAAGATTCGACCCACATCGTCATAATGTTGATATAGGGAGATCCATGTTCCTTTCCAAGGACATTTCGGAAGTGCCTCTGACGGTAAATGAGTCGGGAAACAATTAGCGCTGCGAGTATGATATTGACGAGTAGGGAGAGTGAAATGAACACTGTTGAGGAGACAAAAGCCTCATCGACTAGCACCATGACACCGCATCCTGATATTTTCACAAGGATCTTGAATAGGGAGAGTGAAGATGGTAATAGACCCACCTAATGAAACCAATGAAAGGAGTGAAAGGAGGAAAAATATCAGAATCCTGGGGCGATTAGACGCGTCCTGATACGAGACGGCGCAACGCCAAATCTGAAGTACTGTAAGCCTTTGTTCCTGGCAGGGGCAAGGCGGGGGATTAGAATTCTTAGCATGAACCCATTGGCTCCCCAGAGGGTGAAATGGAGTATTATTGGAAGGTCCACGAGCCTGCCAATGGGTAGTATTTCCAGTGGAAATATGCACGCAATAACTTGACAAATCGATCGGAATGGCGACAAGGTGCTGAGGAGGAGCATGACTGTAATGTAGATGAGGAGGAGAATCCGCATGCGATTTGAATGGCTCCACCGTTTTCTCTGGAAAAGATAAAAGCAATTTCCAGATAGAACACTCACAACCCCTTAGGCAATCGCTGAGAATAACGTTCCCAACACCTTGAGTTGGACATATAATATAGGGCGGCCTCGAATGTCCTGCGTTTGCAAGGAAAGGAACAAATATTGGGAAGGGGAATAGGAGGGAGGCTCAGTGTTTGTGCCTTCAGGTGTTAAAGACACCCCGTTCAAGCCGGCCCAGTGTAAGCTGATTGACTTACCATCATGATCATTGATCACTGTTAGTGAAACGTGGAGTGGGGCATCTCAAAGATGAACGAGTCGACTGTGCAAACTGGAAGTCGAGGCTAATCTCCTGTGTGCAACTCCTGATGATCGATGGCAGTTTATTTTCCATGGATGGAGTCGCAAAATTGTCAAGCGGGCGCTGAACCAAAACTGACCGTTCGGGCCCCCATTTAGTGATTAATTCTTTATTGGGCGATTGGAACACGTGGGATCTCCCTCAACATCAACACTATTATTTGATGGGCGCAAGCTAGGTTCAACTTCTTTTTCATCTTTGACAAGCACTACATGTTTCACTGATAACGATGATACCTTGATCAGCTGACAATGGACCGGTTTAAATGGAGCGTCTTTAAGTAACAAAGGGCTCAGCGCCAAGCACCCCTTAGGCTCCTTCCCAATACTGGTTCAAATGCCACTGTACATTCGAGGTCCAACTCACTCTGACTTCATATACCACTTCGACTTGAAAATCAAGTTCTTCTCTGCTGTCTTCTCAGCGATTGCCTATGGAATCGTTGTTGTTCTCTCTGGAAATTGTCTTCATTTGCTCCAGAAAAAACGGGGCATCTATTCCAATCGCCTTCGAATTCTTCTCCTTATCTATGTTATAGTCATGCTCCTAAGCAGCACCTGGAGGCTAATCGGATCGGTTTGTATACTTATGGATTTTCTTACCCCACCACGGCGTGAGGTCTGCCCCGCCTCACTCCCTCGTTCATTCGCAGTGCCTCTGGTCGTGACCATGTGGGGAGCAGATGGGTTCATGGTGAGGATCCTAATTCTTCGCCAGGAGCAAAGATTTGTAATGCAATGGCAGATATGGCGTTGTCTTGTCTTGTATCAGGAAGTCTCTAGAGGCCACAGGATTGTAATAACCGTCCTCCTTTCACTTATTTCACTCGCTTCTTTTGGTAGGCCGATTTCTATTTCCACCCGCCATTCAAATTACTCATAAAAATCTTAAGGATGCGGTATCGCGGTAATAGTTGAAGGGGTGAAGTTCAAGTTCGACGCCAACGAAGTGTTCATTTCACTCTCTGCTGTCGTAAATATCATACTCGCAGTGTTGATCGTTTTCCGACTCGTTTACCACCGAAGATACGTCCGAAATGCCCTTGGAGCGGAACATGGATCTCCCTACACCAATATTATGACCATGTGCATCGAATCCTCAGCACTGATGGTCATTTCCAGCGGCCTGTGCGTCATTCTTGAATACGCTTTATTGGGTGTCAAGGGGGGGGGGGGTGCGGGAGATTTCCTGTTTCGCCTCCTCCCTCATATTTGTGTAGGTGTCTTAGAACTCAACGATTTCTATTGCACGGCTAATTTTTTGATACCAATAGGTTATCTCCCCACTTCTCATCCTCTATCGCGTTGCCATAGGTCGTGCAATACCCCCGACTTTACTGCCATCAGAGCAAGCGATGGCCCAGATTCAGGTCAACATTCCAGTTCCAAATCCCTCCGCTCAAGGAGAGGTGTAATACACCGTTACATATCTCCCTTATGACTCCATGACTTCACCTCACCTCACCATGGCCCATAAACGTTGTAACGAACCGGTTACTTTGAACATTCAATGTCTTATTCTAATAGCCTTCTAATTACATCATACCCCGTACTCATGCAACTCCCAGACGCTCCTTATTGTTTACCCACTCCATGATTAGTTACCCAGTGGATTATATCCTGGCCTAGAGTCTTTATGTAAAAGACAAGTTGACCCCCGTCTTCTCTGAGCTCCTCTTGTATCAGTAATCACTTACCCGCCACGATGGTCAAAGATTATCTCAAGCAATCTCAACGGCCATAATTATGTCAACTTCGTCAATTCAATTGTATTCCCATTACGGTGTGATCAGCGATTCGGATGATCAATATGAATCGAAGACCGGATGAGTTGACGCCCCCTAGTCTCCGACTGAGTGGCAACAAAGCATCATCGACCATCGACTTCCCTTCACGAGTTCCAGAAACGCATCACCAACACCCCCTTGAACTAGATGCTCCTGCTGTTGCTCCTTCCACCGCACCTCGAAATTGACCAAACACTAACCACCCTCCACCCCTCCTCCTCATCCACATCACCCTCAACACATGCGGCGGGGGCGGCGCCAGATGCCCATCCCACCTCTCACTCGCACCCTCCTCCGGGTCCTGATGCCCACCTTCGGTAACCTCCCGCCGCTCAAAAACATTGGCCATTCGCTGCGGTCCTCCCGGAAGGACGTAGGTCTTTCCCCATAAACGAGAAAGAAGCGGCTGCTTCGAGCAGTTGGACCTGTTGGTGCTTCGAGAGGACGAATTTGGATGCTTCGCGCCATTGTCAGGTGTGTTCCCATCTGTGTTTATTAAGGAGTTTGGGTGGCGGTAGATCTGACGAAAAGAAGAGGAAGGGTTGTTAGATTGTTTGTTGGAAGGAAAAAGAAGAAAATCAAAACAAAAATCCCAAAGTTCCGACTCTTACACTTATACTTAACCCCCCTCTGCTTCATCTTCCCTCCAACAACCGGAATCGGAATGATAACGCTCCCTCCCCCTTCCTCACCACCCGTATCTGCCTTTACTCTCCTCCATCATCGAAATCGACACCGCAGAACCATCTGACCCAGACGACCGCCCGGAGCGTACCGTCGAGATCGATGTAGACGTTGATCCACCCGGCGCAGATCCAGAGATAATGGCCACACTTCCAGTTTAGCACCACTCGCAGTGGCAGGTTTAGGCGGCAAACCCGCATGCGAATGCGAATGGGCATGTCCGTTGTGTGTGCACATAGCCAACATGGTATGCATGGCCGATATGCATGGCCAAGAGAATGGGAATGTGCGTGACCATGAGGCGTGGGTAAAGGCGGAGGTGCAGCCGTAGCAGATGCAGATGTGGATAGGGAGAGAGTAGCAAGGGAGAGCGCGGCGCTTGATGTTGGGGTCTTCCCGAGTCTGCGTAGAAGGTGATGATCACTACAAGAACGATAACATAGAGAGAAGTTAAGATAAGATAAAGATTCAAAAAAACCGGACAAGCTAATCATAAACGGATTTGGTATCAAACAGAATGAATGATCGAGAATCAAACGAACGTCAAAAAGCCAAACATTGTTGAGGGAAAGGGTGGAGAAAACGGCCAGCGAATAGAAACATGGAGAACAAGTGGAATGCAAGACATTCTTGGCGACGGAGGAACAAGGAAAGAGAGGACAACGCAAGCGGAAGGACTAGGAACAGCCAAGAAACATGCGCCGACACACAAAAAAAGGAGAGAGGGAAAGAAAGCAAAGCAAAGAAACAGAAACATACATCGGACGCACAGACGCCCCTCTCTCGCATCGCTAAGCCTCCTCTTCGTCTTCCTCATGGAACCGAGCCGGCGATGATGCTTGTCCACAGAAGACGCCGCTACACTGGTAGGCAGAACCAGCGCCGTATTCGTGGTGGAGATAAACATACATTCTTATCAAACGGGTATCTTTTCTTTATTCTCCGAGCCGCTGATCTATTCAATTATTTTGTATATATGTAGTATTTTAACGAATCGAAGCCCTCGCGCGTTTGCGAGGGTCCCTATTCCAACCCGAGTAAACGACAGAGACACGTTTATTTCAACATGCAGTTGGGGAGTGCTAGTCCGGCCAACGTCCCCCTTGTAGCACCTTGTACCGATGTATTAGTAGCTAGCGAGGTCGCTATTTCTGTAGTTACCTGAGACTTGAGTTGCTTATGCAACGTAGTTAGCTAATAAATCCATTCCATTCCCACC
>Ga0307517_10008556_pt1 | contig 14656 bp, 14 predicted proteins | sample 23_EM_MG_FD_194515 | JGI IMG/M metagenome (GOLD analysis project Ga0307517, IMG submission 194515) | Populus trichocarpa ectomycorrhiza microbial communities from riparian zone in the Pacific Northwest, United States - 23_EM | ecosystem: Host-associated > Plants > Roots > Unclassified | place... | reverse complement strand
GACTTAAGCCTCGATATTTTTAAATGCGATTCCTTGAGAGACGCTTTACGCAAGTTCATTGCAATTGATTATCTGAAGGGAGCCGACAAATATAAATGTGAAAAGTACGTTTTTGAATCGACTTACCACGCTTAAATATTTATGTGATGTGTCTTCCAGATGCAAGAAGCACGTAAATGCCGAGAAACGATTTACGATACATGACGCTCCACCAGTGCTTACGGTTCATCTCAAAAGATTTTCACCGCTGGGCAGGAAGATCACACATCCACTTGAATACGACGAGGACCTAACCCTTCAACCGTACATGAGCTCCGGACAATTTGGGCCATCATATTCACTGTTCGGTGTCATCTGCCATGCAGGCGGTGGTCCTAATTCAGGACACTATTATGCTTTCGTCAAGAGCAGAGAGGGCCGCTGGTACGAGATGAACGACGAGATGGTGCAACCCACGAGCCTTCCCACTGGCAAGAGAAATGCGTATATGCTGTTTTATATTCAGAGTAAGGGCCAGGGATTAGAGGCCGCGGTGAAGGCTCCTATTTTGAATGGCCACACGGTCCCCATCAGAAATGGCCTTGCCGCGAAGATGAAGAAAAAGGTTCAGAGGGACAGAGACGATACGGACGAGGAAGAGGACAAGGGTGTGAGGGTTAACGCGCCACTGATTGGGCCGCTATTGCCTTCGGCGGAGATCACCAAGAACGGCGTAACAACACCCCAACCCTCGAGTCCTATTGACCCTCAAGCCATGTCATTAAAATCCAAGATACAAGCCGTAGCCCAAACTAAGGCTCGTAAGGCGCTAGAGAGCCTTGGAAACTACGACTCTGAAGACGGTTCCAGCGACGAGAAGGAACGGAGTAAAACAATCGGAGCCGAGGACAAGGACGACCGCATCAACGTGGACGCGGACAATGGGAAGCGCAAAGAGGACGATATTACTGACCTGGTCACCAAGCCGCCCTCACCCGCAATCGCTCCGCCTACATCCTCACTGAGGCCTATTCCAGCAGACCAATTCTACTCGAATTCTGGAAAAAATAAGAAACGCAAATTTTCAGAAGCAAGGACGTCAACTCCTCTCTCAGCGCGGACCAACGGATACCAGCAGACGACTAATCCTTTCAGTCGTCCGAATCCAAAGCGCAAAAGAATGGGCATTTGAAATGCCCTAGAATTGTAGATAAATATCATGCCTGTAATTTGCCCGCACTGTAATAGTTATGCATTCTTAATATATATTTCATCAAATTCAAATTGAAGGAGCGTAATTTTGAATATATGTTGGTATATAATTTCATGCTGTAAATTACGTAGTGTATAAGAATGGTTTATAACTTGGACTTGAGCTTTTCGGTGACAATTTTAGCCTGAGATTCATTGCCATCTTCCCAACATACAACCGTAACCGTAACATCGTCACGGTATCTCCTTGAATGTGGGGCAGGTATACTCAGGAGGCGACGAAGGGCCATTTCCTCACCGCCACCGAACGCATTTCTGATAAGATGTGCGCTGAGGTTGTCGTCGGCGAATGCCCACAAACCTTCCTGTGTCCCACCTCGCTTATTCTTGCCGTTCACACCTTGCGAGCCAGAAGTCGTTGGTACAAGGTTTGGAAGTGCGGATTTGGGCACGGGGCCCTTAAGGCCGGATAGATGCCCTCCGACGAGGCTGACGACCTCGTCGTTGCTGTCAAGAATTTCAGAAGAGGTCAAAGGAAGGCATGATAAATCCTCACCTCAGTTGATCCCACAGGCCATCGGTGGCGAGAACTAAGAAGCGAATGGCCTTTTCTGCTGGTTGCGAGCCAGAAGTAGAGGAAAGTGACATCTTTCGGTGGGTAACAACAGGACAGGCAGTAACATATGGGGGTGTTTTGAATAGCGAAGGTGGTTGCCGCATAGGCTTTCCATTTCCGACCATAAAGGCTTGGTTTAGGCTACGTAATTGGACAAACGAGTCAATGAATTGACTAATGAGTGGGGGATGTACGATTGAAAGTAATAACTTACACGTCTTGGACTTCCAGAGGCCACTTGTATCGAGCGTCACCGAAAGCACGGCTCGGTTCCAGACCGCCGAGAATACGTCCCTCCCGAATTACGTAGTCTTCCTCGTCCTTGGGATGCTCTGATCGTACACTTGTGAGAAGTTGTGAGCTCCCATGGATCAGAGTAGTGGGCGCAGCACGAACCGAGCGAGCTCAGAAGGGTTGCGGCCTGTTTGATCCTCGCTAAGTACTTCGATACGCCAGTGACCTTTTCCATCCGAAGAAGTTTCCCAGACACCTGCAACTGCTCTGCTATCGCCTGTGCAAGCCACATAGAGATCGCGATGCGCAGTGTCAAATACAGCCATCAAGGCACAGCTACCTGGAATTAATCAATCGACGAAACACGTTCAAGGCGAGACGAACATACCAGAAATGGCAGGAAGCATCGACGTCAGTGCCAGTGGGTGCTGACTTAGATCTGGGATAGTTTTATTCTTCCAATGCTCACTTGCCAAATTATTGGCAAGAATACGGAGAGGAGTCTGCAGCAACTCCGCATCAAGTTTAGTAAATGCTTGCTGAATTGCCTGCGAAACACGAGCCGGATCGGCGTCTAAGGGCGCCTTAACAGTCGACGATGGCGATAACCAAAGGAGGGATTTAATTCTGTCAAGCAGACCGGACGAAGATGCCTTGGGATTTGTTTGCAAAGCAGAAAGTTCGAGTGCAACTCCTTGGATAAGGACACGCGAAAGGAGTCGAGATGTTTCGTAACCACCATGGCCATCCATAACAGTGAAGAAAAGATAATCTCCAGGAGCAGAGGGGTCTGTTTCGTCACGGCTGATAATCTGGCTAGCATGCGCGTCTTCTATCGGATCGTTGGAAGCAAGGTTGGCCGTTGTGTGTTTCCATGTAGTACCATCTGGTCGAACCTGAGATTCCGCGGTCGCGTTTTGTCGAATACGAGCCTCCAACTCCTTCATGGGCAGAAGTGAGAAAGTCCGAGTCGACATTTCGGATTTTCCACTGGGTCCTTTGACTCTGACGGGTATGTCAAAGGTCTGCGGTGCGCTGTAGTATGTCTTGTAGGTATAATAAGCAGGGCCGCCAATGACAATTGTAGCAACAACTGGCTTCCACGCGCGACGAAGCATGCTTAGAGCCTGTTGGAATCGGATTCAGTAAAATCGGACGCGACTCTCGTGACCAATGTCTTCGTCACGGTCACGCTGGGCCATGCTTGACGTTGTTTGGCCGTTACACTCCGTGGGATACAAACTGCCTATTTCAACACTCAACGTCTTCCAGCAAGGACTAAGTGCGCGCCCCAACTAAGCCCGACGCACTTTCAATCGAGCTGCTCCGTGCGCTAGGTCTTTCAGGTCAATTTGTGTGATCTGGCCTTGGTCCTGAGCCCGCGACCCTTTCAATCAACCAGGGTCCTGCCACAATTGGAACTTGGAAAATGGAAGAAGCCATCTCGATCACAACGCCCACAAACCCCATATCAAACCTCCCGACTGATCTTGTGAGTTGACAAGCGACAGCCGCAAGTATTATACCAACAAGAACTATTTTTGATTATTTTATGAAGCCGTCAACTTCCACAAGTACCTCAAAGCCTCTCAGCCGTGCAAATGCAGAAATCATATCTAAGAAGCCCCAGAGTCGCGTCGGGAATCAGCAACCATCTACCGTTGATCTCAAGAAGTTGGGCATTAAAGTCAGAGATTTCGCATACGAGAAGACTTTACCACCAGTTCGCACCGTCCACCTCCATCGTCAAGTCCTACCTGGTGTTGCGAGGCAAACCATTGCACGTCAAAAGACCGAAGAAGATGCATCACAAAGCCAAAGTCAGCCGAGGATGGTAGATCGAACACCAACAGAACCATCACTGACCCCCATACCACCGAAGCGGGCTCGAGGGTTGTTTGACCTTGAGCTTGAGGAGTCAGACGACGAGAATATTACATCATCTCAGCAAGCCCCAACCCCGGAATCTCTGTCCAATGCAAAAATACCACAAATTCTGTTTGACCCACATGAATCCCAACTTCGTGCCGATACACCTATTGTTACCCCAAATGGCTCATGGAATTGGAATAGCCAGAATTCCAGCGGCATACCTCGTCCACAATATAGTGAGCCCTCGCAGACACCGATACCTCAGATGCTCTCGAATTCCCAACTAAGAACTCCAGTTATGGATAATCAGCCAATGGGCCCAACCTCTCAGCAATCCTTACCATCTATTCAATCCTCCCCACTTACCCCTGCGCCATCTTCTCCAAATCTGCATGTTTTACCTCCTTCAGCTCTACCGTACCCAATGCCTTCCAATGGGGCTCGCACCCTTTCCTCCACTTCTCGTAATCGCCATACAGACTCCACGAAGGAATTGCGACTTCCCACCACGCCGCGATATTATCTCCGGAAGCGACCGGCCCCTCCAGTGGCGGCCCCGAAACCATTGAAGCGGCTCAAGAAACACATGTCGCCGGAAAAATGCACCTTGCCCGAGTCCTCCCGTCCCCGCCCTGTCTCTGTCAAGTCGATGCATTCGCGGAATAAACCTCACGAAGAGATAGGCTCTCCGAGTTCTCGTACTCTCCGCCAACGTTCAACCACGAGCAAGCGGAAACGTGTTTAACTTACCCTCAGAAACTGTTTCTTTATCGTTTCCAGCTGCATAATTCCTCTCTTTTCTCGCATATTACGGTTTCTGGAACGCATTCATATGTAATACCCCGTCCGCAGGGACTCATCACCTGCGATCACATCACTCCTCACCACCATCATCATGCCTGTCTTACTGTATTTCCCATGTCATACCTTTGTTCGACGATCTTTATTCCCTTTTAGCCTTCAACTTTGCACATAAGTAGTTACCCTCTATCTCATGATCAACGCGTCGTGTACTGTGTAATTCCTTATACAATGCTGTAATTGCTGTAGCCTTCTAAAATGCAATAGGATTATATTAAGCATCTCAGATGACGAAAACTCTATTACATGAATGATCATGACCACTTCTTCCTTCCTATGTAAGCCCCTCTGATCACCCTGGCAATGATGAGTCTTTCCTGTCCCATTAACTTTAACCAATGGATCCAAGCCTTGAAGTTTCATGCGGCATCCTGCCTATCATTCATAGGCAAATCGACAGCTTTTTAGCGCCTTGCTGGTGTATTAGCGAGGCCTATCATGATTATACTTAAATTGATCGCCGTGCCCTACTTAATCAAAAATGGCGTTCAAAAAATAACCATGCCTATCCTACATTGATAAAACAGCGCAATTTCAATTATCTATATAACACACGAAAGGCAAGAGCTTTGGGATTCTTCCCATAAGATTCTTCCCATAAGTGAACCCATACATGTGAACCGACAAGTGCAACCAGTTCGCGCCCAAAAACCCCTAGCCAGCCGGAATTCGAGGCCCGTTGCCAAGTTCAATGTACATAATTTCCTTATTAACGAGTTCCAAGCTTCCTTAGGAAGCCCGTTTCGTGGTGTTTAACAGTCGGATTCCAGGTCCGGACGGCGCGGTGGCCGCAGGTGGGGATAGTCCGCCTTCAATCTTCAAGTTCTCAACGCCTTCTATTTTGCTTACCTAGATAGAAATTTGGAATATTTCAGTATCACCACCTTGTGTACTTATGCCGTTCTCCGGGGCATAAGTATAGGTAGGAAATCGTGAAGATTGGACGCCTCGTTCGGAGACCTAGGTGGTCTCCTGGGAGAAGGGCCGATAGGGAGGCGCAAGGCCTCTATACTGGATAGTCTTATCGAGGTGATGGGTGGGACTAACGTTCAAAATAGTCGGGATATTGACTCGAGAGTAAGGGACGCATTGGTGAGGATCGACGAGAGACAAGATTGGAAGTTGACCTATTTTAAGAAACGATTACTGGATTGATTCATGCCGTTATCTACCCGATATCTTGGGCAGTTTGAATCTATTCTTCTTTCGCGAAATTGAACCGCAGGCATAGATGGACAGAGGTCCTTAGGGAGATCAAGACAAGGACAACCGGCCGCCGTTTTTTAAGTCTGGTTATTAGTCCTGGTATATTGCACAGGATATTGGACTAGAAGATAGATTCGCTATGATGTACACAGAATTGTGTGACTCCTCGAGTGAGCACACCTTTGGTCACAAGGAAAACTTGTATGAGGGCCGGGCTGAAGGATTAAGCGAAGTAGTTCTAGCCTGGAAACAAGTTGTCAAAAATTAAGACCACCAGTACCCCGATACTCGGTCAAAAGTAGCAAATGTATTGCTTGGATTTGTTCCTCCCACGCAGCCAGCCTCTAATACTTGGCTTGTGGTCCTTCTGTTGTGCCAACTTCCCAGGAGAAGTTAGACCATGGGGACGCCCCAATCGCTAGAAGCCCAGCGACTTGATAGACTCGGACAATCAAGGGAGTTTGTGAGGTTAAAGAACTGTTATGTGGACTTCATTCAATGACACAATCGATACACGTTACGGCGGAAGTAAGCCGCTGCGGCCTCTCGACCGACAAACAGTGAAGCCGGCGGACTAGAATGAAAGATCGCGATCTCATACCTAGATTAACATGCCCCAATGACCTTTACGGGTCGAACGCGGTGTGGGAGATAAATGGAGGTGCAGATATATACATACCACATTATGTTGGGTCAATCGCGAGAGACGGAGATGATAATCAATGGATCTGGAAGAGCTTTCAAGCTTGATCCTCGTCCGTCTCTAAAAAAAATGTTGGGACCTGGCAGAAGTATGAATTTTAGTCGTGCAGATGACAGAGTCACCTTGTGACCATGCCGAGATCTAATCTATTGAGAGGGATTGTTTGTTCCTTACCTTTGCCAGTCGCTCTGTGACCAAGGAATGATCTCAATCACCTGGGTTAAGAGGATGACCTCCACAGTTTTCCCGTAGACACGTTTGTCGGGCCGACCTTTTCTTCAAACATTTGGGATTGCGAGCGCAAGAAGTCAAGCTAGCCAAGTTCTCATAGGAAGAGAGCAAGATCGGATTATGTACGTGTGACGAACAATGGATTCAAAGTGTCAAGGACAAAGACCAGAACTGAAAAGCACAGATGGCCAAGAAGGGGCTCCTTGATGTACTTGTCTTGACTTGAATCTCCAAATAGAATTTTAACATGGCAGTGCCGCGGCATACTTTTCAGAGTAGGCAGGAAATGGGGATGAGGCGGATGAAACCTTTACCAAAAATGATAATACGAGCCGTCAAAGCAGGAAATAAGCCGAGCTATTGTGTCATTTAGCCCCCCCGTTTGTCACCGATAGATGAAAAAAAGGCTAGAGCATACAACACATATAGAACAAATGTCGCGGGTGCCAAACAGCTGATCCATCATCGTGTATGCTTATATAACACTGACTGTGATTGGCGATGATAAGGAACTCAGGGGTAAATTTGCCGAAAACGGAATGACCTGTTTTTATTTTATGAGCAATGAGACAGTTGACCTGCGACAATGCAGGTCACTATTAGCCTCCTCCCAGTATCCCTCTCCCTTGTACACATCCCCCGTTCTCGTCTTAGCTCACTCTCTCACCCAATCCTTCGTCACCTCCTCCATCCCGATCCCGCATTCCTCAACATCACCTGCAATGAAATCGAGCTCAGCATATTTGCCGAGCATCAAATGCTCCAAGATTTTGAACCAATTGCGCGCAAAGATAGACACAAACAGCGCTCCAGGTCGGGTTCTGGCTCCAGTCGCAAGGGCACTTCATCTCAGCTTCCCAGCTATGAGCCCGTCGAGATCTCCTGCGAAAGGTGGAGGGTCTTGCAGATCGATTCGCACAGCGATCAAATAGGTCCGCCCTTCCATCGCGTTCAAACAACTAATTCAAATCTGCCCTAGGGAACTCGGGTACCCGCGTATATGATCTCTCTGCCCCACTTGCGGCTGCAGGCATATCTATCCTTTACCAGTCTTCCTACATGAGCGACTTCATTTTTGTATGTTTCGACACCCTCTAGTGTCTCCCTCTATCCCCACTTACCTCGCACATCGTAGGTAAAGGAGTCCCGTCTCAAAGAGGCGATAGACCTATTCGAGTCATCGGGTTTCCACCTTTACACCTCAGATACCCCCCCACCTTCTCCTGCCATTTCTCCGGTCAGCGATGACCTAGATTTTAATCCTAGTTCGCTCAATATGGGTGCCATTCTCACCCGCAATATCAACGAAAAATATGTTTCAATGGTCCCCAAAACTTCAGCCGAACTGGATGCTACGGTCCCAAAGCCTCCGCAAAATAAATCACATTCCCCCACTTCTGGTGAAGTTCGCATGCTGGAACCAGACCTAGCGTGTGTCGGTTTGTCAGACGAACTTGGGGTCGATCACTGGGGTCTCAAAATCATAAAGCTCGTCGCATATCCTGACCTCATCCCATCCTCTCCTCATGCCCCTTCTTACCGGTCACCCAAAAAATCCAGTCAAGGGGAATTTGTGCCAACCTATCTACCTCAACCACCTATCGTGGATCTAACCTCCACTGCGCTATTTCTTCACGGCAACGAAGGCTCGGATACCTCGTCTTCTTCATCAAGTGATGATGATGGCTATTTCTCTCACTCTCCCCAAAACGTATCAGCGATCTCACTCTCGACAAATACATCTCGATCTTACTCTGACCTGCACTCACTATCGTGCAATTCTTCTCTATACAGATCTCCCTCAAAACACTTTGTTTCCGACATTACTCCGCTCTCACCAATTACATCCCAAACCCGCACCCCGCTTCCTCAACTATCCCTCTCTACAGAGGCCCCGAAATTAGAGTCACATGTCCCTTTTTTCAGCTTCACCCGAACGCCCGAAGGTTCTTCATTGACGGCTGATGTGTATATTCTTGCAACCCTCTTCCCACCCCATGAACGACACATGGTCATTTGCAGTGGCGAACTAGATGCTGCGGACCGTCGCCTCGAAGGCACGGACTGTTCGGATGAAGAAGACGAAGCCAACGACATGTACACCCGAAGCAGTTCATTCAAATGCCTTCAAATTGATTTGCGGCGCTTCGGACTCGGTATGCCGACCGCTCTTGGCAAATTGGTTGTGGACACTGATTTGCCTTCACTATAGACAAGCATGGTCTCGTAAACCGCTTTTCGCGAGTTCTCGAGAAAAATGGCATCAACCACATGTACAGCTCTACTTTCAAAACAGCCAATTTACTGGTAAGTGAAGTGTAGCCGCTGCTTAACACCACTTTTGTGAATGCTGACTGTATGGTGATTTAGGTTGATAAAAGGGACGCAGTTCGTGCCCAAAGTTTGCTACGCTCGTGCTAAACCGGATTCACCTCCCTACCGCCATAGGCTCCCCACTCTCTAATTAAGAGAAAGTGTCTCCTTCGTTTCTCCCTCAGCTATCTACGATTACACCCCAGATCTACTTATACTCCCATCGTCGAATCTGCGTGTTCAAGGCCGTGATGCGTATCACGATCCGACAATCCCGAGCGAAGCCAACATCATCCATCATTTCACGTTGCTTACCACCGGAATTGATCTACTCCCCCTGGGTCTGAATCACCCTGTTGTGCTCTGAGAACCCTCGGAGAATTCTAGCCCCGGGTCTCCTCGATAGTCCTCTTGGTGTCGCAACTTTCGCCCCATGTTCACATTTGAAGACACATGATTCGACCCAGCCACATTAGCGCTTATATGTGTGTGCGGAGTGCCTTACCCCGCACGCCGCTTCATTAGCCACCCGAATTGACGTGATAACCATCTCTCTTCCCACCTTCCTGTTGGTTCTGCCGCACACTCTCCCCATTCCACTTGTTGTACCTTTTACCAGACACATACCCCGGTTTCTTGGAGCCCTTGACCGACCTAGCTAATCTTCTCCTTTGATCTCCATCGTGATCCGCCGACCTCTATTCCATTCCCACCTGATTCAATTTCTCGTCGTACCCAAATGCATGGGATGATGCATTCCCGAATTACATCAGGTCCCATGTTCAACTTAAAATTCGTACACTAATATCACATATCACTATCCCATGCATTACACATTTTCCAGAAGAAAAAACTCACGTACCTTCCGCGCATTGTGCATTATTTTTTCCACATCCTTTGTTTTGGTTGTCCCCCACATATATTCTTGTGTAAATATCTCATTGGCATCTTGTTGTCGCCGCACTCATACTTCATGGCATATGTACAATTTCTTGGATATTACTGACTACGTGCAAACCTGAATGATACATTAGTATAGAGTGAAAGTACAGATAAGTAAATGTAAAACATTATGGATAATTATGTAAAGTGTACAAAGCCACCAACAAAATGACAAAAATGCAGAAGAAAACAGGATGATGATGGTGTTACAAATGAGCATGCCTCAAAGTCCCGATAACCTAGGAAGGTATAACTGTCAATGAAAGAAAAAATGGCTTGGGCGCGAGTCCTCGATTCGGAAGAGCTTTATCCCCAAGTAGGCAGTTCAGGAAGGCCATCATCGTCGTCTGGGTATTCACTCCAGCGAAAGCCGATGGGTTTAGATTCTGAAGAAAAAAAGGAGTAAATAAATGGGTACAAGTGCAAAGATGGCGACTCGGTACTCACCTAAAACTGGCTTCAATCTGTTCTCGGAACCTACTAGTACCAAGACCGAATTAATGTCTTTTTCGATAGCCTCAGGGTATGGATCGAAAAGTGGGCGTGTGGGTGTTTGCGGAGGTGAAGAATCAGGGTCTGAACCTGAGTCGGAAGATCCATCGTTCCTAGCCTAGAGAAGGTCAGGCTAGAATTATGATAGTAGTAAAATAAATGGCGTACATATCTCGAGTCAAGTGGGACCATCAGATCCTCGAACCATTGGGAAGGAATGTTGTTGTTCTCCACTGAAAGAAGATGTTCGCATTCCTCCGTTACGCTGAGTTTGGTAAGTGTAAGGCGGGGGGCCGTAGAGTAATCGCACTCCCGTTCTGCGTCACGAGGATCGAATTCGAGACCATTGCTCTAGGTATGTGAAATCAGATTCAGAGAAAAGGAAAAAATAGAACGCGACAAGACGGACCTCTTCGTTCGAATAAATACTGCCCCATTTAGTGTTGAGAGGTTGTGTTATGGTGGCCTTTGCGGCTGGCAGGGATCCAGAGGGCTGAATGGTAGAAGCAGGAGTTTGGCAAGAAGCTTTGAACTTTGGGATAGTGCGGTCCTCTCCCAAGTGGGCATCCAGTCTCTCTATATGCTCTTCCCAATCGCCTGGTAATTCAGAAGGCGGGGTCGTATATGCAATGCTACTTATCGTTTCCGCCACAGTAACGCGTTGTTCCTTTGGGGTAATGTCACACGTGACCAATTTAAGGCGCGTCGCGTCCCTTGAGCCACTCGATGGTGTCGAAACAGAGCGAACATGAGATGTATGGGTCCCCTCTATAGACCGAGGAGTAATAGAGCTCAGTGCTAGTGAGAAGCTTGGGAGGTTGCTGCTGTTGAATGGGGCATTGGCGCTCAGGCATCGTGGGTGCGATCCTTTTGAAGCGTAAGTCCGCCTTGCCGACCAGGGAGTATACAACTCCGGCTCCTTCATCCAACTTGTCAGGAGACCGCTCATTACTGATGAAAAACTTGGCCTCTTGTCATGGGGCTTAAAATAGTGAGCTGGGAAGAAGGTTTGTTTGTTCGGCGCTTGTCCCGCAGTTGCCAAATTCATGAATAATTGTCGAGATGGTGATTCAGGATTAGGGTCAATCGATGACGGGGAGTCTTGGTGAGAATGAACGGCTATTGAGTGCGCTCTAGTGAAAGTGAGAGAGAGAAAGAATTAGCACTGCACCAATTAGGCCCAGCTTTTATTTGTACCCTGCTGAATGGCCCAAAGGGCGTTGTTGGCTTGGCATTCTTTGTGCGTGCAGTGACACTATTGATTGGAAGTATACCATTTCGGGACAATTGTCAATCCCCGTGGTCGCACAAATCCTCTTGAAGCCCTCACGTTTGGCTCTGAGCTGTGCATCGCAAAGCGCATCTTTTGCCTAAAAGAGCGCCGGATCTCGCCGGATCTGGCCCCAGTGGGCTCATGACTTGGTCACGGAAAAAGCAGTGTTCTCGAGCGCCGTTGACTCATAGAGCCTCAAGGACATGATAAAACACGAGGTGTTTAGTAGAATATACTAGCATTGGTGTGATAACATTCAAGCTCCCGATAGTGTAAAAAGTAGACTTAATACGCAAATTAATCACTCTTTTGTGCCGAATCCTGACGGAAGAGGTCCTTCATCTGGGCGACGGCTTGCAATTTTGACAAACTTCCTCATCGCATAATCTGCGCCTGAAATCTAACAGAGCGCTGTTCTGAGTACGAGCAACATGGTAGATATCTTACGACCACTCACCCATTGTACGAGGTCGCGAAGAAAGCTGGGTAAATGGCCAATATATGGAATAAAGTTGGTGTAGAAGGGCAGCAGGACCGTCTGCGAGTGCTGATCGTCAAGAGCTGCAATGATTCGTTTGACTACAGTCACGGGCTGCACTGATGGACAGAAGAATTTGAAGAACGGGAAGCTGGGGAACGTGACTGTACTGAACATGGCTGTCTGAACGTGGCCGGGGCAAACCAGCGTGGTACGAATTTGAGGGCAGTTGTATCTAACGCAGGTGAGACAGCGAAACAAAAGACTGAAAAAGGACGGACATTTTGTCAAGTTCGTATCGCAGTGACTCGTGGAGGCCAATGACTGCGGCCTTGGAGGCACAGTAGTCCGCTGTGAATCATGGGGGTTAAAGCCAGGGTAACGGAACAAAGTTGGGACTTACTCATTTGTGCAACTCCGGTCATTCCCAAAGCCGACGACATAGTAACCTAGGTTGGGATATTAACAGCGGTCCCATGCAGGGCAGAGTGTCGTAGTTACAATGTGTCCTGATTTGTTTTTCAACAAGCTGGGTAAGAATGCCTTCAAGACCCAGAAATGTGACAGCGTATTGGCACCAAAAGTTCTGTGGGAGTGGGGTTGTCAAGATTAAAAGTGTCGAAATATCTCACAGAACAACTGACTGTTGGACATCCGCCTGGCTCAGGTTCACGAGCGGTTTCCCTTGAACAACGCCTGCATTGTTGACCAGAATGGTCGGTTCGCCAATCTCTTCGATGACCTTCTTTGAAACAGCCTCGACTTCCTCCCATTTCGACACGTCGCATTTATAGTAAGCAATGTTGTCTGTAAGTGGGGGGAGTGAGCTTTGGACTGAAACCGGGAAAGGTGAACTCACAATTCTCCGTGACAATAGGATTGATGTCAAGTACTACGACGGTGACACTGCGAACAGCTAACGTATTGGCAAGAAGTTCTCCAATGCCCGATGCACCTCCAGTAATGATGACAATTTGCTCGTTCCATTCAAGAGGGGGTGGTCGGAAGAACAGACTCCCTTGGTTTCTGTACAGTCTCGAGTACCATTTTATGAACCCTAAGTGTTTTATCAGCCTTCTGAGCAATATAAAAAAAAGAAACCTCAATGCACAAAATGCCGATATGAGCACATAATAAATGGAAGTGTAGATAATGATCGGGTCAGAGAGCTTATTCCCTTGGAAAATGTAGAAGATTGGAATAAAGAACACAAAGAATGGACCTAGTCCTAGCCGTCAGCAAGAAGAAACCCTGAGTGAGGAGGAAAGAACATACTGAATGCCGTGTTTGCAAGAACTTTGATCAATAAATCCACGTCGAAATTGTCAAAAATAGGCGAGCCTTCTTGACTACGGGGGCCGGGTTCCATCTGCTAGTCTTGAATCGAAAGGCGCAGCCTTCCTGTGGTAACAAAATGAAAGTGTTGAGAAAGAGAGAAACAAAGAGGGATGCCAAGCCCTGTCATGATCTGGTTTCCCAAATTAGAAAGATGCCAACTTTCTCTCATCACCCTACCACCATGATCATCAAGGTTCAGCTGCAGATACCTCGAAATTGACGGGACTCAAATATTACTGCAGTTCCCGAGACTTATCACTGGAAGCTGGCTTGGTTCCCTTCATTAAATCTATGCTGTGTTTGAATCTTCCTTTTTTTTTTTTTTTTTCACTGTCGTTTTGTCTGTTGTTTTCTGCAAGCTTGTCTGGCATTGTAAAGATTTCTTCTATAGGCTGTTCTGGTCATTCATTCTGTCGCCTTCTCTGCTGAAGAAATTTATTGCGCAATCGGACAATCTCTATAATCTCAGACACGTCCGAGATTTTGGAAATGCTCAAAGCCATGAAATCTCCTGTGCACTCCAAAAGGCCAATCGACTAGACTGTATGCAAAAGACGATCATTGAGAATCAGAGTTTGTCACGCTGTCAAAAGAAGAGTTACGCAAGTGAATGGATAAATTGCTCCACACTCCCTTTCCCTTCGTCTAGCGCTATCTCCAATCGCCTTTATTTTTACTCGCCCCTCTCTTATTATTTTCGCATGGGAAACGTCAACGAACGGGAGTGTATGCCGGCGGATGGGCCTCCATCTCCCTGTCCAACTCACGACGATGGAGAAGGCCCATCGAGTCCGGTTCTTGTTGTACGACTTCCATGGCTTTACATACATTTATTTGGTCGACGCGGTTTACATTCTTTCACAACTTTAGATCATCGAAGAAACCCTAGACAAACCCTCCAACGTT
>Ga0307517_10008555_pt1 | contig 14657 bp, 14 predicted proteins | sample 23_EM_MG_FD_194515 | JGI IMG/M metagenome (GOLD analysis project Ga0307517, IMG submission 194515) | Populus trichocarpa ectomycorrhiza microbial communities from riparian zone in the Pacific Northwest, United States - 23_EM | ecosystem: Host-associated > Plants > Roots > Unclassified | place... | reverse complement strand
GATTAGCTTTCGAGGTCCATAATTAATAAGACGGGGAACAGATGGATGGATCATAGAGAGACTAATGATTTAGATGGAACAGAAGGATAGGAAATAAACGTACACTGGCATGAATCAACCGTTGGCGAAGGAGGGATTCCCAGATAATATTCCCATCCAATCCGAGTAAGGTTGGAATCAACATATGGCACGGTGAGAAATACAGATACACGATGGCGTAAAGTGGGGAGAGAAAGGTCTCGCCAGCGCAAATTCTCCATATTGTTTGACGCCGCGGCGGATTCAAGGGAAAAAAAGCCTGCGGTGGACCAGAAATCTTGATTCGTGAATTAGCTAGTGCCATCTCTTCCGAGTCTCAAAAGACAGCGCAGACACTTGCAGCAGTACTGGGGGCATTGGTCGTAACAAATGAAGGACGGCGCCAGCTGGACTGTTGGTGGTCCTGTGAGTCAAGGCTTCCTGGAAGACTAGTTGACGAACCCATAGATGTTGTCAACCTAAATTTGAGCCAGTCACGTAGGGTATAAAACAGTGTTTGTTGAGAACGGTACCGGGAATGAATTGAACGAGCCCGGTATGACAAAGCGCGGCCCGGATTCCTCTCACCCACTTTCAACAACTTTCCAACTTGTTTTCTTTCAACCCAACTCCTGGCACATATTTTACTCCTGTTCCTTGAAGCTCATCATTTTTGTTACAATGTCGAGGACCATGTGCTTTCCATTCTGGCGACGGCAGCGATAAATTGAGTATGCCCACTGGGCAGTGATACGACCACAATGTAAACGACAAGCAAGAAGGGCGGATCCTAATAGCAATGAATACCGGCGAGTGTCTAATACAATTAGTGATACTCATCCCCTCTACCTAAATAAACAGCCATTGTCCTCAACTCTCGAGATAACCATTGGAATTTTCACGCATCTAACAGTACCAATGCAGGAACCTACCTTGGCCTGCTCTTGTGCGATGAAGACCAGGTCAGTATGCGTCTGAACAGTTTTAAGTCATTTTTTATACTGAAATTAACCAAAGTCCTTCGACACAATAGCTGCCACGATGTGCCCTTAAATTGGGCTCTTGTACGACAGGCCTGGGCCCTGAACTACGACGGCTTCGGTTTCGAGGATGATACAGTGACTCTTCCTGTAGTCAATAAACGGAATAGCGGCGGAGTATCCCTCCTAATGCTGTCTCAAGGAAAATTTGTAGTGACACGAGTGATCTTGGACGAAGAGAACTGAGGAAAAAAGATTCCCGTAAGTCAACAACTTCCTTCCATTGCATATGCCACGTTGTACTCAGAAAATATTTAGTTCCATCTCGTCCCCCTTCTTCGAGTCCTGTATCGGGCACCCCGGCGAAGCGTCTACCAAGCTGCCTGTACCCCGCACCTCCAACCTAGCCATGATGCACGTTCCGAGGTATTTAGCTTCTCTAGGAAAGAGCGGTTGAACTTCCGCGACTCGGAGCACCGCTGGCGGCGAAGTACTGGGATTACACTATTTACAGTGTTCAAGGCCAGCAAGTAGACACGCAACGGCGGGTACCCATAGGTTACGGGCGCGAGGCGCAAAGATGGAGAAGTTCTGCGGGAAATCAGTGAGTACGAAACGTCGGGTGTTGGTGCAGTAGACTAACTACCTATCTCTTCTTCGTCATAGGTCACTGCGGCGAGATGAATGGTTACAAGACGCATGACCACAGTCGGAACTCTCCTATTTATTTGTCCATGTTCCATTTTTATCGCCATATCTAAATTCCTCATTCTGCGTTGGATATAATTCCAACTTGAAATGCGTGATGCCGGATTATTCAGTTCTCCCCCTTTCACAAAGGTAAGTCCTGCGGTCCGTTTTTCCTCTTCACTTGCTACACCACAATGACGCATTTTTTTTACTGTACAGCGAATGCCTCTCATTTGCTATAGAGAGACAGCGTGAGTTAACTTCACCCTGACAGCATCTGATCGGCCTCCCTTATCTTTCGTCGCACATCTCGTTTCTTTAAGGTTCTCCCTTCATCAACTAATGCTTCACTCTGTTCTCGGTATAATCCCCGCCTATATACCCCTGAATCTCTTTCGATCTTCAAACAAGACAACAGATGAAGCGTAAGTAGTTTTTAATCCTCCGCTATGGATTGCCATCATCTTCTAAAACTCTTCTTCGTGCTATCATACATCGCATCCGGAGAGATTTTGGGTGTAATCTCGGTTTTGGTCTCTAATGGCGTTGGTTTTGTTTTAGCCTTTCTCGTTAGCATGTGAACGGGGAACTTACAATTCTGCACTGGCCCTTCTGGAAGAGCTCTTCCAACAAAATGTGCAAATACTTAGCAATAGCGAACGACATCCAATGGCCGTCACCGTCAATGATCACACCTCCACTTGGCCGCAACAAAACACAACGCAGACTTACCGGCGAGGCGCTGACTGATAATACTAAGCAACAACCTCCAGTGGTTTCAGGCGGGTGCTAGTCGTGCAGGCAATCTTTACTCATGTGTAGCAATCGTAACATACAATTGACAAAAATTTAAGGATTCCCACAATCAGTGAACCACCCTTTTCGCATAGCCAATGTCTAATAAACCTTGTAAGATATGTATCTCTTATCAGGGACGTTCGAGGATCCTGGACCCGCCGTATAGGCCAGATCTCGACAATCCGCTCCGACGTAGAGCTCAAGAGTGTCGGTGTTGACATTATTGTCGAAGAAGACTGTGATTATGTCGGAGTTGGTCTTGCTGAAGTTGACGCAGCCCGAATTCAAAAAGCCATGGGACTCGATCTGACCGCCGTCAGCGTAGGTGAAGGAGATGTGCCAGTCCGCATTGACGGCGATGACGCTGGCGGCGAGAGTAAAGAATACGGCCTTGAGAGCGACCATTTAAGGACTGTTGGGTAAGAATTAGTCGGATCCGACGTGAATTCCGACACTGACATACCTAGTGATTGGTTTACTGGCAGTTGTGAGCGCGAATACGAATCGGTTGTATGTGGATAGCAATAGGAAGAGGGAAATTGACTAGCCTTTTATATGAATTTATCTTCCGGTCTTCATAGCCTTCGGTGATACTATCGAAAGTAAGCTACGACAGAAACGAATTGGGGTTTGATGCATGTAAGTATTCCCATCCCTCATAGAAGGGAAAGCTTGCTCGGCTCCACTCTCCATTATGATGTCAACCCCGGATCATCTTGCTCCACCCCATGCGGCTGCATTGCCAGTTTGCTCTCGAGTATGCAGCAACATTCACCACGTCTAAAAACTGAGCATCAGTAAATGTGGATTACCAGGTTAACCTTGAAACTCTGACGAGCTAAATTGCGAAAAACGAGGGTGGATGATCTAGGTTCCTCTTCGTGTCGTCTAGACTGGCAGAGATGATTATGATCTCGTCAATACCGTCTTCGCTACCGCTGGCACAGCCAAGACAATGGAGGCTTAAGCTCTCCGATTAGTGTTGCTAAGAACTGAGTTGAACCGAACTCAAGCTCTCGGCTAACTTGCTTGAGTCGGCTTGAGCAAAACTTAAGCGGACTTGAGTTCAGTTGCCCCATTTAGGTGAGTCACTCCTCCAAGGCTCCAACGTGAATCTGCGCATCCCGGATTTCTCGACAGAAAATTTGACTCGAATTATGTTTCGTTGCATAGGTGTCTTAATTCTCTACACGATGGCACCGAAATATGAGTGATAACCCTTCCTCATACTGTACTCGCGCTATATATTACAGTCGAACCTGTCATAACCCATACCTGTAATAACCCATACACCCCCATAACCCATAGGTTTGGGCCGCCACCAAACTGAAATTTACACCAAAATTGACCTGTGATAACCCATAACCTCTAATAACCCATAGCCTGGGCCATCCACCGAGGGGTATGGGTTAAGGCAGGTTCGAATGTACTCCACAGATGATTGTTCATTGATAAGTATCAGAGCTAACGGTGTTACTGATGTGTAACCGAAGTTACCGAACGGAGCGCGCGCGCAATCTAGCCTAGTTCGGTTGAGTTCTCCACTCGGATAAATCTATGCAACCCCTCCCTCATGCCATGAGTTGTTTGTGTTCGATGGTTATCTATATAGACCCTCCCTAGGGTTGGAATTTGATTAGCATCTCGCCATCCACGTGAATGAGATCCGGAGAGAAAAGATCTTCTAGGCGTAGTGAACTCGGTAAAGCGGGAGGCACAGCGGTTTGGCGTTAGAAAGATAAATCCCGCCTGATTTAAGTGTAACGTTCAACATCTAGTAGTGTGCATTTGAAATATAAGTGTAGTGATCAACGGAAGAGCTGCACAGTTATACCCTAAAGGCTGATGAAAATAGGCGCCGAGGTATACTTCAAAGAACGGATGGGGTTATCTGGATACCAATCCGGCCGGAAATATCAATATTCCCAAACGGCATTGCATTGGTTGAATCGCTAATGGATTAGCCGAGAGAGTGTGTGTGATACAAGCGACGGAGTGACGATGAAGATCCGTAACCCTAAGAATTTACTCATGAACTTCCTATGCCTTAACGTAGCTGCCTCCGAGTGCGAAGGTTAAGCCTGGTGTGCGACCGGTGTTCGCAGCGGTGGCATGGCCGTGTGCTTTAGCCCGATGAACAGCGATGAGAGAGGGGAAATCAAATTTTGCTGTTGGAACCGTGAATCGTGGTCGCTTGCAGAGATTCACGTTGCCAGGGCGATGCGAGATAAGTTGAGGGCGACGGAATGCGTTTATAGACACAGGGTGTCCTCCGTCGATGGCAAGGTGTAGCAGGTGAACTAAGTTGGATTGTGAGGGCGGTTCTCCTGCGGATGAGGAAGAAGAAATCGGAGGGGGAAGGGAAAATATAAATATTGATGCAGGGGGGCGTGGTATCGGAAGGATCGACGAACTCGGCCTCGTCGTTTGAAGCAAAAGGGTGGTGAATTCTCGTGGATACATCGGTTTGAACAAATTGTTCGGTCTGAGTGCCACGTAGGTCCATATCATCGACATTTGAAGCACCTGAGCACGAGACCGACAGGAAAATACAAATAGGACTTCGTTAGAGTCTAAATTTACGAATACGAATATATAACCTACCAGGTGTCTATGTGCAGAAACCACCGACGGTCGTGAACGTCTGACAGCTCCAACAATCTCTGGTCGAATTCCATCGGATTTTGTGCGTTGGGAAGAGCAGTAACTCCAAGCTGAATCTAATTTTTGCGGTGTTCATGAAGCCCAAGATCTGCAGGCCAAAGATGACGACGGGTGGTACGTGATGTTTGCTGGAAAAGTAATCCCGCCTCTCCCAATCCTAGCACTTGTCACTAGTAATGGAAGAGTTGACGTGGCTCCTTTCGTCGCTGGCAGAGATGACATTGTTGAGCAAGGAATTTAGCAGAGTGGTGGATGGCGAGTGCGCGAGCGCTTGGGCGGGATAAGAAAAAGCGAAGAACGTGGTAGTTTCGAAGAGAATTGCTGGCCGCAGGGTTGCCGAACCACGTGCCGTTTCAGGGGACTGTGCGGAATCCAAATATGATGAGTCTCCGCTCATGCATTCCTGGAGCTCTACGATGTACATGCTAAACAAGGTTTTTCATCTGCCATAACGTATCTATCAGGTCGGAGAATCTTTGTGGTCATGCGACTGGAGTCTGGCCTCTGGTGGATGCCCAAGGTTGGATCAACAAAGACCCGGTCACCCGAGGCGAATTTCGTCAAGAGCGAACATAAAAAACGCAAAGGCTGTACAAGCTCAAGTCAAAATTCGACTACAGGCGAAAAAGGCCGCGGGTCGGAAAGCCATCGTCGACATTGGTCCAGCCCATAAACTGGCTATAGTTTCTTCACCTGGGTAGGTTAGCAACGTCCGACACCCAACCAATAACTCAGACTTTCTGCGCAGATCCATTTGGCCTGGCGACGATTTTACGCCAACAGGCGGTCCCGCAATTAGGAGGTGTCTGACATCACGACGACGCCGACGTGGGTTATAACGCTAGTCAAAGGCTCTCCCGACGCTTCTCAGGATGACATCCTCTATACACCGGCTCCTGACGAAAATATGCCTCAATCCGCGGATCTTAGCATTCTTGCGAACGGCCCAGGCATACAATACTACAGCGGTTGGAAGAGCTTGAGTGCGTCTATGATAGCGACAGACATGAATCTTAAAATAGCTTTCAACTTTGCTGGTGCGTCTGAATATTGCTTTAAACATACGGAATGAAACGAACCCGAGCATTATTGTTTCAATCAAGACAAATCGATCAATATACAGAGCATAGAAGCGATGGTGATCTGATGATATGCAGCATGCGCTCGGGTTGTTTTCCGTTAACGCTCAAGTGGGAGGGCATATGCGACATGTGCAATCTAGGGAAGCGAAAGAAAGTGGAAGTGGAACAACATGGAGGCAGTCAGGAGATTGGGGATCGACCAAACCAGATTACGACACGGACTACCTTGATGAAGCGATCGCTTCAGGGATGAGACACTAACCGACCGCCATCGCTATCGTCAAGGTAAGAAACGAAAGTGGCTTGGTCGATGTTATATCCCGTTCGAAGCCGTCTGCAGGCGGTCAAGGTGGGGGGAGAAAAGAAGAAAAAAGAGGAAATTGGTGGGTGGAAAGAAACGGAGTCGCAAAACAATACGCAAAACATGGGAAACGCACAAATATTATGACCTGATGACTTTGAGCATATTTCAAACATCCCGACGATAATAACGCAGGTCTCAGGTGAGTCGGGGTCATTATCAGGGTCGGACAGAAAATCTTCGACTATATGTGGGCGTCGGCGGCGACCAGATATGTTGAGAATACGCGAGGGCATAAATAATAGAGAGGTCACTGTATTTAAAAAGGAGGACAGGTTCAGACAGGAGGAAACATAAAAATAGTGGATCCTTACCCGCGTGATGGTAACGCCCCTTCCTTGAGATTCATTCCCTCCTCGTACGGGGTATATCTGGACAAGAAAGAGATTTAGAGACGAAATGTTGAAAACAGGAAGATGGCATACGAAGTGACGAAGCGGTATGGTCCAATGATGATCGATCTGGGTAAACCATCAGTCCAGTCGATAAGAAAGGAAAAGGGAAGAGAATCGTAATGGATAGAGAATACGCACTGCAAAATCACAGCTTGGACGCGGCCAATGTATATATGTCCAAAATACCCAGGAATTATCGGACTTCCTTGCAACGACCAGTGTGTCGTGGGATGGGAGGACCTGGGAATTTGAACGGATCGAGGCCAACCGTATCGAGGGGTGCGATTCGGGGGGGTTCAGGAAGAGTGGTTTGAATGCATCTGTTGAAATCGAGGAAAAAGGAGGCACAAACTGTTGGCGAATGTGGTGGACATGGGAGAAGTAGAATCGATGAAAATTTTGGAAAATTCCTCGGGTGGGAATGTTTCGTTGATTGCATCAACACTCGAACTGTTTCCGAGAACCTCTACCTGGCATGAATGCCGGTCTTTGGATATCCCGAGTGCACGAGAACACTCTCATTATTTTCTTCTTGGATTTAATTCCCTACCCTGTCGGCTTCTTCTATGAATCAGCTATGGATGGATAGGCGTGGCAAGGCCGCAGTTACTACATTCTGCGTTCTCATTCCATGCGACCAGGCCTCTCTCCGTAGTGCCCGCCAGCACCTATGCCATCGATATCTCGTCGGAAGTTGACGATACAGAGAATGATAAGGATCGACGGAAGCGCAAAAACGATCCACGAAAACGCCTGTATCGTCTGCAAAGAGGCGGCGTTTGGTAAATCCGGATCTAAATCCCCTACACAAAGTTCGGTGTCCCAATTGTTCTGCGTAAGAAAAAATGAACAGCAGTCAGTCGTACGATATATTCTGATGCTAAAGGCGAAAGGCGAACGTATCACTTACTTGCGCCAAAGAGGGTTATGAAACAGATGACTGAGTTCGATGGGTTTTCACGTAAACCTGACGGTGGACGGCCAAAGCAGCACCAGGATCCCATATTCCTTGATCATGGGCCGACTTTCGAAGATCGAATGCTCCCGAGTTTCATCCAGCCACAGACCAACCTCACTTTCTTTTCCCATTCTCCCATTCCTCCCATTCCTCCGCGCATACGAAATGTGCCAAGTGCTGACCAAACTGCGCATGTAAAGTTCGAATTCGGACCTGCGTCCTCCCCCCCTGGAGTTGAAAGTGATTGTGACATTGAGGAAATGGGGGGCGGTGGGAGATATCGACGCCACGACGATCGACAGTGAGATGTGGCAGATACTCGGGAATGATGACGATAATCGCCTTTGAGTTGTACGCGAGTGCGAACACTACCCAGTGAGAGGAACAATTGACGAGAGTAGAAATTGTTGGTCATTCGACGGATAGACTTGGAAGGCGTCCGAGTCGTCGGATCCGGATTAACAGCGAAGGCGGCCGATATACCATCCTTCTGGATTTCAACGTCTTCAACGTGCGGACCATCGCAGTTGGGTGCAGCAGTAGCGGTAGCGAAAAATAGCCCGCGGGGTGCCCCAAACAGCTGAACATTGAGGGCGTCTGCGCATCCCGGGAGATGACAGCGAGAATTATAGAAGGGGAACACAGATACATCGTCAGCACGTCGGCTCAAAGTCCATAAAGTCAGAACACACGTACTTGAGGCCCTTATAATCATAGTCTGCCGCTATGCAGCACCTAGCGTAAAACCTGACGGAGCGTGTCGGTCAAACATTCCCACATTTGAGCCTTCGCAAGAGATTTGGAGGATCGGGCGCCAGGATTATAATTAGATGTGATGCTTATCAACTGCAAAGGTGAGTGTTGCTTACGTTGAGCAACAGGAGAATTCATACCCTGAACCACAGCACGCTTGTTCAAACATTGTGTAGCACGAGATCCATGGATCGACCTCGTTTCTTGAAATTGTTAGCGAAGTTCTGGGGCACGGAGAGACGAAAAGGCGGGCAATTTTGTAATGAGAATTATGTATAGTATACAGGGCATGAGAGGACATGGAGAGGGAGATGATGGAAGGAAAGAGCGTTGGAAGCGCCTCTTCAAAATCGGTTCCTCCCATTGCCCAACCAAGGGAAAACAAAGAGTTCAAGGTGGAGGGGGGAAAGAAGAAAATTGGTGGGTGGAAAGAAACGCAGTCGCAAGGCAAGACGTAACAGATGAGATACGTACAGAAATTATGGCCTGATAGCGTTGAGCATATTCCAAATGTGTAGACGATGATAACGCAGGTTTTGGCCGTTCGGGTGAGTTAGCGTCATTGTTGGAATCGGAATCGTCTTCAGCTATATTGAGCGTCAGCATCATCCAGGTGTATTAACAAATATACAATGACAGAGGTGATAGAGAAGGCGCAGGGATTTAGACTGGAGCAGCGATAAAAAGAATGGATTCTTACCCGCACGATGGTAACGCCCCTCCCTTCCGATTTCTTTCATTCCTTTGTCGGATGGTGTATATCTGATAATAGGGAGATTTCGAAACAACACGACGAAACCAGAGAGACGGCATGCCAGTCATATGGTGCGACGAACCGGTAACAATCGTTGAGGCGTCGATCTACGATGATCGATGTGAACGATCCACGTGTCACTCCTGTTGATAAGAAAGAAAAAACCAGGTCTCGGTAATTTTCGGATGGTTGACAGAAAAATCGGACCTGTCGTGAGTGGTGAAAATATTGACAGCGAGATCGGTGAGCGAGTGTACTGTGTTGAACTAATAAAATGGCAGGCTCTCTCACCTAGAGCTTTGGAAGGAATAGGATGAAGCCGAGCTCCTTGTGAGCTTTGTAGGATGCAAGCGAACCGCCGAAAGATGAAACGAAGAAAGTAAGAAGGTTTGAAGCAAGTGCTTCCAGTACGTTGTGTAGTCCCATCTCTAGAGGAACATGTAAAAATTTGTTCATGATCGCTCAGGTCATGGTACAGCACCTCTATTGAACGTAAATCTGCCATAAAAATATGGTGAAACCAAACAGAGATTATCACACAAAAAAATGGGTCAAGATCTGGCTACCGCACACTCAAGGCTCGAAGTACCTTCAATGGAAGCCAATACCACAAGGCACGCAAAATGAGTATATGCGCTCCCAATAAGCGATGAGGAGGGTGAGAGGGTGGTGACCGTGATGGAACGAGGAGAGGCATGGCTGTCCCAGTGGTGTTATTCTGATAATTCAAGGAATTTGGATACGTTAATCCACTCTCGACAGCATGGTGCGCGGTGCGCATCTGCCGTCTAATAGATACATTTGAATGCAGGAACTCAAACACAAACCATTCTAGAATTGGGTGGTGCCACAGCTGGGGCATATCCCTAGAAGCAAAAATCTCGCAGTAATAAATACTAGCCCTCGGACTCAGAGACGTCGAAGACTTGTGTCAAATACCAAAGATTTATAGCAACTGAGGGAGGCCTGAGGCCTGGGCACTTCTATTTCGCCCTCGCAAATTCTCCTTCACCTTTCACTCAACACGTGGACCTCGCTTCATCCGAGTCCTAAGAATGATCTAACCGTCTTTCAAAGGCCTCTCTCTGCACTTGTGAACCATTCTCCTCGTGCCTATCGTTATTCGTGAATGGTATTATTCGTTAATCAATGCCGATTGGTCCAATCCACGTATCCCGCCATTTGCGTCGTCTGTGGACTAGGCATCTCTTCTTTGACCGTACGTCACTTGTGCGCGGACTATTGACACGATTGTTGTCTAAACATGGAATTGCTGTTAATTTGGTGCTAGATCGATATAAAAGTTGGACATCGGACGCCGGACGGTTGTGTCGAGCATAGCCACATCTTGGCGACTTGTCCGACACAGCCTCAAGGACACGAGGCGTCTTCGCATCAGTAAATTGTGGAAATCTCTGTAATGTCTTATAAAAAGAATATCAATGCTACAATCTCCTGCCAGCGGTATATTTTGGGATCAGATGGCAGCTTGTCTTATTAGGGCCATACATTGGCGGGTAGGTTAATATCATTGCTGTCACTTCATTGCCAATCTGACAAGAGATGGCCATCCGAAATAATAGTGATGTCTACCTCGCAGTTCCATCATAATCTTACTGCCTGTATATAAGAGTCCATAATGATCATCATCATTGATAATGCCAAACACCGTTGCCGTCGTCATGAGAGAGTATTATCAGTTTTCGTCTGTTTTTGCAATTCTCAGCTTGATAAGGAAGCACAATGATATATTTCGTACTACAAGAATTAGCCATTACACAGGCAAAAGAAATGTAAAGACAAGCGAGAATCCATAGATAAGAGTAAAATAGGACAATGATAGGGAAGGGTATCGAATGGATGGTAGTTGCAAATCTCGACGTTGTTGGGGGGTTAAGGAGCCGAGACAAATTTGACGCTCCGGGAAGGAAAAGAAACAAAGCGGCGTGTGGGTTTCATGCCGCCTCGTCTTCGATGCCGCGGGAAAGAGGGGAAACGAGGCGGCGTGTGGGCTCCATGCCGCCTCGTCTTCGATGACCCAGGAAAGAGTGGAAACGAGGTGGCGTGTGAACTCCACACCACCTCGTCTTCAACGCCGCAGGAAGGAGGGAAAACGAGGCGGCGTGTGGACTCCACACCGCCTCGTCTTCGATGCCACGGGAAGGAGAAACGAGGCGGCATGTGGTTTCCACGCCGTCTCGTCGTCTATGCCGCAGGAAGGAGGGGAAACAACGAGGCGGCGTGTGGGTTTCACGCGACCTCGCTGGGTCCTGGACTCCTCCCTGGTCCCGGTTGTTCTCCTCGCCCCAACCTCCGCGATGTTCCCCTCCTCGTTCACCTTCTCTAACTACTGGTTGCTGAGTTGGTTGGTGTCATGGCAGCTATCGGATTGGTCGATGACATGGGTGAGGGCGATGGTGGGGGATGGTGACGTGGCGCCCACATCCCTCAACGAGAGGAGGGGCAGCCGTTGGTTAGGTGGCAGTCGACGGGGCGGGGTGACGTGGTGGGACTTAGAGAAAATACAACATACAACTTGGTTTATAACCAAACAAACATATTTGGTCACATGACCCATGTGGTGGGATATAGGTTAAACAGAATATCGATAGCGCCATCAAAGCGCCATTGTAACTACCTTATACTTTAGTTGAGATAATAATCTACCTGTTGCATTTATTGAATCTTTCTGAGATATCTATTATAAGATGGAATCAGATTGGTACGACATGACACCAACTTATATCATCAATAGATAACGGCAGAACCCTACAATCTTCATATCATGTTGACAACCCGAGTATAATCCGTTATCTTGCCTTGCCATTAGCCGCCACACCGCCACCCGGTTGTCGGAGCTACAACCACATACCAATATTTCCACGATTTACTGATGGCCCGCCTCCACGCCCTGACTGGCATTCAAATGGCATTGCCCCCAGTTCATATTCCTTTCACTTCAACCATCTAGTGTTTCTTCTGCAACCTACGTACCCATAATGCCCTTTTGGAAGGCCAAGTCCAAGTTAGCTGGCAGAGTCTTCGCGATCCTGTGTTTGCGATCCACTATCGATGAGGAGGAACTCAGCCATTTGGAGCCAACAAACGGTCTCGCTGGACATGATCAGTCCCCGTCCAGGCCCCCACCGATTTCATTGATTGGTTCGACGTCTACTGGCGCCGATCCTATAATCGCACAATCGGACACCACTTTTAGCCATTCGGACAGCATCTCGTCCGATGACCCTGTTTACCAGGCGCACAACCATCACAGGTATGAAACTGATTTTTCTCATTAAATTATCACCATTCATGATGAACAGTGTATCGTTTTTCTCGCGCGCCAGGGATTTTACTGTAAATGGGGGGGAATTTTATAATGTTGGAGGCAATTTGACCGTTCAGCGAGTAGGCAAGTAGAGAGTTGTCATGAACAACATCAAAATTATGACGGATAGGCGCAGACGTCCGCGAAATGGAGGATATGTTTGTATGTGCTTTGCGCTAAATTCTCAACCGTGGAAGTCCCCTGAAGCTCTGAATCATTCCCAGCGGGAAACTCTTGCCCAAACTATAGGCCACTTACGATTGCCACCCACCATTTCGACGGGGTTTTTATATGTAATGGATGCGGCAGGTCAACGCCACACGCTTACGATGGATATGGCGCATTCATTCCAGGTATGTTCATGCGTTAGAAATGTCATGATTTATCCTTCGCTTATTGTAATTCCCAGCAATTTAATGCAGCTCTTCGGGTTCTATTTGTCCCGGAGCGAGCTCAGAATAGAGTTCTGCTAAAATATATGGATATTGGCGCATTTGTTCTGACCATTGATGACGATAGGGAACACCTCCAATTGACCGACCAGGTGGGGTGGGCGAACACCATTCAATCTGGCATGACTATCGTCATGAGTGCTATAATGACACAGAAGGTTTATGAGGAGACTCCGACGAAATACAAATGTCCATTTTGTGATTGTTGGAATAGCCTGAAGGGAAATAATGGGAAATCAACGATCCATTGGTAGGTCTTCCACAGATCCGTTTAACTGTGATGGTTTATACTTACGGACTCTCAGTCGATCATGCCTGCGACGGTTCCAGGTGAAGGCGGATCACCTTAGCTTTTCAAGAACGGAGAGCAACGGGACGGAAACTGCAGATGTTGCCAATGACGAAAGGGACTTGATCCACAACATTTACCTGACGCGAAGAGTGAGTGCTATCACGAGCTTACAAGGTTAGTACTGACGGAGTTCTTGCCACTTTGAACTCTCAGTGGGTGTGTAATGCCATTCCATCCTGTGCTCATTGGATACTTACATCATTTCGAACAATTTGAACTCTTAGCCTGTACGTAATCACATTCCATCGGCTGTTCGTTCCATACTGACCTCGTTTCGACCAATTTGAACTCTTAGTCCGTGCGTAATCACATTCCATCGGCTGTTCATCCATACTGACCTGGTTTCGAACAATTTGAACTCGCCCACACTCGACCAATTTGGACTCTCAGTTGGTATGTACTGCCATTCCATTTTCTGTTTATTGCATACTGACCTCGTTTCGACCAATGTGAACTCTCAGGACGTACGTTACCCCATTCCATCGGCTGTTCATTCCATACTGACCTCGCTCGACCAATATGAACTCTTAGTGGGTATGTACTGACATTCCATTTGCTGTTCATTCCATGCTGACCTCGTTTCGACCAATTTGAACTCTTAGCCCGTACGTAATCACATTCCATCAGCTGTTCATTCCATACTGACTTCGTTTCGACCAATTTGAACTCTTAGCCCGTACGTAATCACATTCCATCTGCTGTTCATTCCATACTGACCTCGTTTCGACCAATTTGAACTCTCAGGAGGTATGTTACCCCATTCCATCGGCTGTTGATTCTATACTGACCTCGTTTCAACCAATATGAACTCTCTATCTATATTTCTCTGTAAACGGAGCAGCCGTTTACAGTTGGGGACGGGTACACGTCCGCTGGGTTATTTTTTCGCAAGGCGGGTTCTTTGCCCTTTTTGCAGGAACTTTCATCACACGCCGGGGGTTGCCGAATTGAGGACCGGTAAAAACTTATACCAAGATTTAATTAAATATTTTAAGTACTGAAGGCGATCGAAAAAACATCAAAATTTCAAGTCTTGTTTCCTGTTCAGGGAATATTCATATTTTAAATCTTG
>Ga0307517_10008554_pt1 | contig 14657 bp, 21 predicted proteins | sample 23_EM_MG_FD_194515 | JGI IMG/M metagenome (GOLD analysis project Ga0307517, IMG submission 194515) | Populus trichocarpa ectomycorrhiza microbial communities from riparian zone in the Pacific Northwest, United States - 23_EM | ecosystem: Host-associated > Plants > Roots > Unclassified | place... | reverse complement strand
AACTCTTGCAGAATGAAGGCAGTTTTAATTAACCAGAATGGAGGATTGGCCCAAAAGAAGAGTGTTTCTTAGGCTTTAAAGATAGGCCTTATTGACTATCTTTGAATAAGCAGGGGTGACCCAATTTTACGGTTGCATCAGTTGGGTCAAAGTATGCCCATTCGCTTGAATCTTTTTTGTAGGTGGCTTGCTCGGGTGCGTTTATTCCATGAATCATGACGTGCACGTTCAAGCCCGACCTTAGACAGATCAGGCTGTTAGAATGGAACAACCTTAGACGCAGAAGGATTCTAGGGCTCAAAGTTAACGCGTGCGAAACGCATGCCCATAATAACCTGTTAGACCCTTAAACTCAGTTCGTGCTTGGATTGGATTACTTGCGTTTTTTTTTGCCTTCATTTCAAGTCACTGAAACGAGTGACTGGCCTTCACAAATTTTTCACGGCCAACTTATTCGCAAGGGTGTCGTTTCTTCTTTCTCTCTTGTTTTTTTTTGTTCCGGTTCTCCTGTTTCGGGCACCAGATGCCAGAAGCCGCAACCCCGCCGAAATTGCTTCATATAATTGTTTGGGGATATATCCACCATAGGTCTAAGTGTCATAAGAGGCTTTCAGTCTGGAGACAGCCCAAGGACTGCCCGCCTCGTAGAAATCCATGGGGTAGATTCCTGAGGCGTCAGAACCACGTTCTGTGTGCTGGGATTTGTCCATCCAACTGCGAGTTTTTCCAACTGCGACTGCAGTTTCGTATGGACTAAGTAATGGTTTCTCGAAGGCATAACCCCAATCGATCGACAAACGCGGACAAGACGTTTGGATGAAAGTTGAAATGTGAGGGTTGAAGAGCGCCAGTTTCGCTGGCGAGAGCTCGGATAGAAGTATCTGAATATACGGAATGGAGTTTTTTGAAGCTTGTAACTGATGTGTTACTGCCTTAATTTTATATCCGTTAACCGACAGTTTATGCACCAAATATGTATGGAAACATACCTGCATCTGTTTCAAGTTACCTTGCCTTCCTAAGGTCCCTAGTATTACTCCCCAGAGCGGTTGTGATTCCTCTGCGGTCGAAGGGCGATCTTGAGAAAAATTTATTATGCTTTTCCGGGCTGCCTGGACTGCATTGTCTCTGACGGATTGCATTTCTTGGTGGTCATACCGCTCGCGCGTTAGTTTTTTTGAATATGGATCATAGCGGAAGGATGGCACGTCCGGATTAGCAATCATAATAGATTCCAAGTGGAATCGGCCATCCCCAAGGTATCTGAGAATGATGAGTGCAAGTTGAGGAGTGGAAGCGACTAGCGTACATCAGAGCGTCGACATCTCGAAGACGGGGCGCCGTACAACCCAATATTTCTCCTGGCGAGAGGGGTTTTGATCGAGGTATAGTGGTTTCGTATTTCCCTGTCCAGGCTCGCTCACACACCGCCGACGATCCCTCCTGCAACAGTCGATCAGAAGCGACGGGATCTCGATGATCGGGCAATTCCGCCGAGAGGTCCTCTTTTAACCGTTGCAAGGCCGCGACAAATTGGATCGTAGAGACCAGAGCCAGTCGAGTTGGCAATCGAGAACTGGATGCGACCGGTTCCTCATTAGCACCTGCGTTTAAAGAAGTGTGTTCAATACGGAGATTGCGACCAACTCCGATTTCAGTGCCAATAGGTATTCGGGCGTTGGATTCCTCAGAGTCCAATAGATTTCTGTGGAATGTCTCGCGGTCATCTGGAAAGTTCATTCTGATGGTCTGTGCCAGATGAACGGAATCGATGCCAATTTCCACGAAGATGTATAATGTTTTAATAGTTGTCTGATCCATCGGAACTTGGAAAAATTAATATAAAATGGACGAATTATGCTTCAAGAAGACACACCCAAGCAGCTATGTCCGTAATGGACCAGCATGTCGCAACCCAATGCAACGGCGGTGTAATCATCGATGCAACATGCCCCGTATGTCACATCACCCAAAATCACTGCCAGGGCAGAGGTGAACCTAGAGCGTTATGTCTTACTGAGTAAAGTTGTCTCGAACTATCGACTACGTACTTTTCGATGATGTCCGCGATTGTACAAGCGAACATCTGGAGACCCTCTGGCATTTGAAGGGCGACCATTGTGGCGTTGTTTTTTCGGACATGGTGAATGGTTTTATGGATTTCAAATGAGTAATTTGAGGGCAATTGGTTGATGGCAGCATTTAACTGTGTGTCCTGGAGAATGTCTTGTGGGATCTGGTTGCTGATTGATGATTGGACTCCCGGCTTGGAGGGCTTGGAGGATTTGCTTCCAACGAAACGTTTACGTGGCTTGGCTGCGCCTTTCAAGTTTGATTCACCAACGCTTACCGACATTGTGGCGTGGAGGTCTGTGGATTCTGGAGGTAAGTACGGGAAGAAATCTTATCAGGGGCTATTTATAACACGTGATGTTTTGACGCGACTCATTCAGCCGACGCGCCAGCAATTGTCACTCGTCATTGAACGTTGCCCATCCGACATACGGGCGGGGTCTGGAAAAAAATTCCCCCGGCAGAACCCCCTTGCATACAGGTTCCCAGGATGCCTTCAGAATTTGTGGATCACTACACCCGTGTTCTGGCTCTCTCTGCATCGAGGCCGGTTTCTCCTGGTCCTTTGTCCCGATCTAAGCTACGTCTCAACGAAGCGGCAAATAATGTAACGGGTAGCGCCAAGCATCTCGAAAGAAAAGCAAAACTCCACGCCCTACTGGTCTCCTTGAATCAAAATACGACCACCCCACAGGATGTTCGACGGTATACGCATTCTTTACAAGACATTTCCCATCCTGTTCATGATGTTGCAAATATTACCGGGATTTCTGGGGAAGTCTATACCCCGTTGGATCCAGAAGAAGTAGCAATGGAGGGAGCCATTATCGGGAAACTCGCGGTTGCACTATATTCAGCAGGATTGGAGACCTATCTGACCCAGGCCACAGAAGCGGAAGCAGAAGCAGAATGGTGGGCTGATGTTGAAGGGTCAAGGGCCAGTGTTGCACTATACTTGCTGCAAAGTATGCTTCTGATATCCGCCATTTTTTTCCGTGTTGCTAAGTCCTATATCTCCAGCACTCCCTCTGCGGCTCGTTAATGTGACGAAAACTATCTTGGAGGCTCTTCGAGAACACCAATTACCCTTCAGATTATCCTCTCTATCGCCATCCTCTCTGCGCTCTGTCTTTCTGTCACCTTCGCACTTTACTCTCCGTGCAGGCCTCCTCACCACAGCATTCTTCCCACATTTAGAGAACCAGCAATCGCTGACACTCGCGGTGCTTTTACCACCTTCAAGGCCCCCCAACTCCTCCGCTTGTATTCCCACCGAGACAAAGTCAAAGTCCTCCTTTGCATTATCGCGGATCAGCCAAGTCCTTGGCTCCTTGCTTGATTCTGCAGACTTTCTGCTACGATTTGCAACGCTTCCCCTCGAGTTAACAAAGCAAGAATGCAGATATAACCGTCATACTCTTGAAAAGATTCGAAATGACAGAGCAGAAGTACTCGGAGCGCTAGCATCACTTCGTGCACCCCTCAGTGACCTTGTGCGAAGGGAGATTACGGACGCGAATGACTTGGCCAAAAAGCAATATACATCGTTCTTGGACACCCTCGCCCGTAAAATAACCCCTCAAACACATACAGCATCTACCCTCCCGTTATCGTCACCTTTAATGGTTCTCACAGATCTCGCGCAAACGTTGCCTTCCCTCGATGTAACCCACACTCAACAATTACGGACCCAACGCCTTCTCCGTCCTTCAAGGCTGACACGCTTTTGGCCATCGCTCCTATTTTTTCCTCCACTTTCGCTTTATATTTACACGTCTCGCACATCGTGGATCCCTGCACTCGTCGACATGGCCTGTGATGCGAAGGAAACCATCTACGGGTTTGTGCGGGGCTGGCTAGTCGAACCACTCGTGGGTGTGCTGAAGACCGTCCGTGCTGGTGGCAAGGGCGAGGTATTAGTTCGTGAGGAGGGTGTAGTGGCTGATTCGGAGGTGCGATTTTCCACAACGTTATCAATAGAGGAGTAATACTAAAATGCCCATTTCAAGAGTCTCAAACGGATGACGCTGTCGCTGGCGCGTGATGCGCTCAATTACACGCCTTCCCAACTTGAAGTGCTTGCAGAACAGGTGAAAATGGGAGATCTTACAGCAGTGATGCAGCTCTACGAGGAAGATATCCGCACGCCTCTTCATTCTGCACTGAGAGGAACACTTGTAAGAAATGCCTTCATTCAGGTGCAGAAGGCCAAGGTTCGTCTAACTGTCACAACTGCTTGATACATTTATGACCTCGTCAATTTCAGGTGGATATTGACCAAGCCCTGTCCGGCATCGATCGTCTCCTCAAATCACAAGAGTTAACATTCGCGTTCGTCGGCGTGGCTCCTGCTTTGGCTATTGTTTGGGTAGTCGTGGGGGGCCTCGGTCGCATGTGGAGCGTGAGCAGAGGCAGAGGCAGCTGGGGTGGAAGGAAGAAGAGGAGAGGAGTTTGGGAACGAATGAGGTTTGTGGACTTGTCTTTACCCATCAAGGACATTACTGACATTATCTGTAGGAGAATTGAAAGATTACTCATCATGCAACCACCAGCGCCTGACGCCGGCTCCGTTGAAATTGCACCTCTACCAACTGGATTACTGACTCTCTCGCTAACTCGGCTAAGATCCTACGCGCTTTCGTATTTACCCCCAAGTATGAGGACTCCGTTCTTGGAGGACCTAGATGACTTGGAGGACACCAAATTAGGTAGAGAAGCGAAACTCAGAGTGGTAGAAAGAATGTGGAGGTGTTGGGGTGCTCGTGGTGAGGGTGTGTTTAGGTTTTAGTGTAAGTAGTGGAACGACTTAAGGGTTATATATATCCAATAAAATACTTAACATGACCCTTCCACGTGGGAGCGGCCCGCGTCGCGTCATTGGTGGTTGCCCCACTTTAGACACTTTGGACCATTACCCTTCACATATGCCCTCCACGACATAACCTTGCCCATTGAATATCACATTCGCTCAAGATGTCGAGTAGTAATCGAGATAGCAGGTGTGCCATGCGAGGCTCCTGTGGAAAGAAGGGGTTCTTTGGTAAACCTCTGCCGTGTCCATATAACGGAGCACCAGTGGAGGTGCGTGGTGGCTTTCTATCTGATATGCGTTATAAATCTTAGATCTTCTTTAGTCTGATGATAAAACGCGGCAACTGTTCCAAGACGTTTGTGGGTCCGAACTTGCGGAGAGCCCTCTTTGTTGCACCTCAGACCAACTGGAGACCCTCAAGGAGAACTTTGAACAAGTTGAACCCTTGCTATCAGCATGCCCGGCGTGCCGAAACAATTTTCGTTCGTTCTTCTGCACATTCACATGTTCTCCGGAACAAGGCAGCTTCTTGAACATAACGTCAACCCAGAAGACCCCAACTGGACAAATAGCCGTTAAGTCATTGGATTTCTATGTCGCAGAACGATATGGCCAGGGATTTTTCGATAGCTGCAAGAGCGTACAGTACGGGAATACCAACGGCTATGTTATGGATCTCATTGGAGGCGGAGCGAAGAATTTTCCATCGTTTTTGAAGTTTCTTGGTGAGGAGAAGGACCTCGGAAGCCCATTTCAGATCAACTTTCCTCTCACATCACCTGCGGATATGCCTCCACTCGACAAAATAGCTCGTAATTGTGCCGATAATGACCTCTCAAGTCGTTGTACGTGCCTTGACTGCCCCGACGTTTGCCCCGCCATTCCCCCTGTATCACCGCCAAATGAAGGCCCGATTTGCCATGTCGGCGGCCTTTCATGTTTATCATTCATCCTAATCATTACCTATTCCCTTGCTGTCCTAGGCTTTCTTATTGGATATATCGTCCAGATCACCATTCGAAAGCGCCGGGAGAAGACATACGAAAGAGTTGCCCTTTCTGCAGACGCAGCTTCTCCTCGAATTCATACCCGTGGCCTCGTCGGTGCCGCGTCACTCGCGCAAAATCCTGACGAAGATTCTCTCGGTAACCAATCCGAATCGCGCCATTTAGGGCGCGGCGCCTCCCTCCTTGACCCTATTGAAACATTGCAGCCACGCCAGTATCCCCTCAACAGCTTCCTCCGCCGCAATTTTTACAAATTGGGATTATTTACAGCTTCTTCGCCATGGTTAACATTTACCATAACTTTCTTCCTTATTGGGCTCCTCAACATTGGGTGGAAGAAATTTGAGGTCGAAACAGATCCTGTCAGACTTTGGGTTGCTCCGTCGTCCGAAAGCAAACAGCAGAAGGAATTCTTCGATGAGAAATTTGGACCTTTCTATCGAACGGAGCAGATATTCATAACTTCTGTGGCTGGAAACCTCGAAACCTCACCAGACGCAGCAATTGGGGGGGCGATAGATGTTGGCACTAGGGCGCCAGTCCTATCCTGGGACCATCTCAAGTATTTATTTGAGGTTGAGGCCGATATCCGTGCTCTCAAATCCCGGAATGGCCATACCCTGCGGGATGTTTGCTTCAAGCCAGCAGGCCCAAGAGGCGCTTGCGTTGTCCAGTCAGTAGCCGCGTGGTTTGGCGATGACATTTATGACTATGACGAAGATACATGGGCTCCTCATCTCCAGGCATGTGCCCAGTCACCTGTCGATTGTTTGCCCGACTTCCAACAACCATTGGCCCCTCAATATGTACTCGGTGGTGTCCCCGTCAAGGAATCGGGCAACAAAGCGTATCTCGAGGCCGAAGCCCTTGTCATTACCTATGTTGTTTCGGATTCATTGGACCCGGAGGTTCAAGCGAAAGCTATGGAATGGGAAGAGGCGCTGAAAGAATATCTCATTAATCTGGCGGAGAGGTCAGCGTCCGAAACTGGCCTAGAGATTACCTTCTCCACCGGAGTTTCACTTGAGGAAGAAATTAATAAGAGCACAAATACCGACGTCAAAATTGTTGTGCTCTCATACCTGGCCATGTTCTTTTATGTCTCTTTGACGTTGGGTAGCGGCTCTTCCACTCGAGAAGAAGATGGGGTCATTTCTTCCCTTGTCGAATGGGCGCACAATTTCCCGAAACTCTTCGCCTCGAACAATCTTGCCTCGTCAACGCTATCAGTCGATTCTCGGACCATGCCCCGTATTCTTCCACGCTTACCGCGGTCACTATTCGTTGGATCCAAATTCACCCTTGGTTTATTTGCTATCATCCTCGTTATCCTCTCCGTTTCGTCTTCCGTTGGCATGTTCTCTTTCCTCGGTGTCAAGGTCACTTTGATCATCGCGGAAGTCATTCCTTTCCTGGTCCTGGCCGTTGGCGTTGATAACGTTTTCCTTCTTGTCCATGAGTTGGATCGCCAAAATTTCCTTCATGGCCCAAATGCCGCCACGCCAAATTTCCAAGGACCCGGATTTTCGGCCCTCATGTCGCCAACGAACTCACATAGATCGCCCTTTGATTCAACACACAACGAGATTGACGCAGCTTCTATGCCTTTATACCTTGTACCAGAAGAGAGGGTTGCACGGACTCTGGCCAAGATAGGACCTTCTATTCTTCTCAGCACAATCACGGAGACTGTGGCATTTGGGCTTGGAGCCCTCGTACCGATGCCTGCTGTGCGCAACTTTGCACTATATGCTGCTGGAAGCGTTTTCTTGAATGCCACGCTTCAGGTGACCGTGTTTTTGAGTGCTCTGTTATTGGACCTGAAGCGTTTCGAGGTATTTCCTTGAAACCTCCAAATTGATTTTCTGATTTTAATGACTGTTGGTTAGGCTAACCGTGTCGATTGTTTGCCATGCATTCGTCTCCCTTCAAGGATCGCCTTATCGGACGCTCCTAACTCAATCAGTGGATTAGGAAGAATCGGGCGTTTCATCCGTCGATACTACGCTCCATTTTTGCTCAAGCCAGTTGTGAAGTGTTTGGTGATCGCTGTATTCGGCGGGGTGTTTGTGGCGTCAGTTATATCGATGCAATATATCCAACTTGGTCTTGGTAAATCCCCTCATTATTTCCCGGAGTCTCTCTCTTGTTTACCTTTTTTCCAGATCAACGGCTTGCATTACCCTCAGAGTCTTATCTGGTGGATTACTTCGACAGCCTTGACCTATACCTTGATATTGGCCCTCCAGTTTACTTTGTTTCCAGGGACATTGACCTGACAAAGAGAGAAGGCCAACAAGCTTTGTGTGGACGCTTTTCAACTTGCAATGCTCACTCCATTGCCAATAGATTGGAGGCAGAGAGAAAAAGACCCGAATCGTCGTTTATTGCAGAACCATCAGCCTCCTGGATCGATGACTTTTTGCGCTGGCTCAATCCTTCCAACTACCAATGTTGTCGCGTTCGTAAAGCAGATCCCTCTGTGTTTTGTGGGGTCCGTGATCAGGCTCGACTCTGCAAACCCTGCTACGAGGACAAACAACCACCATGGAATGTTACGATGGACGGCCTCCCGGAGGACGAAGAGTTCATGCGATACTTTAAGCAATGGTGGATCTCTCCAACGAGTGAGGATTGCCCTTTGGCTGGCAAGGCTTCGTTCGGATCGGCGATTTCTATCAACGACGCTGGCACCATGGTGGATGCATCACATTTCCGCACATTCCATACTCCACTTAAGACCCAGGAAGACTTCATCAATGCCTTCACTGCAGCTCATCGGATAGCGGATGAAATATCGAAGGATATCGGTGGCTCTGTCTTCCCATACTCACTCTTCTATGTCTTCTTCGACCAGTACGCCCACATCGTTGCCATTACACAAGAAATACTCGGTCTCGGATTGGCCTCCGTTTTATTTGTGACTGCCATTTTGCTGGGCTCATGGCGGACAGGAACGATTGTTACGGGTGTCGTTGGTTTGACTGTTGTGATGGTCATGGGTGTCATGCCCCTCTGGGGCATCAGCTTGAATGCCATCAGTCTCGTCAACTTGGTCATTTCGCTTGGAATTGCGGTTGAATTCTGCGCGCATGTCGCAAGAGCATTCATGAGTGCTGGTGTTGGCCTTCCCATTGACCATCCTTCGGGCCAGAAAGAACGCGACGAACGCATGTGGACTGCTCTCGTTGATGTCGGACCTTCAGTGCGTTAGCTTTAAGCAAGTGATTATGGCTCTACCTAACATTATTCGCAGGTACTTTCTGGAATCACCTTTACTAAGTTGATTGGAATGTCGGTGCTTGCTTTAACGAGATCCAAGTTACTCGAAGTCCGTTTGATCTTTGCATGAAGTTTCAAGACATTCAACACTGACAATCCTGCACAGATCTACTACTTCCGCATGTGGCTTACATTAATTATAGCTGGAGCACTACACGGTCTTGTTCTGTTGCCTGTGATTCTAAGCCTCGCTGGAGGATCAGGTTTCTCACAACAGGAAGCAGATGAGGAGTGGATGTCGAACGCAATCCGGAACGACTATGATTATGCGTGAGTCCGAATACATATTTCACCTCTTTGGGTGTTTCTCACCCTTATCTTCAGACCGTTTATGGCAGACGATGACTCTATTTCCAGCGACTAAATTCAACAAGTAGATGTATCCCATTTTTGAACTACCATAGAACTAACATCATACCCCGCGGTCTCAGTCCACCACCATCTCAAGATTGAAAAAATACTCAGTCACAATATCGGGCAAATATAAATTTAGCAATGAAAATGAAATAAAACAGGTTTGATACTTCCAACAGCCTTGAGGACTAAGGCCCGGGCGACCTTGACCTGCTATCCCGAATATCATCACGGCTTCGACTTCTCCTCCCCCTGCTGAGAGACCTTGTACGGCTCCTGCTTCGGCTGTATCTAGAATCGCTTGAGTAGGACATAGAACGCGAACGCGAACGTGAGAGAGATCGGGTGCCGGAACGGCTTGAGCGAACAGAGTAACTTCTGGACCTGCGACGTCCATACCCACCGCGAGTGTAGCTCGGCGAGCGTCTTCTAGGTGGTGGAGCCCTATCTAGATGACTGCGGCGAATAGGCGAGCGAGAACGGGTACGAGAACGGTTTGGTCGGTAAACGTCGCGTCCAGGTGGACCACGACGACCGTACGGCCGACCGCGGTAAGAGTCGCGCTCACGATCACGATCACGAGCACCAAAAGAGTCTCCTCCTGGGCCTCTGCGTCTGAAGTTGGCTGGTGGGGGAGTGCGGGAGCGCGTGCGTGAACGAGAGCGGGAGAAGGATCGGGGTCTGTCGCGTCCAGTTCTTGGTCCTCGAGGGGGTCCACGGATAGGTGAACGAGAAGGAGAAACGATGGTGGTTTGGGAAAGTTCCACTTTGACTGTTGCGCTGTCGAGTTGGCCGCCGTCCATGTGCGAGGCAGCCTTTTGCGCTGAGGCTGAATCTGCAAATTCGAGCGCAGCCTTTCCTCGGTTTTGTCCAGCTAATGAAGTGTAAGCATCGGTTACGTTATAGTAGAAAAATGCTCACATTTCCCAAAGACTGGGAGGTCAATTTTGGTGATATGGCCATAGAAGCCGAAGATTGTTTTGAGGTGGGTTTCGACGACATTGCGGGTCAAATTAGTAACAACTATGACCTTGGTGTCTGGCTTGTCTACGGGAGAGTGGGAGTCCACCTCCATGTCCGCATTCTTTACTGCGAGGCCGGGTGATTTTGAACGTTCTCTTGACATCTTTTGTTAGACAACGTAGTTCAGAATGTGGTGACGATTCAACCTTGTCACTGTGTGTCACTGGGCACTTGTCACACTTTGGGATTGTTAATATCAAAAATCCTTTATCCACAACAGTAGTACTTCGACGGTACAATTGGCTACAACACTCGATTCGTGGTCAGGTTATGCTCCAAGAGAATAGCCATTTACTTCCCGACTCCAGTGAAATAAGCCGGAATTACTCAGGACTAAGGCCATGGCGAGCTCGAGCATTGCAACACAATTCATATAATTCCCTCTTCAAGCGCCGTTCACGACAAAGACAGTATCGAGAAGGCGACCATATGAAGAAGAGACCGACACATTCGGAGAGTCATGGTACAGTTCGAACGGAAGAAGGGATCCACTGCAAGATTTCAAGCACCAGAGCACGATTTTCGAATGATGAACCTGTTATAAGTTGGGGTCCACGCGTCGCACAGGTCTACCATAGCATTCTAATCTTCTGTAACATATCTAGAGCGGATATCTTTCCATTGTTTCTGGAAAACATAAGGAACACCACATTAACATTGGAAGGATGGAGGGATTAGTGCTACGTACCCCCCTGTTCCATGAATCGTAAAACTTGGTGACAGCAACGTCAAATCCAATGCCAAACATGAATGCGCCGGCGAAAACTGTCCCGACAAATACGCCTGGCGAAAAATTGAGACGGACGTAGGCACGGAGCGGCTATAGCTTACTGTTTCGCTTGAAGAATGCGTTGTAAAGCGTTGTAGAGGGCTAGAAGTAAGAGCGATCTTAAACTCAGTTACTGGGCAACATGAATTACACTTACCGACATCGCGGTGCTGGAAGAGTTGTTGAGGATGTTGACGCTTCCGGCGACTTCCGCAATAAGTTTTCGGACTTTGAAACAAAAATCCCTTCATCGGTCACGCTTCGCTGGTCGCCCTAAATTATGTTCGCCCTTCGCGCGTCGTACTCCTCACTACTCACAACGACAGTCAGGAGACCATTGCTGGCGGCGTCTTTGTCCCGTGATAGTCACAGCAACCTTCCACGGAAACCTAATTCAACCGAACCTCAGACAGCTGCTACTTTCCTTGAACCAGATGAGGCTTCAGCCGCACCCACACCCTTTGAAGTTGACGAACCTCCCACACCTTCCGAACGAGGTTATCCCAAGGCCGACTTTAACAAAATAATCGCTAATAGATTTCTACCACGATACCGGCTTCATTGTCATTCGTCTCGCAATAATACCATCGTCACCTTCACCAAACCAAATGGCAACACCATTGCATGGGCCTCCGGGGGCAGCTGTAAATTCAAGAAGGGAGCCCGTGCTGGTTACGAAGCTGGATATCAATGTGCCATCCGGATGTTCGCGGCAATGGACAACCTGCAGAAGGTTGAACCCTTTGCACTCGAGCTGTTCTTTAAGGGCTTTGGCGAAGGTCGAGAAGCAATGAAAACTGCCCTTTTGTCAACAGAAGGCACAAAAATACGACCCCTGGTAGTTCAGGTTACGGACAGGACTCCAATCAAGATCGGAGGAACGAGGTCGAAGAAAACAAGACGGGTGTAGCGTGCGTTCAAAACTTTCATTATTTCTGGTACCCAAGCTGAATAGCAACTTGAAACTAGACGTTTCTTTCCATAATCGCATCCATTACACATCGACGCTCTATATAATATATTCTTCCAGAAACCTTATAGGCTTGTCTTCAGATCAGAATCTCCCAACTTAAAAGGCGGGTCGTTGGCATATTTTTGATACGCCGGTCGCTGAAGGCAGTTCAGTGCAACTTGCTTATCTATTTCGATATCTTCAATTAACGCCTCTGAAGAGTACGTCATCGTCAAGTTGCAACATATATGTCGGGAAACATACCTCGGGAGACGTAGTCGAGTTCTGGCCGGATGTAACCCAGAATTATTGCCTTCATTTCATAACCATAGAAATCAGATTGGAATTCATGCATAATATGGATTTCCTACCCGCGTTTATTTGGTCATTACAATGCCGCCATGGAGGAAGCAAAATTTGCTTACTGCAGTTAACCTTTCGTTTTTATAAAATGGATTCCATCCTAAACTCATGACCATGGGCAATACCTTGACATCCTCTGACCGGAAGTCTGACCTATGTTCTTCTGGCGGAACAACTTGAGCATAGCCATAGTAAACACCAGTTTTCAAAACGGAGCTAATTGGGGTGATGGAGTCATCTGGTAGATTTGCTTGAAATCAAAATTATATGAGCTACATAAACTAGGAGAATGATCCAAGGCGATCATCGCACCAGTAGGACATCCCAGGTCCTTTCCTCCTCTTCCGAATCCCTTCTGTACAGGTCCAGCTAGTGCAATGGGAAATGGCGGTTCGGGAATGTCAGGACCGACTATCTTCGGACGGGCCGCGCGCTCGATGTCTGTGCGAATGTCTGCGATGGGAATCTCATGTCGCGCGACATATTCAGCAACGGTGGTAGGCATATCTTGTGCAATGAAATAGATGATAGAGCGAGGGTCATTTCAATTCCTTACTGATCGGATATAATATATATTCTCTCACCGCATCTCCCACCATGTACCAGCCGGATACGACATATGGAGCAACCTCCTACTACCCGAACCAGTACCAGGCTGCCAATCCCACTGCCGCGACCTCAGCAATGGCCTATTTCCCATATGCACCCCAAACGACTCCCAAACACCTCCAGCCTGTCGAGCTATCACCACCAGATCCAACTGAACCCTCGGTAACTCCAGACGTCGCTTCGATAGCTATGCAAAGGCTCGTGTCATACGAGCTTAGAAACGCCGGGTTTGAAAGGGCGGCCCAGCCTGCCGTGCAACGACTCGAGCGTGAAGTAGGGACATGTATGTTCGGTGCTTTTTGTTCCATGGTGTTACTGACGCGTCCAAGTCGTCCAGCAGTTATTTCAACGCGCCCATGAATACGCAAATCTTGCCAACCGTGCGAGTGCGATAGCCTCTGACGTCTTGCTTGCATGTGAAGAATTTCATATACCCCCCAAGGAGTTGTATCAAGTGAGGAAATCGGCAATAAACAGGAAACGTTGTTCGTCGAGTTTTGTTCTCAAGTATCTCGCTCTCATCTAATTTTTTTGTTTTTTTTTTTTTCCAGTGGGCAAAGGTGCTGAAAGAGCTCCACCTGCAACCCTTGTACCGCCCCGTTCTCGTTCTCGTTCACCTGAACTCCTTGGTTCAGACGATGAAGATGCTCCCTCGACGGTGCCCACGACTCTCCGAAACCTTCCTGAATACTTCCCAAACTTGCCACCCAAGCACACCTATTTGAAAACGCCTGTTTGTTATGTTTCCATATCGATCTTCGAACAGATGTTGATATTTCTATTCGTAGGCATCACCTCCCAAGAAGGCTGCACTCCCCTCTCTCGAGAAGAAACTGAAAACCGCCGCTCTTGTCCAAGAGTCTCTGCAAAACCTCCTGCTTGCGACCGAAGATAGTATGAACCAAGAGGACGGAGAGCTCCTGGGACATCTCGTCAACTGGGAAATGAATGTTCAGCCACGCAAAAGGTGGAGAGTTGGGGCAAAATAATACGCTATTAGCACAAGTATTTCTATTTACTCCACGCCGCTTTCTGTACATGTCTACCAGCAAGTCGGCCGAACTGCGTTGTATTTCTAGTAAACAGCGAGTAATTTTTAATTTACCACCGCCCTTTTTCCTCGTTTTACTGTAGTGGTGGCACTCACGGCTGCATCTGTGTGTACAAATTCAACTGATCCAGGTTCTGCTATTTTACGAGACCTCCCACGTCTGAGTTGCAGTTGGGCAGGTTTCCCAGGACTTGCATTGATGACCATGCTGCTTGAAGCCGGAACTTCTCTTGAGGTCACATTGGTCTTTGCAGAAGAGGTTGTACCCGAAACAGAGTCTTGAACGTGGGGGAGAACCCTGTTTGCAATAGAGCTTTGCCTCGTTACTCTGACTTTCTTGGAGGCTGAAGCGGTGGGCGGTT
>Ga0307517_10008553_pt1 | contig 14659 bp, 7 predicted proteins | sample 23_EM_MG_FD_194515 | JGI IMG/M metagenome (GOLD analysis project Ga0307517, IMG submission 194515) | Populus trichocarpa ectomycorrhiza microbial communities from riparian zone in the Pacific Northwest, United States - 23_EM | ecosystem: Host-associated > Plants > Roots > Unclassified | place... | reverse complement strand
GATAAAGAAAAAACAGACTTTGCGGAAAAATCAAATATGTTAGGGTTTTATTTTCAGCGAAACAGATATATATGGTTAAAAATATAGATAAAAATATATTTTTTATGAAAATTATAAAATCCAAAAGTAAAATTTTGATGAGAGAATTCATAAATAAAAATAAAAAAGTTACAGGAACTTCAAGTAAGAGCTTTTCATAAAACCGTTAAATTTAAAGGATATTTGAAAATATAATAATAATTGCTTTTTAAAATATTTTTTGCTTAAAAAATATCAAAATAATATTTTTTATTTAAAAGAAAACAAAACTAGCATATATTTTTTTTATTTTAAGAAAATAGCACTGGTAGCATAGCATAATTAATAAAAATTTAACACGTTATACTACTTTTATTAGTGCAACGCTTAAAAATATTTATTTATACCAAAAAAAAGTTTTTATAGATTTTTGGGATTACATTATTATCCATAGCACAACCTTTTAAATCTTATCAGGCTGTGGTATTGAAAATAACACAACTAATTATATTATGCTTTTAAAAATAGCGCAATTATTTAAACTATGGTTTTATTCACAAATATGCTAAAATAACACAAGTAATTATATTATGCTCTTGAAAATAGCGCAATTATTTAAACTATGGTTTTTTTCACAAATATGCTAATTTATAAATAAAAAAACTCCTTTTTTGGAGTGGTTTTTTAAGATTATTGTGTTTTTGTTTTCTTTTGATTACTTATGACTCACTTACGAGGGGCTTCAAAGCCCAAAAAAAGAAGGCAACAACTTATATATAGATATTTAATGACATATCTTTCTCTGAAACTGAAAGAATGGAGATCCCCAGCTTTTTAAGCAGTTCATTTTGGTGCTTTTTTTTAAAAAAGTTATTTTTAGAGCATTGCACTTCTTAATTATTATTATTATTATTATTATTATCCTCCTAGGGAAACGCCCTCCTAAAGGCAAAAAGCCAAAAACTAATTTCCAACGACAGCCTTCAACTCCCAGCAAAACGTTATCCTATCGAACACCACAAATTACTTCTAGACTCCCAAAAGCTTCCCTCATTTCCCACCTCACAAAAAACCATGGCAACCCTTCGTTTCACTCCATCTCCTTCCTCCATCCTCACCAGACAGAAACTACCCACCGAACTCTCTTCATCTGAACTCAACTACAAAGCTGCCAGATCCTTGAAGACTGTAGTTAGGTCTTACAAAGTGGTGATTGAGCATGAAGGTCAATCCACAGAGCTGAAGGTGGAACCGGATGAGACCATACTATCCAAGGCATTGGACTCTGGATTGACTGTGCCTCATGATTGCAAACTTGGGGTGTGCATGACTTGCCCAGCAAAGCTAATAAGTGGCTCTGTTGATCAGAGTGAAGGTATGCTCAGTGATGATGTGGTGGAGCGCGGGTATGCACTGATCTGCGCAGCCTATCCAACGTCAGATTGTCACATTAGGCTTATTCCCGAAGAGGAGCTGCTGTCACTGCAACTAGCAACAGCTAATGACTAAATGCTTTGTGCCTAATGTTTTAAGTGAGGATTTTTGTTATCTCATGTTGAATCAGAGTATAATCTTTATCATACGCTTATTTTGCAATAGAATGCTGAATAGATTTGTCAAAATTTGGATCATCCCTGTCATCTCAATGCGACCAGCAAATCATATCTTCAAATAGTGTTGTCCTTTGAATTTGATTCAAATCCTCTGATAACATGTCCTCCTTAAAAAAAAAATCATTACAAGCGAATAAAACATGAGTGAAAAAAGGCTGCTTCTTCATGTCATTTTTTTCTGACTGCATATCTTATGAATTGTTGAATGTGGTCGAGAGGTGTAGATATATCCAATAGCAAGACATCGATTAAATAATGACATGAATTGTTGCAAGGGATTTCAAATTTTTTCATTCATTTGTGCACAACAAGCTTGAACAACACCTCGTCAGATCATATACAAAGACTAACGCAAGACGATCCTCAGTTCTAGTTTGCATACCACAAGTAACAGAGCATTACAATCAGCAAGTGTGCCCCTGGTTGTTGTAAGCAATGCCGATAGCAGCAGAATAGATTACGAACTTGCAACTCTCTAATGGTGGACACGAGTCCCTTGCTCAGCAAATGGAGGAACTGACCCTCTTTATGCCACTGGACATGAAATCCAAGCACTAAATTCTGTTCTAGTTAGCTAACTCGATAAAACTTTATCAACTGCTTCTATAAGGAGGGAAATGAAGCGCACTCCATTTCTCAATTATCTTTCTAAAAGCAGAGTTGTCTGGTACTACTTAAAAGAGAAGCTGTTTGCAACAAATGTAACCAATGCCATAATGTAAGGCTTGTAGTTGATAAAAGGAACTCATTGAACAGTCAACCCTGCATCAAGCTTCAAACCAGTGGATGGGAACCTAGCCTTCGATGGCTTCCTTTGCTTAAGCTTCACCTTCACATTAATGCCATTGTCGATAATAGCCTGCAGCACAATCTGAAGCTTTCCCTCCAATCTCTCCCCCTTTCTTGGCGTGTAGACCACATCATGAATATCATCTGCTAATGCTCTCTGAGCTAAAATCCCTCCAACAGCAGCACAAGCAGTTGCATTCTTGGTTGAAGCCAGGTCGAATTTAAAATCCTTAGATATCGAATGTGCCACTGCCACCACCTTACTAGTTACCCGGTGTATAACACAAGCGCGGACAGAGGCTTTTGATATGTAAATGTCAAGGCAAAATGGCTCATGATAAGGACCTGTAAGCTGATTGAAAGTCGGAGTCCTGATCTTCTTTTTCTCGGCACCGCCAGAACTATCCATGTTACTAACCAAAGTATAAACCTTCGGATCCTTTGCTATTCTTGGAAGTTTTTCAACATCAAAAGCTGAATTACAGCTTGGGTTTTCCTTCCTTTTGCTTTCTTTACTACTTTCATTCTTCTTTGAAGATTCTTTCCTTTCATTTCCCTTAGGATCATCTTTCCTCCTCCAAGAGTTCTTCCTGTGGAAGTCGAAACTGTACTCTTCAAACTCTTTGGAGTCCCGATCAAGCTTGTAAAAGAGATTACCTCGAATTCTCATATTATCAATCTCATCAAAATCAGGGTTACCCTGCAAAGATTTAACATCATCAAACTGCTCACCGAATGCCTCAATCACTGACTTCGCTTCCTTTTCCCTATCCAATCCTCGCCATGCATGAACTAAACTCGATGATACCTGCCAGGCGTCATCGTCCACGAGCTCAATATTATAACCATCCAAATTAGGCCTGCTATCACCGAGTAACGGAGAAAAATGAATCTTGCTAGAGTAGCTGGTTGACCTCTCTTGAAGCGATGCTTGTTCGGTCGTTTCGTTTGCCTTGTCAATAGTTGTGGAAGCCTTCGAGCAAAAGCTACTTACTCTTGAGAGAAAATGTGAGCTCAGTCGTGATTGGAGGCTGATGAATACCCTAACTCGGGTTGATGTCATTTTGGATTTCTGAATTTGAGATAAAAATAAGTGGGCAATTCATCAAACAATTGGTAGGCAACAGCCAGAAACCGAACTTTCTCCCCGCTCCTTAATAAACGAAGGCATGTTTGAAGTAGAGGCAAGTCCTTATCGTAAGATACCACCGCTACAAGGTTACAAACTGCGGAAAAAGGTAAAGAGAATCCAGTGTTTAACTTGGTTCGGAGTAAAATGGTCTTATGGTGGGGCCTGAGGACTCCATAGTAATCCAACTCAACGTCTATGCACAGCGCGATTGGTGTTCGCCTACCGCACCTTATTACGAATTAATAGAAGCAGTTTATCTACGCGGATAAACGGTGATTTGCATAATTTTTTTTTTATATTTTATTATGATAATATTACAAATAAATTTTAAAAAGTAAAAAATATATTATTTTAATATATTTTAAAATTAAAATTGTTTTGTAAAGCAATTACTAATATTAAAAATAATTACTAAAACAAAAATTATTTTAAAAAACAATTGTTAATATAAGTTAAAAATATCTAAATCATTACAAATGCGGAGATATATTATTTAAATAAAAAAATTTTCTAATATTTAAAAATTATATTGAGAATCACTAAAAGGAAAAAACAAGTTAGAAATAATTTGATTATTGTAACCAAATTCAAAATCTTTATATAAAAAGTCAAGTTCCAATGTGGGATGAGAGAAATCCTATATACAAGTCATGGATAAATAAAAGAACATAATGATTTTTTTTTTATAATGCTTAAGTTATATTTGAATTCTTCAGCCAACTAATTAAGAATAATAAATTTTACATTAATTAAGAAGATAATACCACTTAGAATAATAAAACTTTTGTATACTTATTTTAAGATATTTTGTTACCATTTCCTCTAATTATATGAATTTGTATAGAAAAAAGATTTTCATAAGGAAAATCTAGATTAGGTTCTCAACCTAAATTTCATTTTGATGAGGTTCCTTGTATATCTAATCTGGATTGAACCTGTAGGCTGGGGACTTTTGTGAGGCTACCAGGAAAACATATTTGGCCTGAGCGTGGGCTTCACACACCCCCTCCGGCTGCAACTAAGCTTTTCACATGCCTTCTGTCGGCGCGCATTCAAATAACAACTTGGTGTTCACGCTAAATATTTGTGAGGCGCTCCCACACTACAACCATTGCCACTTCTTGCCTGCATATAATGATCACTTGAAAATCCCATGCCACGGGCGGGAGAAATCTGGTCTATTATTGGCCGAGTTCCCATCGGCATCCCCTTGTCCCACCATGAACCAAAACCCAACGAGACAGTTGAAGGGAGTAATAAGGCAAGCGACGGTAACATCCCCCACCGCTGCCCTGAGGTTAAAAGATTTGCCCCCTCCTCAACAGTGATATATTAAATTTGGTCCGTTTTCCTTGGAGAGTTTTAACTTGATCCTTAAAAGATGAAAGACCCCTTCAGTTATTTATAAACAAAATTCTTCAAAATTGACATATTTGTTCCACTTTTCTAAAAGCAATTGTTTTTAATCCATAAAAAAACAAAATTTATCATTTTTGTCCCTAAAAAAGTACCTTAACATATGAATATTTTCCTGCAGGGAAGAAAATGTTAGCCCCCATGTCAATGAACCTGAAATCATCTCTGCCTTCACCAAGGCTTGGTCGAGTAAATACCATCAGTACTTGCAAGTTACCACAAACCCAGGAAACACAAACAACCTTATCTGCTAGCTAGAAAACCACCCTTTTAATGTCAGCGACAAAAGTTGATAGAACATAGTGCTCTTAGAAAACAAAGAAAAACTCCTGTATGTAAATTGATAAATATATCTCTGATGGATACGATCCGAATTCTGTGTAGATATTATAAAGATACTCACACTCAAGGAATCGTCTCTTGACATGAATACCACCAAAATAACACATGCTCAAATCACCGATGTACATGTGCATCTACCATTGGCCGTATTACAATTAACATCCGAACCCAGTCTTGATTTTCACCGGAGTAGCGAGTAGAGCACCGGAATTTTGAACAATCGAGGACACGGAATTTCCGAGCAAACAAAGTCTGATGAGTTACAGAAATTCTCATCAACCCAACTTTCGTAATGCATTCCAAGCTACACCAATCCAGACAAGCTCGAAAACTTTACGGGCAGTGCCTGCCGATTTGCCAATTTTCCCAATGCTTTATAGATTATCCATTCATACCACTCTAAAATTCTGTAATCTCTCCCCTAACGTCGGTTACCTGATAATTCTGCCAGGTCGATTTTGTGATGCTCCAGGAAGGGAGCTTCCTTTTAAGTTTAACATAACACGTGCCATGGCAAGGCTTTGCATTTATTACACTGTGCCTTCACAGAATTTACAAGGCACCGAATTGACACTTGTCCCTTTCAGACATGAAAACAACCATTCAACAACTGCACCCATACCACATCAACAGAATCATTTCATTCCACTAACCGCTTCCTGTCCTTTGGCCGTTTTTGGAATTCACCTCAACTACAAAATGTGAAACACAAGTCTTCTACTTTCATCTCTGCACGTTAAAAAACATTAGGACAGTTGGGGTGTCATATCACCAGCTAGTGATACATTCCACAACATTAGTTGGATGCCAAGTGCCATCTGATCAAGCAACAAGGACACCAGGATCACCAAGGCCGTAAATTGCGGGCATGATAAAGGCGGACGCTCAAACGGAAACAAACGCCACTTAGCTTCGATTTTGATTAAGATCTCAGCAAGCAATAGCGAGAATTCGTCAACACGCTAGATGGAATTTTTTCCCAATTCCGACCCACGCAAGAAATAAAAACGAACCGAACAGGATAGCAAGAAATAGTCTTTCTACAACTAACCCTAGTAACAGTGGTAGTACTTTCAGTTCATTGACATTGTTATGCTTCCATCATGATTACTTTCCACAATCACCTAGTGCTAGAGTTTGATCAATATTAGAAATACAACTTCTCACCATGGCAAAGCAAGAAGTAGAACAGTTATAATTAAACACACACGGATTGCTACCGTTAAGACGGTTAGTGATTACAAACAAGCCAGTTGAGAAAGCAAATGAGATTGGGGTCATCATATCAGTGGTTACCATCATCGAGTAGTCATGTCTATCGGTAGTAAGCCTGCTGATAAGCTGGTGCGAAACCATTGCCATACCCTCCATATGCTGGATAATTCAAAGGAGCTACAGGGTATGACCCAGCAATTGGAGCGGCAGCCTCAGGAGAGTAAGCATATGGAGATGGTGGACTCCTGCTGCCATAAACAGCCGGTGGAGAAGGATATGCCGGTACCCCAGTAGGGTATTGTGTATGTGAGGGAGACCTGACAAAAGTTGGAGGTGCAGGAAAAGATGACACATATGCATTCGTCAAGCGACCAGCCTTGGCTGGGGGCATTGGGCCACCATTGCTGGCACGTGTTCGTTTGTTGGCTGGAACCGCAGCTGGCCTTTTCTTCTCTGTCTTGGCCTTCTCCAGTTGTTCAAGGCGTTTCTTAAGGTTTTCTGGAGGGAACCGTGACTCTAGTTTGTAATCTTCAACGCACTTAATGACAGCCCGGAGCGCTGACTGCTCCTTTCGTGCAGCAAGATGCTACAAAATAGATTAAAAAAAAATAATGCTAATTAGTTGAGTTTCTCGTGGTTGCTCATGCAAAAGAATGAAATTCAGGAATGTGTGTACTTCAAAACCTTTTCTTCTCCCGAACAATTAACACAGTTACCCACAGTTACCCAAGCATGCATTACAAGACTTACAGGTATTGTTGCAGGCAAAGACATGATATTTCAAGCATAAAACATTTAATCAAAGACAGAGAGGCATAGATAATATAATTTTAGCCCCTAAAGTAATTGAAAAAACAATTGCATTTGAAATTAGCTCAAGTGAAGAAATGGTGGTTTGCCTAGTAGTTTGGAGAGACTACACAAATTATAGACGGGGAGGTACAGGATGGTGGCCAGTGACACCAAGTTATTTACAGGGGGGGTTTATGGAAAACATTAAAACAACCGCTGTAGGTCATACCCAAAAAATGAGAGCTTCACTCCCTATAGTAAAATGTTGTGTCTAGTTAAAAAAGAAAAAAGAACAAGGCTGTAAATTAATTCAATACTATGACCCCTGCAGTCATTTATCACTTCTGAGAAAAATGCAGCGTTTTTTTAAATCACCTACCAATGACGAAACACAAAATCAAGATCACCACACAGGTCAATCACATAACATGTGATCTGGTGTCCAAACACATGTTGCAGTTGAACTAGTTTCCAGTGACAAAATAAAGTCACATAATCAGTTCCTCAGAAAACAGGGCATATAAATTATCTGTGAACAAAAATCAACTAGTTATACTGGATAACAGGAAATACCGCAGCTCGACCAGTATTTTCAGGATCCTCCAATACAGAAGCTGCAGCCTTCTTAGCATCCTTCAAAAAAGCTTTCAGCAAGGGTACAGGGGGGAACTTATCCACAAGGCCAACTTCATAGGTGAAATGCACTGCATCAAGCTGTTGTCCCCTACTGATTAATTCTTCAATCATATCTGCATGTAAGAGCAGTGTAAAACCATCGAACTAATCTATAGCAAATATACTACACAATTAATGGGTTGCATCAAAATCCATGACAGTGACCAAAAGGCTACTTCAAAAACAACATGATCTGGTGATAATAACTGTAAAACTCGATGACATATTTGAGATTGAGATGAATAGATTTGAGATGAACTGATATATCTAACACACCTAATAATGATGTGTGCAGAGAGAAAATGCAAAGGATGTGTTGGATGAACTCTACTACAAATACATTATTTACACGGGCACATCTAAACTATCAAATCCATAACTGTTGACTTCTATAACAGCTAGATTCCAATGCTTCCTATAAAAAACATATCTTCACCAGTTTCAATGTAAGTTAAATAACAAAAAATTATTGCCCTCGTAATAGAAACAAGATGCTTTCCAACATTGGTTCATAATCAATGTACATCAATTTGTCAGGAACAGAACAAAAAACTAGTATGCACGTCAAGCAGCTGGAAGACTAAAGCACATCAAATGGCAATAGAACGTGCAAAACTGCTTGGAGCAATACCTTCTCATTTTTACCACTAGGTTAAAAAGGTCACCCTCCTCATGACATGTAACTTCCAAGACCACAAATCAACAAAAACCCAAACTAGATATAAGGCGATCAAAGCCCCATGGCAGGAAATGAAAGGTCGATGTAGCCTACAGATTCAGTAATTAGCACTGAACAGAAGCACATTAAAACGAAATTGATCCCATTCCCCATTCCACCAATCAAATCGTACAAGGGCATTTAGCTAAACGCACGCAAGGAACCAAGGCAACCATATCATGAAGCTCATAAGCTTATCTTGAGGAATTCTCAAGTTCTCAACCATGTCTGGATCACAAACAACCTACATATGCACACTGCATGAAAGGGATCTTAAAAAGCTAGATGTAGCAATCAAAATCCCTAAACAAGAGCCACACTCTCTCAAAATGAAAACTTTGATACATCATGTGTACATTCTCTTTGTTTCCATTAATCCCTTGAGTTTTGCAAAAACATACATCGCATTTTCTCCCACACTGAAGTGTGCGATGGCACACCCGTCCTTCACTTAGTTTAGGGACCAAGATCCGCCATACACTCTCCAAAAAAAATAAACTAAGTAAATATCAACTAGCGACATATTTTTGTTGTTTTGAATCTTGATTGCAGGCTCAGACACTTTGTCGGCAGAAAACAATATTTTTTTCCCCAACACAGACCAATAAATGTAAGCTTAAGAAAAAACGAAAACAACAAGAAAACATCTCAAAACAGAAAGCAAAACACAAAACCCGGAAATAAATAATGAAGCAAAACATACCAGGCATTTTATCACCCAACCCAAGAGAGACAGCAAGCTTAGGCATTTGTTTCCTCCAAGCAGACCCAACAACAAGCTTCCTATACAAATCCACATCATCCTTCTTCACAATCCCGAAAGTCACCAAATGCTGCAAGAAAGTATGCACATCAGGAGTCTTGACATTCTCAATCCCACCTCTTTCCTCCAAACTCTTCTTCCAAGTCTCCGCTATCTCCTTCGCTCTCTCCTTAACAGTAGGCGTAACTAACAACCTGGATTTCCCGATTACTGGGTCCACGACAACCGGAATCAAACTCTCCAAGATTAACACACAAGCCCATCCTAAATCATTTCCCTTTTCACCACTTCTTTCCCCTCTTTTATCCACCGGAAACACCTCCGATATCGCTTCTATAACAAACTTTGCCGGATCCACACACTCAGCTAGAGCCAAAGGAATTTGCTTCCTCAAAATTTCAATTTCCTTCTTTTTGGTAATCACAAAATTCCAAAAGTCACGCGACTCCATTGTCAAACAGAGAGACTTCAAAACCATAAAAGATCCATCTCCATCATCCACCTCTCCATCCGGATTTTCATAATCAGGATCTGACAGTGACTTGAGAGCTAGTTCCCTGTGTTCTTCGACGCGCTCTAGTGCGATCTCGACGCTACCGTCGATTGTTACCTCGCGCTTCTTGAGCGAAGCAAGGGAAGCTTTTGTTTGGTTGTCTAGGGTTTGGATTTTGTGTTTCAGAGCTTCTGATTTCTTCTGGAGGTTTTGTTCCAGTGAAGTGAAGTGATCGGAGAGTTCTTTCCAGAGGAGAGTGCAGCTTGTCATCAGTGAAGTTTGACGCTGGAACTCGTCAAAGCTGGGCCGAGTTAGCTCAGTTAACTCGCCTGGATCGGGGATCGACCCCATGGTGGTGGCTGTTTCGATCAAGTTTTCGGTAACAGTGGGTGAAAGTTTAGAGGAAGAAACCCTAGAACCGAGAGAGAAAGATCTAGGGAAGAGAGAGAGGGGGGGATAAAGTTAGCTAGAGGGAACAAGACAGCGATGACATGGAGCGTTTCAGAAAAGGACACGTGTAGTGGCGACTAAGGAGAAAGTGGTAATGGAGGGGTCTAGAATGCGCCGGGGATGCGTAGGAACTGAGGTTCGCACCAAAAGAGTGGGTGGAGATTAACGTGAGCGGGTGCGCAGGATAAGAGAGGGGGAGCATGACGTAAGATAAATGGAGGGGGGAGTTGGTTTGGGTTGGAAGTGAGGACAAGAAGGGATGAGATTACTTTCGCGGAAACCGAAGAGAGATCGTAAAAAAGCAAAGTGAAATGGAAAGGGAGAGGGTGGGCCAGGCCCACTTGTGACCACCACATGGGTGGGAGTCAGATAAAGTAAAGTCATTGCCGGTGTAACAGTAGTAGCTTAGCATAACCATTCTTCGTGGAAATTAGTATGTATGTATGTATGCATGCATGCATGCATGAATACAGCGAGAAGCATCCATCCATCAGCCATCAAGTACTGCGGCTGCTGAGGAGTCCAGTCCAGACCAGAGATTCAGTCATGCGCATCATTTTTCTATGACCTTGTGAGAGAAAAAAAATCTAAGCTAAAATCTTGCTTGCGACTTTATGCAGACGTATGGGAGGACTCCACTTGGCATGTCCTGATATGTTTTTATAGTGACTGATTGATCCAGTTGACCCTTACTTTTACTCCTCCTGTTTTTTACCTAAAAGTAAATAAATTTTTTATGTTTGTGTACATAAGGAAATTACATTTACATTTACCCTTTGTATTTATTTATAAAATGTACTCAGACAGTTGAGAACTTTCTTGTGCCGAGGTTGTTTGCCCTTCCATATTTGCATGTTCGTATCATTGTTGGTGGCTTTTTTCTAATCATTTTTTTGTCCTTAAATTTTATTTTATTTTGTTGTTCTCGAGTGTCATGTTTTCATGCTTGGAGTTTACTTTGCTTTATATATCACTTCACTTCTGTGTTGTGACAAATTATCTCTACATTGCATGAAAATTACTATTATATAATAAAAATAAAAAAATTGATTATAAAAAAAAGACTAAAATTAACAGCATGGATTCTCAGTTTATAAAATAGGAGATTTTGGGCCAAGTACTACCTTTACATAGCATGTACCAATGTATTGATCCCACTCCATAATGGATTAATAATAATTTTTTAAATAAATATATATAAAAAAAATTATTTTTTAAAAAAGATTTGAATTTGACGATAAAGTCAGACCCAAGACACTTGTTATTACATTTCAAAAATATTTTTATTAATTATTTTAACTGTGGTAATTTATAAAATATTTTTATTAATTATAGATTTATAAGAAAAAACATGATTGATATAGCATGTTTGTTATTGCATTTCAAAAATAATTTTTTTTTATTTTTTCTCTGCTTTAAATTATTTTTTTTTATTTTCAAAATATTTTAATGTATTACTATTGAAATAAATTTAAAAAAATAAAAAAAATATTGTTTTACTATATTTAAAACAAAAATACTTTTGAACAAAAACTATATCGGTAACAACCATAAAATAGAATTTTTATTGAAGGAATAACAAATTCATAAACATGAAAAATGAATTATTTCAATAGGAAGATGTGACTTGAATTTTTAGATGTAAAGTGTTAAATTAATTTTTTTTTATGGTTTGTTGTTTGTAAATTATTTATACTCTGTTTATAAATAATTTTTTGATCTACGTTACTTAGATCTAGCAAATATATTTGGCTCAAGTTTACTTTAATAATCATAAAAACAACAATAATAATAATGAATAATAAGCATATTAATAATAATAATAATAATAATAATAATTGAAGATAGAAATTTTATCGAGAGAATAACAAATTCATAAACATGAAACATAAATTATTTAAATAATAATATATAATTTGAATTTTCATATTTAAATCACTAAATTAGATTTTTGTAATGATTTGTTTATAATAATTAAGATGTGTTTGCTTGGGTCTGGCAATCATGTGTGATGCCAGACCCAAAAAAGGTATGGCAGACCTAGGCGAGTAGGTCTGCAGACCCAGGCGCGTAGATCTGGCTCAAGCATCCAGGGTTTGACAAACATACATGATCTCAATGGTAGGTGTCTAACAACCATATCATTCTCTACCATCAAACTCTAAAAAACTCAAACAAATTATTTTATTTTTAATTATTCTTTTAATATCAAATATATCTCATCAAAAATATAATCTAGCTACATGCCTAATAAGTTTATTTAGTAAAAACAACCGAATCATTATACTGCTAAAACCAATAATGAAGTTATAGCATGTATGTTTCCAATTTTTATAAATCGGGAAAGTGTAGCTAGTAGCATAGTGATGGATAGAGGAACAAGTGGTCCCAAATTACCCACGAATAGAGCATTGCTACCGGGGGCGTGTATTTATTTTTTATTAACAGAACACTAATAGTTGTTTTGGAAAATATAGCCTAGCTTCTAGAATACTATTAAATAGTATTTTGTATTTTATTTTTAATATTTTCAATATTAAGTTGTTTTGAAAACTATATCTCATGATTTTTTTTATGTTGAGTTATGTATTAGTTTCATTAATATTTTTTTACAAGAGGATTATCTCGATTTCATAATTCAATATGTGGATTCGACAAGTTCATATAGATGGATTCTGATAGGTTTTTTTTGAATATTTTATTAATTTAATATTTTTTGACTAAAATTATTATGGTCCAATCACTAATTTATCAAGTTAACCATTGTCTATATAATATATAATTATCTCAATATTTTATTTAAAAATATCATTCCATATACTGCCTTACAAATATTTAAATAAAATACATCATTTAATATATTTTATATTGATTTTTCATGTTAAAAAGAACGACCCGAACTCACAGCAGCGCGGCCCTGTATAACATCTGTTTCTGCAATACTGTACCTAAGTGGGCTCACAGCGCAGAAATCTTACATGCCGGTTTTAACGCTAGACTTTGGGTTGTGAATAGTAATTAGAAGGGCGGCGCTTTTATTTATTCAACGCCGGGCCCGTCAAATAACTAGAGAACTCATCTGAATTCTACCTGCCCCGATTCAGTTGAAAGAACAAGGAAGAAGGCCTGTGGGTTGAACTTTCGAGAACAGAGTTGATCGAACCCTTGATTAAATTTGAACGGAAGAATGATCTGTTTCATTCGCCGTGCATGTGTGGATGTCCACCTTACTCTCAACAATTTCATCGAGCTCTGCGAAGAAATGGCTTACGATCATGTGGAAGTCCACCGCCGGGAATTTTCAAATCTCCATTTACTATAATTATTGAGCGGTCCACCGATGGCCATAATTGTGTAGCTAAGCCTCCAATAAGTACCAGGTAGCCGAGGTTTAAATAAGTGTCAACTCATTGATAAATGCTTCGTTCATGCAAACAAGAAAGTTGGTGGGTCCGTTTCGGGTCTGTTCCCATTAAATAAGACATTGTTTGGATCCAATTGTATTCTTCTCCTCTTCGAGGACGTATAGCATCGCCATCGTTTTTCATCAAGTCATCACGCATCCTCAGAAGTTGGACCATAGGATCAGATTGGGAGGGGACAGTTGGTTGCTGGATTGCTAATCATCTAATTTAAAGGGGAAAAAGAAGAAGAAGGAAACAAGAACAGGTAGCAGCAGGGAGGATGACATCGTGTCTTCAGCTGCTGTGCACAAATACAATAGCAGCACGTCAAACGGAACATAGGGTATTATACCATTTCAACGATGGAAAGTAACGTTAAAATATCTTGGGTTAAAAAAATATTTAAAAAATAATATAGTTTTAACATATCCCTCACTTTTAATTTTGGATTTGTATTAACACAATAGTAGCACGTCACACTCTTACTTCCATGACCACATACATATTCCTATAAAAATTGTCATGGCCCAGGAAATGACCGTGGGAGAGCAAGGTGCTTCCTCCTGGTCCCCTCTCACACTGATCATTGTTACTAAGATCCTGTTTGTCTGCTGGAAAATAATTTTTTTTAGAAAGTAAATTCTGGAAAAAGTAAATTTCGGGAAAGTATTTTTTGATATTTGGTAGTGTAATGAAAAATAAGTTGAAAAACATTTTCCAGTGTTTGGTTATGTCATGGAAAATGAGCTGTAAAATAACTTATTAATGTTTTATTTTTTTCAAGTTTATTAAAATAATGAGGAACAAATCTTACAAATTAAAAAGTTGAATGAGAATGA
>Ga0307517_10008552_pt1 | contig 14661 bp, 10 predicted proteins | sample 23_EM_MG_FD_194515 | JGI IMG/M metagenome (GOLD analysis project Ga0307517, IMG submission 194515) | Populus trichocarpa ectomycorrhiza microbial communities from riparian zone in the Pacific Northwest, United States - 23_EM | ecosystem: Host-associated > Plants > Roots > Unclassified | place... | reverse complement strand
ACTATGTGTACCTCGGTAACCGGCTCATCATCATACTTTTTGACGATGTTCAGCATATCTTCCATGGTATACTCCCAGCCATCAGCACGCTGTTTAATCAGCCTGGAGTACGAGCAAAATTTACAGTCGTAAACACAAAGATTGGTCGGTTCAATATGAAAATTGCGGTTGAAATAAGTCTTATCACCATGCTTTTTCTCACGGATATAATTGGCCAGGACGCCCAAATAGCTCAACTCACCCTTTTCAAAAAGCAGTACGCCTTCGTCAAAGGTAATGCGTTCGTTATTCAGAACTTTTTGAGCAATGTGCTTAAGATCAGCAGGAAGATCAGGATTTTGTATTAATACCACTAAATCACCAGGTGAAGCCATACACGGAAAATTTTGTCAAATGTACTAAAAAGCGCAAAATTTTGGTTTTACACGATGGCCTATTGTTCAACTATGCCGGGTAACGGTATTAAGTTTACAATGAGGTGATGGACGATATCTGCTGAATACCAATAAAACAGTTGTCCTGACAGCCTTTTGGATAATAGCCCGCCTCAGATATTAATCCACTATTTCTTGTCTCAAAATAAATATCATTTTTAACGGGATCAGCATTAAGCCACGAATTTTTGGCCTTTACATATATATCATCCAGGGTCATTACCTCACCAACATCGGGATGTGTGTTCAGAGTAACCCCTTCTTCATGCCATTGGTTCATAATAACTTTTTTGGCAGCATTTTGTAAAGCATCAGCCATATAAGCATATGCTGTAAAGTCCCTTGCTATAACTTTGCCATTTTTTACAGTGGTCTTTATCTCTGTTAAATTAATTGCAGATTCAGCGTATGCTGTAACTATCGTATAGGTATAGGAATTATTGATGGTTTGCTTATAAGCAAGCCAGGCATTGTAACTGGTGTTATAGTTTAAAACAAATGCAGTGTCTGCCTTCAAAGTGACGGAATCAGTAGTTGAAATATTACCTTTTGTTTTGGTGGTATTTTTTATAGCGTCTTTTTTGCAGGAAAAAAACACAGTCAGCCCCAAAATGATAAGGCAAAGTTTGGTTCTCATATAAAGGTTATTTTCAGGTTATTATAAAATTACAAATAATACCATGCGTTTGCCAAATAATCTCGTTTATTTTGAAGAATACATTTTAATATGAAAATCGAGACCATAGCTATCCATGCCGGTAATCATAACGACGAATCATCAAAAGCAGTGATACAACCTATCACCATGTCAACCACTTTTGTAAGAGCGGCTGATGGTTCTTTTCCCGCCGGATATATTTATAGCAGATCAAGCAATCCTAACCGAACTTCGCTCGAGAATGTATTGGCCAAACTGGAAGGCGGTGCTGATGCGGCAGCTTTTTCATCGGGCAACGCAGCGGGGATGGCGGTTTTTCAGACTTTAAAACCAGGCGCACATATTATAGGCCCTGATGATATGTATCACGGTTTACGCAACCAGATCAAAAATCTATTTGCAGATATATTGGAGTTCGATTTTGTTGATATAAATGATCCGGCTGTTTTAAACGCGCATATCAAAACAAATACAGGATTAATATGGATAGAAACACCTTCCAATCCATTATTAAAAATAACCGACATTAAAGAGGTGGTTGGAGCTGCACACAAGCATAATATTAAAGTAGTTTGCGATAATACTTTTGCTACCCCGATCGGGCAACAGCCCTTAGCTTTGGGTGCTGATTTAGTAATGCACTCCTCCACCAAATATTTTGGTGGCCACAGCGATTTGATGGGTGGCGCCTTGATCACGGCAGAGAAAAGCGAATGGTGGGCCAAAATACGGCAGGTACAGGAGATGGGCGGCGCAATCCCCTCGCCTATGGATTGTTATTATCTAACCAGGAGCATTAAAACACTTCCATATCGTGTTAAAGGACATGTACACAATGCACAATTATTAGCCGAATACCTTCAACAGCATCCAAAAATTGAAAGTGTGATGTACCCCGGGTTACTTTCGCATCCACAATATTATATTGCAAAAAACCAGATGCTCAATTTTGGGGGCATGCTTTCTTTTTGTGTGAAAGGCGGATCGGATGAAGCCAGGAAAGTAGTTAACAAGTTGAAGATATTCACCCAGGCAACCAGTCTCGGCGGCGTCGAAAGTTTAATCGAACACCGCGCATCAGTTGAAGGTCCGGATACTAAAACACCGTATAATTTGCTACGTGTGTCTGTGGGGCTCGAACATATTGATGACCTGATAGATGACATCGAACAAGCATTGTTATGAAGTGAAAGACAAAAGGTTAAAGCCGAAAGGCTCTTCTTTCAGAAACATTAGAAGAAGACTTTTTACCTTTCCCATTTGCCCTCAATTCCTGAAATAAGCCATCGCTTCTTTGCCTAACGCCCTTCTCAAAATGCCGATCTGCCCAATATGGTAAGACTGGTGATCATTAATAAATGCCCATAATCCGGCAAGGGTATTATCAAAAGGCGCAATTGGATGTTTCGCTTCGATAACAGAATTTAATGCTGCATCAGGCAAATTAGCCAAACCTGCTCTGATAGCCGGTGTTACTTCGTTCCATTTATTCCGGATCTGGTCAAGGGTGGGGAACTCTCCTTTAGGCATCTTTCTTTCCTCTTCGGTTGAGCCCTGTATGGTTAAAAAATGTCCAGTCCAGGGAATATCCACTAGCGCCCCGCTGATACGGACAAGATTACGTTGTGCCCATAAAAGATGTCCGGCAAGCCATTTGATATTGTTCAGAGGCTCGACAATTGCTTTATTGGCCTCATCATCGCTAATGTTGTTAATCACATTATTGAATAGTACATCATGCAGGTCGTACTGTGCTAAAAGTTGATTTTTTGTTGACATGGTAAGTTTTTTATCAAATTTAGATACAATAAACACCATCCATGAGGTGTAAAGACGCCATATGAGGGGCTTTTTGCGCCATTTTAAAGCTTAGAACAGAAAGGTAAAAGCAGAAAGCTAAAGCAATTTGAGATTCTGTGCTTTATGCTTTCAGCTAAAATTTAAAATATAATTTGGAGATATGCCTCCATATGCGCTATGTTTGCAACAATATTTGGTATCAATACCTCAATCATTACCTCTCATACAGGTTTTGATTTATAAAGAAGCGGCGACGAGATCAGGCTCAAAGACCCGCTGGCAACCCTCCAAGGTGGAGAAGGTGCCAAATCCTGGCCCGGAGAATGGATCTCCGGGAGATATAAATTAACAACCATGAAAAATTTGATTAAAATCACATTCCGCAATCTTCTTAGTACCCTTAGGGGCCTGGCAATTTCTTATAGCTATTCCAACCGCTATATGTGCATGTGTTGCTGTTGTTAATCCGCACGTCTGAATTTATTTAGAAAACGTGTATCCACCAGGAAAGGCTTTTAGCTTTACCTGTACCAACATCAAATAATCGCTAACATTCAAGAAATTAATATTAAAATTTACTGCCATGTCAACATTAAAATTTGAAACACTGCAACTACACGCCGGACAAGAAGCTGATCCAACCACTGGAGCCCGCGCCGTTCCGCTTTATCAAACCACTTCGTTTGTTTTTAAAAATGCCGAGCACGGTGCAAACCTGTTCGCGTTAAAGGAGTTTGGAAATATCTACAGCCGTATCATGAACCCTACTACCGATGTGTTTGAAAAACGCATAGCGGCATTGGAAGGTGGCGTAGCAGCGCTGGCGACAGCATCGGGCCAGGCAGCACAGTTCCTGGCATTGAATAATATACTGCAGGTCGGAGATAACTTTGTTACTTCACCTTACCTGTACGGCGGCACTTACAATCAGTTTAAAGTATCTTTCAAACGATTAGGTATAGATGTGCGTTTTGCAAAAGATGATTCAGCCGAAAGTCTTGAAAAACATATTGATGATAAAACAAAAGCCATTTATGTTGAAACCATAGGCAACCCTGAATATAATATCCCCGATTTTGAAAAGATTGCGGCCCTGGCAAAAAAGCATGATCTGCCATTGATAGTAGATAATACTTTTGCTGCAGGCGGTTACTTGTTCCGTCCTTTGGAGCATGGTGCTCATATAGTGGTCGAATCAGCTACTAAATGGATAGGCGGTCATGGTACAAGCATTGGCGGCGTGATTGTTGACGGTGGAAATTATAACTGGGGCAATGGCAAATTCCCTCAATTCACCGAACCATCCGAAGGTTATCACGGATTGGTATTTTCCGATGTATTCGGTATTGGCGGCCCGTTTGGCAATATCCAGTTTATCATTCGCGCCCGTGTTGAAGGCTTGCGCGATTTCGGTCCCGCAGTATCACCATTTAATAGTTTCTTGTTCATACAGGGCTTGGAAACACTTTCACTGCGTGTTCAACGCCACGTGGACAATGCATTGGAACTGGCTAAATGGCTTGAGGCTCATCCGCAGGTAGCTAAAGTAAACTATCCGGGATTAGCGTCATCACGTTATCACGCGCTAGCCAAGAAATATTTAAAAAATGGTTTCGGCGCGGTATTATCCTTCGAAATAAAAGGAAGTAAAGAATTAGCCGGAAACTTTATCGATAGTTTGCAATTGGTAAGTCACCTGGCGAATGTTGGTGATGCCAAAACACTGATCATACAGCCATCGGCTACCACCCATCAGCAGCTTTCTGATGATGAACAATTGGCAGCAGGTGTTACACCGGCTTCATTACGCGTAGCGGTAGGCATTGAGCATATTGATGATATAAAAGCAGATTTTGAACAGGCTTTTGCTAAAATAAAAGCAGGGCAGCCTGAACTTATCCTCAATTAATTGAGGACGCAACTACGTTTTTTAGTTTTTTTAAGTGATATATAAAGTTATTCCGGAATGTGGCTGATCAATATCAGCCGCATCCGCAATAGCAAATAAACAGAATGAATACACAGACTTTTAAATATTCGCAGTCATTCAAACTTGAATCGGGCAAGAAATTGCAGAACCTGGAAATTGGTTTCCATACTTATGGCAAACTGAATAAGGAACGGGATAATGTAGTGTGGGTATGCCATGCACTCACTGCAAATTCTGATGTTTTTGACTGGTGGAAGGGGTTGTTTGGTGCGGACAATTATTTTAACCCGGACGAATACTTTATAGTATGTGCCAATATTTTAGGTTCGAATTATGGTACAACCAGTCCGTTAAGTGAGAACCCTGTAACGGGTCAGCCTTATTATTTATCATTTCCCGAAATCACCGTTCGTGATATGGTGAAAGCACATCAATTACTGGCTGAACATCTTGAAATTAAAGATATCAAAATATTATTGGGTGGATCTTTAGGCGGGCAGCAAGCTTTGGAATGGTCCATTATGGAGCCCAATCGCATAAAAAATGTCATCCTGATCGCTACAAACGCCCGTCATTCTCCCTGGGGAATTGCTTTTAACGAGTCACAACGATTGGCCATTACTGCTGACAGAAGCTTTTATGCCAACAAACCCGACGGTGGAGCAAAAGGTCTGAAAGCTGCGCGAAGCATCGCCCTGCTCTCCTATCGCGGTTACAAAACCTATTCGGTAACACAGCAGGAAGACAGCGATAAAAAGACTGATGATTTTAAAGCATCATCCTACCAAAACTACCAGGGCGACAAACTGGTGAACCGCTTTAATGCCTACAGCTATTGGTATCTTACTAAAGTAATGGATTCGCACAACGTGGGTCGTGGCAGGCATGGAGTAGAAAAAGCATTAAGCCTTATCAAAGCTAAAACATTGGTGATCGGTATTAAATCTGATGTGCTGTTCCCTATTGAAGAACAGCAATACCTGTTCAGGCATATACCTAAAGCTGCATTTGCTGAATTTGATTCATTTTATGGGCACGATGGCTTCCTGATAGAAACAGAAATACTAACCAATATTATCACATCATTTTTTAAAACAGACGTAAAAGGAAAAATTATAGAACTGCAACAATCCGCATAATGAGTAAAAAACTAACTATCGGTCTTTTTGGCTTTGGCGTAGTGGGCCAGGGGCTTCATGATATTATAAAGACCAAAAATTTAAACATCGAAATTGTTAAAATATGTATAAAGGACGGGAGCAAACAACGTTCCCTTCCGTCCCACCTGTTCACAACCGACAGAAATGAACTGCTTGATGACCCCAACATCAATACGATCGTCGAACTGATCAATGAGACCGAACCTGCTTTTGAGATTGTTTCCAGAGCCTTAAGTACTGGTAAAAACGTAGTCTCGGCCAGCAAGAAAATGATTGCCACACATTTGAATGAACTGATAGACCTCCAGCACCAATATGGCACCTCGTTGCTGTATGAAGGAGCTGTGTGTGGCAGTATTCCTATCATCCGGAACCTGGAAGAGTATTATGATAACGAATTGCTCCATTCTATTTGCGGTATATTCAATGGTTCATCCAACTATATCCTTTCAAAAGGCTTTATCGAGAACATGGATTATGCCTCAGCATTAAAACAAGCTCAGGATCTGGGCTTTGCCGAAACCGACCCCACCATGGACGTTGGCGGATATGACGCTAAGTTTAAACTGGTGATAGCTGCAGCACATGCTTACGGTGTCGTTGTAAAACCTGAAGAAGTGTTCAATATAGGTATACAAACCCTATCAGCCTATGACCTGCAGTATGCACGCGAGAAGAACCTGAAGATCAAATTGGTTCCGGTAGCGAAAGAGCTGGACGATAAACATGTGGCTCTATTCGTTTTACCAAAATTTGTAAATGAGAGTGAGTTTCTTTATAATGTTGAATATGAATACAATGGCGTAATTGTACAGGCTGCCTTTGCCGACCAGCAATTCTTTTTTGGTAAGGGCGCTGGCGGTCACCCAACAGGTTCGGCAGTGTTATCTGATATCGCTGCTTTACGTTACGATTATCAATACGAATATAAAAAGGCCAAATCAAAGAAAGATTTGAACTTCACCAATGATATTGAGATCAACATCTATTTACGTTATGAAGATGATGACCTGGTGGAAGCTTTAGGTTTTGAATACATCCATGAGCGCTATTTATCAGGTAATTATAAATTTGTTATCGGGAAGATCAATCTCCAAAAACTGATCGATAACCAACATCGTATATTAAACGAAAGGGCTTTCATAGCCTTTGCCGATCAGCTAAAAGGGGTCAGTTTAGCCCCGGCGAAAAAACAAGCAGCCGAAGTTTTTGAATAAATGCTTCGTTGTTTATGAAGAAAGGCTCCTTAACGGGAGCCTTTCTTTTTTGTATATATGTGTATAATTAGGGGCTATTTATATGGCTCTGTCTAAATCCCATCCTTCCAGGTAATCAGCCACACGGCGCAGGAACGATCCACCCAGCGCACCATCAACCACACGGTGATCGTACGACAATGACAGGAACATCATATGCCTGATAGCAATTACATCACCAGCCCTCGTTTCAATAACTGCCGGTTTCTTCTTGATCGCACCAACAGCTAATATAGCAACCTGTGGCTGGTTAATGATCGGCGTACCCATCACATTGCCAAACGAACCTACATTGGTAATGGTAAAAGTACCGTCCTGTACATCGTCGGGCTGCAATTTGTTGTTACGGGCGCGGTTAGCCAGGTCATTTACCGATTTGGTAAGGCCTACAAGGTTCAGTTTATCTGCGTTTTTAATAACAGGCACGATCAGGTTGCCACTTGGCAAGGCTGTAGCCATACCAATATTTACTGCAGCTTTTTTGATGATCTGGTAACCATTTACAGATACATTGATCATCGGCATATCTTTTATGGCCTTTACTACAGCTTCAATAAATATCGGGGTAAAGGTTATTTTTTCACCTTCTTTTTTCTCAAATGCACCTTTGTTTTTTTCACGCCACAATACCAGGTTGGTCACATCAGCTTCAACAAACGAGGTTACATGCGGTGATGTATGTTTACTCATCACCATATGATCGGCTATCAGCCTGCGCATCCTGTCCATTTCGATGATCTCGTCACCACCTGTCGCTGAGACTGCCGGTGCAGATTTTTCTTCAGAAATTGGTTCAGGTGCCTTATAAGCAGACGCTTCAACTTTAGGTTGATGAGTTTCCTGCGCAGGAGTATAAGAGGCCTTTTGCGGTTCTTCTTTCCTTTCCAGGGATGCCGGGTTTTGCAGGTAATTCAGCAGATCGTCTTTAGTTAAGCGGCCCTCTGCCCCTGTTCCCGGTATTTTGTCCAATTCCTCTACACTGATACCTTCCTGCGTTGCAATATTTTTTACCAGTGGGGAATAGAATCTTCCTGAACCTTTAAAGTTTTCTGTACTTTCTTCTTCTGGTTTTGCTTCCAATTGTTCTAAACCCGGTATAGGTTCAGAAGTAACAGCTTCTTCTTTGGGCTCTTCGGGTATATTTATTTCCTCTGGTTCGGCAGCGGGTTGAGGAACTTCCTCAGCCTCTTCACCACCTTCGGTTTCGATAATAGCTATTACCGCCCCTACTTGTACCACATCATTTTCGCTGCAAAGTTGTTGTACCAGCTTTCCTGATACAGGAGATGGTACCTCTGAATCAACTTTATCGGTAGCAATTTCCATCACTGCCTCGTCTGCTTCAATATAATCTCCTGGATTTTTGTTCCATTTGATTATAGTAGCTTCAGCAACGCTTTCGCCCATTTTTGGCAGTAACAGTTGGTATTTGGCCATATAACTCTATATATAATTGGTCAAAATTAGTCAATTAGTTTTTAAATTCCTTTAGCAATAAATGCAGCATATTTAATGCGGCTATTGCTGTCCTTTCAATATTTTGCTGACGCTTATTACCAAACAAAAACTTTTTGGTAAGCGTCTTTTGCGCATTAGCTACTCCTATCCACACGGTACCCACAGGTTTTTCTTCAGTTCCACCATCAGGTCCGGCTATACCGGTAACAGCAATAGCATAATCAGATTTAAAATTCAGCAATGCGCCTTCAACCATTTCGGTAACTGTTTCCTTGCTTACCGCACCATATTGCCACAGTGTTTCATTTTTTACCCCCAGTATACTTTCCTTCAGCTCATAAGAGTAGGAAACCGCACCCCCAAAATACACTTTTGACGATCCCGGATGCTGGGTGATCAGGTGTGCAATATATCCACCTGTACAACTTTCAGCAGTAGATAAGGTAAGCTCTCTTTCAGCCATATAGTTTAATATGGCCTTTTCAAGGGCTATATCCTCTTCTGTAACTACCGATCTGCCAACACGTTCAACAATCTTCCCGGCAAAGGCTTCGACTTCATTTTTTAAAGAAATTTCATCATCACCGTAGGCACTTAAACGCAAACGTACCTGTCCAAGTTTAGGTAAGTAAGCTAATTTTATATATGACGGAAGTGAATCCTCTATATCAGCTATCTTTTCGGCCAAATAAGATTCTCCTTCGCCTGCTGTCAAAATAGTTTTATGAACAATAAAAGGAAGACTGAATGTTGCTTTTAGCCTGGGTATCACCGATTCCTCCATTATATACATCATTTCGTGCGGCACACCCGGCATCGACATGTATACCTTACCTTCATAATTAAACCACATACCCGGCGCGGTCCCGTTGGTATTTAAAATTACTTCACAGTTTTCAGGTACGAGGGCTTGCTGCCTGTTAACAGCAAGTAATTCGGCATTGGCTCCCCTTAAACGGCTAAATATCTTTTCGACATTCTCCAGTGCAGCCCTGTTCTCTACTAATCCGACTCCAAAATATTCGGCAAGTGTTTTTTTGGTGATATCATCTTTTGTAGGACCAAGTCCGCCGGTGATCAGAATTATATCTGCCCGTTGATGGGCCTCGTTAAGTGCATTAAGAATATGCTGTTTGTCGTCAGAAACCGATGAAATTTGCTTCACCCTGATACCAACGGCATTTAGCTTTTGAGCCATCCAGGCCGAATTGGTATCTACAATCTGTCCTATTAGTATCTCATCACCAATAGTAATTATTTCAGCTAACATTTCGCAAAATAAGCGTTTTTTATTGATTTGGATTGTAATATTGATTACTGGTGTAATCGCTTCTTTTGGTGAGCTTCAGATCCTGCAAAATAGTTGCTTTTACGCGCAGGGTAACATTATATGATTTATAGTACCCAAATGGCAGCCATTGCATCGACAGGTCCCAGCAATGCAGGTCACGGTAAATACCGAATGAGGTGGCGCTGCTCAGTTTGCCGGCTCTGATATCGTAGTTGGTTGTATACTGTACTTTCCACTTAGGTGTGATGCTTACGTCTCCGCTCATCTGAACTGTATTGGTAATAAAGGTAGAAATATAGCTGTTGTTATAATTAAAGCTATAATTAACCGAGAGATTCCAGGGGACATTAAAATCAACATATGCACTTGGGTCACTATTGAGTAAAGCGAGCTTTGCAGCCTGTTCGGGATTCATGTTTTGCAGTGTATTACCCGGTGTGGGTGTAGTATTGGTTTGAGGCTTGAAAACCGCCGGATTTAAACTTGCACTCGCCGATACATTGAATGATGTTAACGTCGGGAACTTTCCGTCCTGGAAAGTATAGCGGTTAATAGGAGTCTTATACCTCGTTATTCCACCATTCGTAATTGAATCACGCACTTGGGTCACATACGGATCCAGGCTTCCTCCAATGGAAATATTCAGTTTTTGTTTAAACAAAGAAGTGTGTCCGGAAAAAGATATAGCAGATAGCTTAAATGAATCAGCAGCAAAATTGTAAAAAGTTGATACAGTGAAGCCTTCCAATATTTTTATTTTTTTATCCGTACCTGACGTATCCGTACTTTTCGCCCGCATCTTGGCCTCAATATTATTATCAATGGTTAAACCAAGGCCGGCCGTCTTGCCCGCTGTGGGCCCTCCGTAAACCGCATTCTGGAAAATAGAGTAACGTTGATAGCTAATAGGATATGGTATAGTAGCAGAACTGATCGCTGTTTGATAATAACCGTAGTTAGGGTTCGAAAAATCCGGGTGATAACTAAAACTTAACGACGGCGTAGCTACATACCTAATGGCCATCAGATTGCTGTTTTTGAAATTAAGGGTGCTGTATATTTTTGTTGATAAAGAAGCACTCAGATTATACTGACTTGCTCTTTTAAACCCGGCAAGCGTATCAAAAACCAAAGAATCTCTGCCCGGAACACTTCCTCTGAAGAAACTTTCATGAACAGTTTGAAAATACCACCACTCCTGGTAATTAACATTTGCACTGAACTGGAAATACTTCAGCAAATTTTGATTAAAACCAATAGGTACATTATGTTGAAACCCATTTTGTAAACGCTTGGTAAGGGTTTCGCTTTTGAACAATTGTGCTTCAGGTATGCTATTAACTTTATTTGTTCCTTGCAAACTGTATCCAACGGTAATTTTTTGATACCATTTTTGTGTCCCCACTCTTTCTTTTGAATCAAAAGGGCTAATGGTTGACATGTTAAAGTTAAACGTAGGCAGTTCCAGTGTAACGGTCTTGTTCACAAGATCCTGGCTATGCGACAAGTTAGCAGTGAAGTTAAAGGGGGTACCGGCCCAAACCTTACCATAAGCGATACTTGAGCGCAGACTGCTTGAGGTTAAATTGTTCAAATTATAGCCTTCTGTTGCCGGATTATGCTGAAAAAAGCCCGACGTACCGGCGTTAACCGATGCACTAAAGGTGGTACCGGGGTTTGAATTGGGATTCTGGCTATGTGACCAATCGATATGAAAATCCTTGCTGGCAGGGTCACCCGGCAAACCGTAGTTGGTTGAACTATAGCTTAGTGATACATTTCCCGAATATTTATAACGGCTTAAGTAGCGGGCCGAAGTATTCACCTCGTATGATCCTTTTGAGTAGAGTGTTCCGGTGTTGGTCAGGTCGATATAATCATTAAGAGCAATGTAATACCCAAAATTTCTTAAATAAAATCCAAGCTTCTGGTCTTCACCAAATGTCGGGATTATTACTCCTGAGGAACGTGAATCCGGTTTCGGGAAAAAACCAAATGGGATAGCCAAGGGCAGTGGGATACCTTCAATCTCAAGAAAAGCCGGACCTGATATAATCCTGTTTTTCTCACCTATACCTTTGGTAATAACTATCCCAAAGTGCGTATCGGGGTATGGCAGGTCGCAGGTACTGAAAATGATATTCCGGTAAGCCACTTGCACAGAATCTAACTTTTTTACCTGGCCACCTGTAATATAATTACCGTCCTGGGCAGAAGATGCATTGTAAATTTTCCCCTTTTTAGTCTCGTAGTGAAACATGAGGGAGTCAGATATGACAGGTTTATCTTTACCTTGTTTGGAAATTGGTCGTCCGATATATCTTTTAGTAAGCGGATCTATCCGCCCACTGGCAAATATGATCTTATTCTTCTGATCCACCCTGATATAGTCAGCATCCAATTCAAAATCCTCATAAGTCACGCGACCGCGACCATACAGATATAGAATTTGGTGTACATCGTCATAGCGGGTCGAGTCTTCAGCGTGCGCAGTAACTATAGATTTTAGCCCTCCGCTTTGCTTCTTAGTAGTATCAGTTTTGCCTTGTACAGTTTTTGCTCCTTTATTTGCTGCAGATTTCTTAATTTTGAGGAGCTTTCTGTCTCTCACAGAATCAAGCTTAATAATGGTATCCGTAACTGATCTATAATAGCTTTTAAAACTGCTAACCTTTGCAGATGCTATTACGTTTACCGTTAAAATAATTACTAGCAGAAAAAACAGGCGTACGAATTTCAAAATCGAATATGAATAGTATTTTTGCAGGTATAGTTAACAGCGTTCAAAAATAATGAAAAATAAGGCATTGAAAAGATTGATTTACGGTTTATTGGCATTTCTTATTTCGTTACCCCTATTGTCCTTTGGATCAGCTACTCCCATAAAAAATATCACCACTGATAGTACTTTTAAACTAAAAACTATCATTGTTGATGCAGGGCATGGTGTTCGTCCTTCGGGTGGTTCGGGACACTTTTCACCTGGTGCATCGGGTTCTTATTCCTATGAGAGAGATGTAACGCTTGCTATCGCGAAAAAATTGCAGATTGCAATAGAAAAAGAACTTTCAGGAGTAAAAGTAGTGATGACCCGAAATACCGAAGAAGATGTTTCGTGGCAACACCGTGCCGACATCGCAAACGGAAACAAAGGCGACCTGTTTATATCTTTACACTGTAATTCATTGGCTCCAAGGCGGATCAGAGAAGTTGTAGGCCATAAACGCCATAAACCCGTTTATAGAACGGTTGAAGTACCTGACCGCTCCGGCAAAGGCGTTTTGCTATTGGTTTATGGGTTTCATAGAAGCAAAGAAGAAGAGAATGCAATAAAAAACACCCAAATAGAAAACGATCCGGAGATGAACCAAACAAGCGCTGATATTAATGATCCGCTGACAATGATCCTCATCAACGACTATAAGACCAAATTCAGGAAATCAAGCATCCATCTTGCAAACCTTCTGAACAGTGAGTTTATTGAAGATGGCCGACGCAGCGAAGGTATCAGGGAACAAGGGCTTTTAGTATTGTGCCATAGTGCCATGCCGGCTGTGATGGTGGAGACAGGTTATATCAATAACCCGGATGATGAGGCGTTCCTGAATTCGGAAAACGGCCAAAATGAAGTTGTTGATGCAATTGTACGGGCACTTAAAAATTACAAAGACGAGGTAGAACAAGTATCAAAATAACTATATTAGGCGTGAGAAGTCAGATTTTAGACCGGTGGTGAAAAGTGAATTTTAACTGCTAAAATTTTATTCTAATAAACCTGATCTTATATCTCACATCGCATACTCAAATCTATTCTATGAAGATATCAAACGAAACCAAAATAGGTGTACTAACCACTATTGGTATAACAATATTAATATTGACGTATAGCTATTTGCGCGGAAATGACGTGTTCTCGTCAACAAATAAGTTTTATGCCATTTACAATAGTGTAGAGGGCCTGGCAGTATCAAAGCCTGTATTGGTAAATGGCTTCCCTATTGGCCGGGTTTCAAAAATGGACTTACAATCGGATGGGCGAACAATCGTGCAATTTAAGATTGAGCCCAAATACAACATTCCTAATAATACACTTGCTAAATTGGTAAGTACGGATCTTTTAGGTACCAAGGCCATCGTTTTTGAGATGGGCAACAGCAAAGTATATGCTGAAGACCAGGATACATTAAAAGCCGACATTCAGGGCAGCTTAGCTCAAAGCTTGCAGCCTATACAAAAGAAAGCGGAGCAACTGATCAATAAAATGGATTCGTCACTTGCTGCTATTAACAAAATATTAAACCCCGATTTTCAAAAGAATGTTGATCGCAGCTTTTTAAGTATTGCCAACTCACTTCAGACTCTTGAGGGCACTACCAAAAAGATAGATGCACTCGTTGCTTCTCAATCAGGCCATATTAACGGTATCATGGCAAATGCCGAAGATGTTTCAGGAAATCTGAAAACAAGCACATCGCACTTGAATGCCATAGCCACTAATGTTGAAACTTTCAGTAACGATCTGTCTCATTCAAACCTCAAGGAAACACTTGATAATGCCAATAAAGCAGTAGCCGAGCTACAGGCTGCTATCAATAAAGTCAATGACGGTAAAGGTTCGTTAAGTTTACTCTTAAACGATGATAAGTTATATAAGAATCTCAATGATGCAACACC
>Ga0307517_10008551_pt1 | contig 14662 bp, 9 predicted proteins | sample 23_EM_MG_FD_194515 | JGI IMG/M metagenome (GOLD analysis project Ga0307517, IMG submission 194515) | Populus trichocarpa ectomycorrhiza microbial communities from riparian zone in the Pacific Northwest, United States - 23_EM | ecosystem: Host-associated > Plants > Roots > Unclassified | place... | reverse complement strand
TGCTCTCTTGTTTGTGCTATGTAAAGCTTTTGCTTAGTTGACCATTCATTGAAGAGTGGCAAACTGTCTCTTAGATGTGATGTTGCCCATTAGTTGGACAATGTCCCCCAGGTTTGGAATTTGTTCTCCATCGTGCACTTTTCATTTACCTTAATTAGAGAATCGATGCTTTATTTTTTCTTTGTTTGAAAGAGTTTAACAAGTCCTTTACTGTCAAAGACTGTCAAATTGCCCCCAAATTATTTGGCAGTGTGAGTCATTTCAGCATTCCTTAAAAAGGCATTCATCTTTGGTAGGTATCATAACTATTTTTCAAAAGAGAAACTATTTTTCATCCATGAAGATGCCCCATAGTTAGACCATGTTTTTAAAGTGTGGTGTTACTCTTAAAGGCTAACAGAGTTCACCAGATCAATCATTGTCATGGACTGTTTTGAGCCATATCGCTACCAACTGATTTCATACCACATATTCTTCTCATGGAATTGCCCCTTGGCTGTTTTGGTCATAAATAGCATTGCCCCCTAGTTGAGGTGACTCTTATCCATCATCATTATTCAACCTTCTAGATAGCCATACCATTTGTTTTTCTAGTGGACCATATGAGCTTCTCATGCATCAATATCATCTTTGCCAAAGAATTTTGCAGACTCGATCAATGACCATTTTTTGTAAATCATTTTTCTTATCTTGAGAATAGACCATAAAATTTAAAAATTGTATTCTTTCAAATCTAATTGTTAAAAAGAAATCATTGAGATGTAAATTTAAAAAAAAACAAATTGGTCGAGAACCTAAAATATATCATTAAATGATATGATACACTTTGAATGTTGGGCCAAATGTTAATTGGGCTTAAGAAAAAGCATTATCTGGATCTTGGAAAATTAGGCAAGAAAAGGTTTAAATGGAAATTTTTTTACTTTCACAAGGAAAACATCTTGCTTATATTGCGTTAAACATGTTCATTTATTGATAAAGACTAAATGGTTGCTATAACGAGACCTGGTTGGACCACATAACTAAGATTTCCTACCTGAGAGCTATCTTCTGATTCATCTTTTGTCATTGTTCTATAACCCATGGTAGGACGTTTAATTTTTCCCATTTTGATAGCTTGTTCAATTTTTTCAGCAATCCTAACATTATCATAGAATTGTTGAGCCGAGTTTCCCATCAGATGCCTATAATATAGGGATTTGATGGTGTTGGCGAACAACATCACTATTTTTATTTCTATTAGCGGAGGTTGGACATGTGTTGCCTTATCTCGCCATTTTTGCGCATATGCCCACACAGACTCTTGGTTTCCCTTTTCCATTGCCATTAGGATGGTTCTGTCAGGAGCAGTTTCAAAATTGAATTTATACTGCTTTAAGAAGGTGTCTATCAGATCCTTCCATTTATTAATCTTAGAACTATTCAGTCTTATATACCAGCTCAAGGCAAACCTTGTGAGATTATCCTGAAAAAAAAATATTAGCATTTTTTTTATCGTGGATAACTTCAACCATTTTATTGCAATATGATCGGAGATGGGTGTTTGGACATTCTAGCCTGGTATACTTGATGAAGTCCAGCACTCTGAACTCCTTCGATACCATAATGTTTCGAACCAAATAAACTTCAGCTGCGCGTACAGGGTTAGTTAGATTTCAATTGCTCTCAATCTCTCTTTTACAGCAGGCCACTTATCATAGTCTATAAGACCAATAAATCTATCATCAAAGGGTCCTTTAGCTGTTAAATCCACAGTGATCAGAGTTTGAGTTGGCTGGACTGGGGCAATGGGGGATAAAGTCTTGCTCTACTGTTGAATATGCCTGCATGTTCTGAGATGTATGAGGGATATAAGTTGATGGTGTTTCCACAGGAGGTTGTGCAGACGTTTCCTTTCCACTATTGGAACTCAGCATTTGTTCAAGTAGATTTATAAGTCTAGCCACTTCACCTTTGATGCTCTCAATTTCCTTTTGATAATGAGCTTATATCTAAATCCTTTCTTCATTTTCCATCCTTTACTTAGTCAAATGTAGTGGACCTTCTATAAGGGACCTACATTTCAACTTGTGAACATGCATATACTAAATGTATGAGCATGTATTCATATGATAAACTCGCCCTTCAAAGGGTGACACGTAGTCATAACTCTTGCATGATGAACATAAATTTTGATTCTTGTCCAAACTCTACAACAAAAATTTCCTGAGTAACGGCCATTGTGTCACTCGTAAGTCCTAGACTCAAATGCTACATAAAGGATTTGCCTTGATGCAAAACATGTGTAGGGAGCATATACCTAAAAGATAGGTTCTAATTCTTTTTATCTGAGACAGGGGGTAGGTTCACTATTTGGTCTCTAAAAGGGTCTCTTGCTCTCCCAGTGATCACCCTCATGAATGCAATATTGGGGCTTAGTAGGCAACGCGATGGAATGTGCATCAATCATTACCAATTTAAGCACCCAACAAAGAGTTAGAGTTTACACAAATTTAAAACTTGACTAAAAGTCATAAGATAAGTTGTTAGTCCCCTACTTAACCTGAAGTTTCACAACGTGTGCCCTCATAATAAAAAAAAAAATGATGTATGATAAAGCTCTTAAGCCATTCATAACTGAAAAATAAACCAGCATCAATCTTTACATAACATAAACAAACAAAACAAAGCCTAGTCTAAAGGTCCTTAGCGGAGTCACCATCTTGTTATACCCTCATCGTCAAGGGCACGACGTCATGATGACCTTTCCCAAACAGGGGTTTTGAAGGTCTTTTTGGTTGGTTGGGGAGTCACCACCTAGTATTACAGTTACTAGGAACCCTAACTCTTTTTTTTTTTTCCAGAGATTCTAAGCAAGGGACTAGTTGCGTAAAATAAAGGTATTAGCACCCCTAATACGCCTTACCTAAAGTAAGTTGCATTGTTTTTTTTCTTTTTATTGTTTGCTATAGTCTAATGATGTCTCTTTCTATTAGCCTACTATGACGTACTACGATAAACAAACTCTGGTTTTCTAGGTAAAAAACTTGATCTAGAATGTAAAATATCATCAATTATCGTTGAAGCTTCTTGCTACCATGTCATTCCAAATAATATTTAAGATGAAATTCCTTGTAGATTTTATCCTTATATTAGAAGTGAATGAGTTTTATTATTTACAATAATATTTTAGATATTAACCTCATACAAGTTTTTTTTATTCTTATATTAAAAAAAGTAATAATATTTTGGATATTATTTTCTTTTAAGATTTTATCCTTATATTAAAAATGAATAATATTTTTTTATCAAATATAATTTTTTAATATTTATTAAATATAGGCAAAAAATTTTATAAAATCCATAAGTTTTTTGAAAAGCATGCAAAAATATTTTAAATTTTCTTTGAAAAATTGTGGGATTTTATTCTTCAGCTATAATCATGGGATTGCATCTTAATTAATGCCTTGAATCAGCTCCTCAATCCCAGAATTCCAGCAAGTCTTCAATCAAATCTCCAAGAATCATTCAAATTCCAACATTTTCTCCCCGTAAAGGGAACGCTCAACAAAGAACACAAGGGCGTATTCACCAGCCTACAGAGACAAAGAGCATTGACCAAAAAAATCCATAAACACCTACTACCCTTTTTCCAACCGATCAAAAGCCTCCCACAAAGAACAATAAAGAAATTGGGAAATTTTCCCAGATTTCTATCAATCTTTTCATCTCTCAGACAAGGAAAACACAAAAAAAAGGAAAAGACAGCCTTTAATTCCAGGGAGTCTCCACCAAAAACAAACCAACCATCATCCAAACCAGTAGCCTTCACCACCCTTTACCATCACCATACTCAACCTTCAAAGAACCAGAGAGCCTCCCAACCGAGACCACCACCATCTCAGGCTCCAACCGAGACAAGCCTTCACTCCCTCATGGATTGATCCAATAACCCTCACCACTCTCAACCTCACCTATTTCTCCTCCACTGCCCATGACAGCGCCTCCAGTAGCTCCACCACAGCTCTGCCTCAACCACCGAGTTCTACATCCACACCCCATAGCATCACCAACCCACGAAAAAAGACTCATAAAGCCTTGAACCTAGCAGTCTCCTTAGGTTAGCCGAACCAAAAACCAGACATCTTTCCCCTCCTCTGGCCAAAGTCCCATTAAAACAACCACCCACAAGATCAAAACCTCATCACAGACCCATATCCCCTCTTTCACGCCAGTATCCGCGACCCATCTCCTGTCCCCCTCATCAAACCATCTCTCACAACCGCAACAATGAAGACACCTAAAAAAAAACAACTCAAAGCCACTTCCTTCCTCTTCTGTCACCCCTCCGGACCATTGCATCGCCCGACCAACACAAAACCAACCACTACAGCAGTTGACCGAGCCAGCAACGTCCAGCCACCACACACAGTCGGCATCTCCTCCAGTTAGCCACCTAAGTTCCTTTACTTGTGGTAATAAACCTGAGAGCATAAGAAGAATTAGAAGAAGAGAAGATGATGATGTCTTATACTGCCAAATTTATTTCTTTCTTTTACAGGTTCATTTTAATTAACGCACGGGGGAAGACACGCACACACCATTTCCAGGACAATCAATTGAGTAGCGCGTGATTTGCACGCGCGACACGTGCTCCTATGTTATTTCCCAGCAAATTTTGGTATTTATTTTCACCCTCGAAGATAAATTTCGAACCCTGAATAAATACTTTCATTATTTGTGTGTTTAAATTTCATGTATATTACTTCTTCTTTTTCACATTATAAAAATTTAAATATTTTTTTTTGTAGTTATATTCTCATAATAAAAATAAAAAATAAAACAAAAAAAATATGATATGAAAAAACCAATAAAAATAAATGGGTCAAAGCCCAATCCTCGTTAAGATCTATATAGCTAATAGTTTTGTCCAAAGCTCAACTCACATCATCAATATGGGTTTAAAGTTCAGTTTTTATCATTTATATGAGTCCAATGTCTGTTCTTAACAATTTTCACGTGATCTCTCTTTTTAGAGATAAATGTTTTTTTTTACATGTCTCCTTTTTAAAAGGTATCGATATCAAGATTTTAAAATAAAATACAAGTTATGTCTACTTTTAGCAATTTCAATGAAATTTTCTTTTGAGGACTTGACATCAACATTCTCGACGAGTCTTGTATTTTTAAGAACTAAAGTCAAAATTTTAACAGAATAATTAAAAAATAGAAATAAAAAATACCAGAATAATTAATGGCAATAATAATAAAAAATTAGGAGAAAACACGTAATAAAGGTAACATTTTATAAAAAAAGATGTTGTAATATACAAATAATTAAAAAAAGCAATAAAATAATACAAATACCCTTTAGCCTAAGAATTAATTTATTTGACACCAAGGGTGCCAAGACCTTTTCACTATTCAATAATATTAAAAATAACAAAAACCTTTTTACTATTCAATAATATTGAAAATAACAAAAAGGCTCTTCATTTTCCTGTTAGTTTTTTTTTTATTATTTTAAGTGTAAGAAAGTTATTTTATTGTGTATTTTTTTTTGTTGAAAATATAAAACTAATCATGAGTAGAAGTTTAAAAATTAATTTTTTTTAGGAGTAGTAATGTAAATTCACTATATAATCTAAGACGCAGAATACTCATCCAGCTCCAATCAATTTTAGAACCCAAAAATTGTCCAAGACAAAGACTATTTTATCCTTAAACCCATGGCAAAGAGCTTTTGTTTTTTTGAAGGCCAAGAAGGAAAATACATATTTCCCGTCGATAAAGAAATGTAGGTAGGTGAACATTGTTTTCAATTGATTTTTTGTCAAGGAGGTTTCTTTTTGTTTATGGTAGAGATTAATATGAAGTGAGAAGAGGATGACTTCGAAGTCACTATTACGTCCCCTTTAGATATCAGCTTCTATCGTTGACCATGTCAACACCTATGGCGTAATGGCTATCTAATTTCATCAAGTGCCCGCAATGATCATGACTTTTAAGTGTAGTCTTTTATTTATTTTTAATTACTTTTCTAAACCACAGCTTAAGTTAACGTATATAATTGGTTGTAAGAGTTGTATTGATTATTTTTTAAAATATTTTTTGTTTGGAAATGTATTAAAATAATATTTTTATTATTATTTTAAAATTTATTTTTAATATTAGTATATTAAAATAATATAAAAAAATTAATTTAAAGTTTTTAAAAAACATAAAAAAAAGGTTTCCTAATTGCTCAATTTGAAAATGACAGATGATAAAGTTAACAGGGGCAAGTAAAGGAAAGGGACATTAGTGATGTAATATATATATATATATATAATAAAAAAAATTAGAAGGTAGGGTAGCGATTGTTTTTTAAAGTTCTTTTTATTATAAAACATATTAAAATAATATTTTTTTTATTTTTTAAAAAATATTTTTGATATTAGCACATTAAAATAATTTATAAACGTAAAAAGTATATTAATTCAAAAACAAATTTTCTTTTTAAATATTTTGGAAAACGATTTCTGATCGCATTCTCAAACACTGGGTGATGGAAGAGCCACGCAGAGCAGTGTATCGCACTTTATTCACGGCAGATACTGAGGACTTTCAATATCAGATATTTTTGAAAGTTTCAAAGACAAGGGGGGCATTCCCTTTTCGTCATGTAGATGACATCATCCGCTTGCCTCCGTGATGATGCCATATCACTTGCTTGACATTAATTAAGCAAACCCCCCCTTCCCCGATGGGGAGTGTTCTTTTTTTAGTTCAGTTAAAAGAAAAGTACATTAATACAGTGAAAAATAATAATAATAATTTGGGATCTAGAATAATTTTACGAGTTGCAGATGCTATGACACATGAATCATAAATACCACATGGAACATGTGAGTTGTATATTACTGATAGGCTTACGAAAAGAAACAATCAGTCAAAAATATTCTCATCAGTAATTTATAGACTGTTAATGAGTCTGTTGGTAATAAATATATTAATGGATTTGCAAACGGATAAAGCGTATTAAAAAATAATTTACTCACTTTATTCCATCGGTATATCCATCAGTAAATTAACATATCACTGATAGGAAAATCATATGTAATGTCATTAGTGTTTTTATTTGTCCGTTGATATATCCATCAATAAATATAACATATCACCGATAAAATACCATATGTAATTCCATCGGTGAGTTAATAATAGCAGTGAAATTTGCAGTAATTCTTTTCCAACTCTCTATGGAATATACCGAAGGAATTGTTCCGTCGGTAACCCTGTCAGTAATATTTTAAAAATATATTGAATAGAAGTGGAAAAATAATTAAAATCAAATAAACTAATATAAAAATCAAATATTTATTACAAATTTAAATATTTATACGTTCAAATATAATAAATTTAAGATAGAGGCGGTGCTAGAGGAGGAGGAACAGGAGGCTGGTCGTCGTTGGGATCGTGAGGCCAATTAAAGGGTGCACATGTACCCCCCCCAATTTGTTATCTCATCTCCATTATTAATTGGCGAAGTTCTTCATAATCACCAGTGAGTCGTTCACATTTATCATTAAGATGACCCATCTGAGCCTGTACTCGTTAGTCTAACATCGCCGTGAACTCTGAAGTTTGAGTGTTGAGAATCGATTGCAAGCATCTAATGGTCAAAGCAATACGAGTTATTCGTAAGTTCTCGGTTGTAATGTTAAAGAGTCTGTACATCCAATTTCTATCTGGTCAATCAGACGATTATGCTTTCAACCACAAATCTGGATCGAGATCCGGACGGGTCGAAGGATCGTCCCCATATCTTTCCTTCAACTGATTGTTATGTGTATCTTGAAAAGAAAAAATAAATTCATCAGATTCAAGAAAATAATAACTTAAGAAAAACGTTGTTGAAAACCAACATATCACAAAGTACTGAGCTTGGCTATCCACGTACTGCTGCCATTTTTTTACGGCCATCACTCGCACATGCGTTTCAACGAAAAGCTTTATCAGGTTTGGCTCACATCCAAGAATTGCAGTCAATAAGAAAAAATGTTGTTAGTTAATAATATTTATAAAAAACAACTAATAAAAAATGGATGTATTAAAAAACATCCTACCATCCTATCAGTTTATGATATTATAAGAGATAAATTGTTTGAAAATAACGACATGTTAAGTAGTATACTTACTGAATAAAAGGTATCAATTCATCACACTTAAATAACACTTAATTATGTGTTTATCTAAATTCTATTTTTGACAAATATCTTCCCCTCACAACATTTTTTGGTACAAGTCGTCTAGGATGAGAGAATATTGACAAGTTTCCACATAAAGACGCTTTTCCACCATTGTCATGCCTTGAAACATGGTTGATTCTTACTCTCAATTGAGGCTCAAAATAGTACGAGATAAATGTTGAGATCTCTCCAACAATATAGGCCCTGTATATTAAAGCCTTAAAATGCGCCTTGTTTTTTACTTTTCTCTTAAAGTTGAATAAGTACCTACATGAAATTAAATGAATATTTTGAAATATGCAAAGAAAGACAAAAAAAATTTAATTACGATGCATGTGTAATCCTTAACCTCTCGAATGTATACATCCATCTATATTGGACTGGGCCTCCAACTTTTACCTCAAACAATAAATGTATGGGTAGATACTTCATCGAGTCGAACACCAATGGAGAGAATATTATCTCAAAGTTTGCATATTGTCTGGACGATATTCGTTTCAAGCCTTTTCATGTGTTGTGTCTTCAACTCGTTGAAGCATATATCTCTAAAGAAGAGACTGATCTCTGTGAGTACATCTCATAACCACTTTGACAATAAATCATGGTAAGCTAATAGAATGAGTGTTTGCATAAACACGTAGCAGTCATAGCTTTTTATTTCATACAATCTACAACCCTCTAAATTTACCAACCTTGTTATGTTTGAGGTATGTCTATTAGGAAATCGTAGACTTTTAAGTTATTGGTAGACAAGTAACTATGCATTCTTGTCTAAGGCGAAACTAGCTTTGGGCTTTACGACCCATGACCCAACATAAACCAACTCTATATTTTTATGATGACAAAAAAAACTATATCCATTCTAGCATTGGTGTTGTCCTTTGTCTTCCCATTCATGTCTATAATCGTGTTGAAAATGTTATCAAACATGTTTTTTTTATGTGCATGACATTAAGGTTATGGTGGAGGAGATTGGTTTTCCAAGAAGAAAGCTCCTAGAAAATACTTCGCTCTACCCAATTGTGGGTCAATCCAAAATCAAGAAAATTTTACTTACAAGATTGAAAGCAAAATACAATGTCAACATACTCCAACAAAGAAGTCTTTTCTATTCTTTCTGAACTTGTGATCCGTTGGTAAGAATTGCTAGTGGCAGTAAAAAAAAGATGCTTTACTGCCATTTGTTAGTATGAATACCTTGTTATTTTCCATACAATATGGGCATGCTTGTTTTCTATACGTGCTCCAATCAGAAATAATTCCATAAGCTGGAAAATCATTAATAGTCAACATCAAAACTACCTTCATTAGAAAATTTTATTTCTTCAATACATCAGAGGTCAAAGGCCCGAATGATTACAACTATTTCAACTCATCAATAAACAGTCAAACACAAACATCTGTATTTTGACTTGGACTATTAGGACTACGTATAATTATAGATAAAAACATAAACTCCGGTCTTATACACATTACCGGTGATAAGTTGTAAATCATGAGTATCACCTACCAATAAAAATAAGGAGCAACAAATGACCCAAATGGATTGAATTCATTTATACATAACCCAAGATGCACGTTCCTTATCTCCACTGAAAATTAAGGATGCACATTGTTAAAATATTTTCAGATTTCACCATGGGAAAGGGTGCACCATCATCCCATCCACTATATCATGTGATAGTTGCAATCTAGGTGTGATTGAGAAGTATATAAGTTTTTTGTATGTGATAAGAGTCATTCCCCTGCTAGTCATGATTTTATAATGAGAATGCCTACATGTTCTGCACTTGGTCAACTTTGTATTTTCAATGTAGTATAACATGTATAAGTTTAGAAACATGTTAATTTTCTAGTATCCTATACGAAGGGGTTTCATCATGGGCTTAGTAATATATAAGTTCTTTTTTAGTATGTTTTCTTCAGGTAAAATGCTTATCGCCCATTTGACAATTCTATCATAACTGGCCTCACTCGACCCATGATTTGACTTGATGATGAACACTTATGCAATGACCGATAATTAACTGTGATTTGTGTAACCATTCCATAATGGTTTGTTAGAATCTTTCAAAAGATCAAAAAACCTGGTCGTTTCTATATGAGGTTGTTCATCTACGATTGAACATTGATCGACATGACTCTAATTCATTCCCATCGCATCCATAATTATATTATTATAAGGATTATTATTGTCATCTATAACTCCATGCACGTTGCTAAAACTATAAGCTGACCTAACCATCTTTTCTATCATGACATCGTGAGGAACACATGGTTCTCTATGTGGATACCAACACATGCATTTCTTTATGAACCCCTTTTTTTTTTCTTCTAGAAGATGCATCATTACAATATCTGAATCGAGAAACTTTTTATTTTTACACCTCTTGCATGGACATCTAATACCCCCTTCGCTAATATTTCTCAAATTAAATAATTTGTAATTAATAAAACCCTAAACCTCATTACAATAATCTATCATCTGCAACCCTTGAGGTGAATCTCTATACATCCATGAATGATCATCCATTACTTATATCAAACTTATATATAATAATGATGACAACATGTATTAATTAACTATGTTAACTAAATAAATTTGCAAAAATCTTGATTTAGCTCAAACTTATTCAATCTATTTTATTAGTACTCTTAATTCATTATTAGTTATCTATATAAATTCAAATTTCTACATATTTACAAAAAAATTCAACTCAACAATAAAATTGATAAAATATAAAATGGACTCGTTAAATAAATCATTATTTATTTCATCACAAAACACCTAAGTTAAAAGTTCGACATAAGTTTTATCAATTTACAAACAAATAAAATTTTACAAAATCTAAAACAAACCCTAACATGTACAAATCATAAATCCATACAATAAATTTGTATGAGAAAAAGCTATAAAATAAGTAAACACCCAAACAAAGTACTATTACAAAAATATATAAAAAAAACATTAACATTTTAAAATTGAGTTCAAATAAAAAAAATGGTAGATTTGCTTACTTAAAGTGAAGAATCCTCAATAAAATTTAAATAAAAAAACAGATGCTGACAAACAGAGTGTTGTGGTGGCTGAATTTGTTGTAGGAGGTTGAATTATGTTGAGATTGGAGGGGACAAGTGGTTGTTTGTTGTAGAAATAAAATGCATAAAGAAGAAGGAGAAATGAGGGAGGGTGTTGATCGTCAGGTCATAAATTAAATATTACCTACAACATTATCGACATAATTATTCTGTCAATAACTTTGTTAGTCATCTTATCAGTAAAAAAATAACATTATCGTACAATTTTTGTTTTTGAATCCTACTGTAATACCCTCCACAATTCGCTTAGTATATACCAAGGAAATTGTTTTGTCGGTATATTTATGGATGTACTTTATACGTCATCCTACTATTTACCTTTTGTTTTTCATTCCTTATTTTTCCATTGTAATTTTCTCGTTATATACCAAGATAATTTTTCTGTTGGTGCTTATCGATGAATACATGAATGGAAAATTATATCGGTAAAGGTCATCGTAATACACCAACACAAAAATTATGTCATTGTTTTCGTTTGTATTTACCAATTTTCTAGTAGTGGTAGATATCATCAGTGATTCATATTTCACTGTTGTCATTTAGGACACACGAGTCACATATAAGATTTGTGACTTCATTTGAAATTTAAACCTAAAGACCATTTTCTTCTTCTTTCTCTCTTTCTTTCCTCCTCATCCTCTCTCTCTCCCCACAGCCACTCGCACCGCCCCTCTCACCACCATCAACAACCTTCCTCTTTCTTTTTCTTTCTCTCTCTATACCGTTAAAAACACACACAACAACACTACATCACCCATCTCTCTCTCTCTCTCTCTCTCTCTCTCTCTCTCTCTCTCTCTCTCCATAGCAGCGGTTCATCCTTCACCATCACCATCCATATTATATATTTAGATGTATATTGAACAATTCCCCTCTATCAATTTGATGTAATTTATGCTTAATGTGTGTTAATTTAATTTTATTAAATGTTAGAGTTTTGAATTAGAGATTATGTTAATTAGATATAATTTAAGTTGATAAATAGATTATTTTGTTAAATAATAAATGATTTTGGGTTGTTGTTGATTATGAATTAATAAAATTATTTTGAAAGAGTTAGTGTTGATTTAGGTTAAATTATGGATTATACTAAATTACATATAAAATAGTAAAATTTGCTATGAAATACATGAATTGAATTGATAATTTTGTTATGGTAGCGAAATTTGATGAATATACGTGTTTGCTTATTAATTTAACGAATTTAGGTTATAACCGATTGTATTACTTTTATGGTTTTGTTGATAAATTATGAACTTTGATTAGCCCCAAGATATTAATAAATTAGAATTGTATTTTGTTGTGTTGCTTGACAGAATGTCCGATAGTTTAGGAATATTATGCTTCTATAGTGGTATAATTGTCAATACTGATAATGGTATCACTTATAATGGAGGAAGCCATGAATTCTTAATTACTACATTATATATGTCCCTTAAAAAATTATCTAGAATGTTATATGATTAACTTGACTGAAATATGTTTGAAATGAAAGTTGAAATTACTTTGAGGATATTGCAAATCACAGTTAGTCTCGTTATGTCATTGTACCAATCTATAGTGACGGGAGTGTGAACTCAATATTTGGGTTTGCAAGGATTAATGAGATTAATATGGTGGAGCTCTACTTGAATAGTAGACCTAGATAATGAAACTCTTCTAGTATGGAGTTGACTCATGTTCCAAGTAACTCTTAGAGAACCACACATGCATCAAGAATAGTTGGTCTATCTAAGATAGATGGTAATGCAAATAGACAAATATTAGTGCAGGAAATTGTTAATTTAGAACCTCAATTGGGTATGACATCTATTCTATATTGCTATGGAGAATCCAAACCACGTGACGAAGAAAATGACTGTCACATTGTTAGAGTTGAGGTTAAAGAGAAAGATGGAGAAGATAGGGATGCTGAGTTAGTTGAACTTGTTAATCAATACATGACACCTTTGACTCTTGAATTTGAAGTTTTGAGTGAGGACAACCATTACAGATGCAATGATTGAGCTGATAGTTGTAAGCATTCTGGCTTATCATTTGATGAATTAGAGGTTGAAAAAAAATTTAGAGACAAGTCTGAATGTGTTAATGCAGTACAACAATGGCATATAACTAAAGATATTATGTGTTGTTTATGTGAATTGTGTTTTTATGTTGGAAACTTGATTATTTAAATTGTATGAAATGTTGTTTTTTAGTCAGGGAGTTAATGGAAGAAGAGACTATCCCATGATGAGTCTGTTAAAGGAGTCGCAAATAGAATCTACAATAATCGAGTTGCAGATGGTATTTAAAACTTGAGTGTCACAAATATTAATTGCAACTCGATCAATTATACTAAATTCTTAAATATTATTTTGCCGATATTATTTTACTAAAATGTATTTTTAACTGTACCAAGGTACTAGAAGACTCCACAATATTAGGTTCGTTTGTACTTAGATTCGGGGGAATGAATTTCTTAATTGAGTTGTTGCTCCAAAAAAAAACAAGACAGCCAAGCTTTACATGTGATTCCATGCTTAAATTAATTAAAGCTTCAATCAGAGAGAAATAAAGAAAGACTTGATTGAGTTTTTTCTGTAAATGAATAGGGTATTTACTTATGAAATATATCTTGTATAATTTATTCAGTTTAATAGATCAATGGGCTCATAAGAAAATTCCTGTACATATATTCAAACTCAATATAATAATACAGAAAAAATCCTTTATATATATATATATATATTACTAAAAAATCATCACCATTAACTTAGGAATATTATGAAATTCTTTTTAGAAATTAAAAAAAAAATAATAAATTCCAAGTTCATTTTACCTATGAGCTTTAAGTACGTATTTTGATAATGTGATGAGAGGTGTTTTTTAAAAGTATTTTTTAATTAAAAATATATTAAAATAATTTTTTTTAACATAAACATATTAAAATTATAAAAAATATTTTAAAAATTATTACAGTCCGCTTGAACCTGGAAAGCAGAGTCTACTTTGGGGCACTTGTATAAAATGATTTGCAATATAAAATCTACTCTCTCAATCCCAAAAATATTGTTTGGCTCATGAGTACTATTATCATCCCTATTCGGAGCATATTTAAGAATATTTTATGTTTGAATTCGAATATCAAATCTTAATACAAAAAAGAAACTTATTTATTGTTTAAAATTCTCTCACTGGAATACATGATTAATTATGAACAATTGATTTTTTTTCCCCACTGAAATACATGATTAAAATTCTACTATTGATGGAGTAGACTTGGCCGTCAGTCATGGGTCTGAGTGAAAAGTGGATGGAGTTATGCCAAGTCTTTCAGAAGTAGAAAGACTATCCATCAATGAAGAGGACCCATG
>Ga0307517_10008550_pt1 | contig 14664 bp, 17 predicted proteins | sample 23_EM_MG_FD_194515 | JGI IMG/M metagenome (GOLD analysis project Ga0307517, IMG submission 194515) | Populus trichocarpa ectomycorrhiza microbial communities from riparian zone in the Pacific Northwest, United States - 23_EM | ecosystem: Host-associated > Plants > Roots > Unclassified | place... | reverse complement strand
TTTTTTTTTTGTGGAGCTTTGATAGAATATCGACAATTAACAAGGTTATTTTCGATGTTCCGGCTGGTAGGACGAAGGTATCACTTCGCATGGGAAAGAACTCTCCACCGAGGAAATGCTTTACGCACATTCGGATGGAATAGTGTGGGACTCGGAGGAGGCTCATGTGAGCCCCCTATTTTGTTGAGAGGTGTGTCTGCCTCTAGATTAGATAATAACTTGCTTTAGCTCCCAATGGTCGATCTATCGTATAAAATAACCCCCATCGCCCATCTCCAAGGTTCGCATCCATATTCACACAATCTCTGTATATACATAACAGCACATTTCAGGTCACACCGACAGAGCATGGCACATCGCATGGAACCCCACCAAACCCCTCCTCGCATCCTGTTCAGCCGACAAGACAGTCAGAGTGTACACCTACTCCGCTTCACCGAGTACAACGTACAAGTTCTCCCTGCTATCTAACATCCCTACCGGCCATGCGAAAACGGTGAGAGCGGTGGCATGGGCACCGTCGGGGCAGACGCTCGCGACTGCTTCATTTGACTCGAATATCGGGATATGGGAGCGGGAGGGTACGGGGGGGAAGCCGCATGTGCATGGGGAAGGTTGTGCGCATGGGACTGGGGGGCATGTACGCGATAGCAGTGATGGGGAAGACGAGGGTGGTGGCGAGGATCTTGGCTCCGAGTGGGAGTGGGAATGTGTGAGTACATTGGAGGGACACGAGACGGAGTGTAAGAGCGTGGCGTACTCAGCATCTGGGACGTTGTTGGCGAGTTGTAGTCGAGATAAGACGGTGGGGCTATGGGAGGGTATGTTTTTACTCTTTTTTTTTTTTTTTTTTTTTTTTTTACCTCTCCCTCCCTGTTATTCTGATGCGCTTTTTGGTGTGCAGTGCATCCGGATGGTGATTTCGAGACGATCTCGGTGCTCATGGAACATACTCAAGATGTCAAGTGTGTTGCTTGGCATCCTACCGAAGAGGTACACTTCTCTATCTATCGATCTATCTCACATTTACCCTCTTGCGATCAGATTCTCGCTTCGGCATCATACGACGATACCATCAAACTCTACATCGACGACCCCTCCGACGACTGGTTCACATTTGCCACACTTACAGAGCACACATCTACCGTATGGGGTCTCTCATGGTCGCCCGCCTTTCCCAACCCAAAATCAAATTCTAGTTCCGGTCCGAACGCAGATGACCCCGGGAGATCGCACTCGTACCTCGCCTCGTGCAGTCAGGACTGCACAGTACGGATATGGCAACGCACGGCGCAGCACAAATGGGAGTGTGCATTGGTATTGGGGGGTCATGAACGGAGTGTGTATAGTGTTAGCTGGGGACGTGGCGTTCGACCGTCGTCGTCGGAGGTGGAGGGGAAGAGGGAGAAAGGGTACCTTGGATGGTTGGCTAGTGCGGGTGGGGATGGGTCGGTGCTTATTTGGGAGCTTTGGGTGTGTCTTTTTTCTTCGATTTTCGGGAGATATGGAGATTAAATGCATGCGATTTACAGGAAACACCCTCGCCATCAGGCAACCCAACCCTGAACCACAAGCTCATCGCGCGTCTGGACAGTGCGCATGGGGTACACGATGTCAATGCCGTCGCTTGGTGTCCGAGGACTGGACATGAAGATTTGCTAGCGACTGCAGCAGATGATGGGGGTGTGAAAGTGTGGCAGGTCGTACCTGGACTCGGAGATGTACAATGAATTTATATACGTGATATGGGGTATAAAAATCCTTTGAGTGATTTGAAGTCGATTTTTTATAATAATGTTCAGGAGAGTGTGTTGCCTGTTACACGTTACGTACTATGGGCGCTTGTTTTGTTTTAGACTCCGAGTTTCGTGTATGTCAAGTCAAGGTCGACCTACTTACCCAATTGACCTTTCTTGAAATAGCTGAAAAGATTTGTTGTCCTCAAATAGCCACAGTTCCTATAACAAAATATCAACAAAATATCTTACGTGAATTAAAACTTTCACTGCAGCAACGAAGCAACGGCCTTCAGCTTTTCCAAGGGGGTCCCCACCGAATAAATTTCGTGCAGATGACGCTTGGTCCAGTCATGACTACAGTTGGTGAGATTCTACCTTGACCCGTTATTCTGAGCCTCCTATCAAGCTTTTTTATATATAGAGTCGAGGGATCTTCAAGCTAGCATCAAATGGGCTGAGGACCAAGCTCGACTCCAGAAGGAACAGCAATATGCAGACCGAGTCGCTTATCTGAAAAAGGTATTGACTTCATCATAGGAGAGCAGCCCTTTAATCGAATTTACTGTCAACGCTCGTGTGGGGTGAGCATTCCCCATGGGGTAATGATCTATAATATTCCATATAAAGAGGAAAATATTAGGGAAATTGAAATATATAACGCACAACGAACTGCTCGCAGGAGTTACCGAAGCCCAGGTTGCTCAGGTTAATGAGAGCATTCGGGTTGTCGAGGAGGGATAGTTTTTTGGATGCAATATATTCAATGTCACCAACCAGGGGATTCCTGGTTTGGCGAAATGTGATACTACCTCATGAAGAAAGAAAGTCACTAGTAGAACGGAGAGCAGCGAAAGAAGGGGAAGACACAGGCATAACAACTCTGACGTCACCAAACGATCAGGTATCTTAAGCGGAGTTTGAATTTAGATTAGCGTATAGTGTAATACCAAGGGTAAGAACTCGTTGAAAGCTGTCGGCCTCGAGCTTCGTTTATTACTCCATTGTCATGCATGTGCTATTCTTCACTTTGGTGCTGGGGTTCTAGCGGAGGTCCGACGTCCGATAGCTTATATAAAGTTGGGATCCTGTCGATCTCCGTGATCCAGCCAAACCACTTTTTTTAGTTTACGAATGTCGAACCTGAGGAAGCATACCAGGTTGATCCTGGGGCAAAGAAATCAGTGATTGACTTCCATGATTGATCATGGAAGTCATCCGGATAAAATACGGAAACAGCCTCACCGATGTCATCATCCGGGTACTTACCAAACGGACAGGGAATGCTAACGTGTGATTGTCCATATACTCTCTCCGTCAAAGAATCGTCAAGGTGGAGGTTGTAACGGAAAGGATTTGAGCAATGATGACATCGGAAAATTTAGAATGGCATTCAAAAGCAGCGAGATGGACATTTATTACATGAATGAATTCCAACCATATCATGGCATGTCCAAGCGACAGACGGTGCCTCCTCCGGTGTTTCCATCGAATACGAAGAAATTAGCTATTGGAGGCTCACGACCACCAAGTGCTTTTAGAATGTCTTGCGCCAACATTCCACCAACTATCGCGCACACAGGCGAAAATTCGTGGCCAGCAGTTGTCGATAGCGACCTGGAAATTCAAATTCAATTCAAGACTTATTCAGTGAAAAGGAGGATACGTCGCACTCTAGAAGTTCTCTCGGTGCTTTAGTGAGAACCTGTTTGTTTACATCCGCCTCCGAAATAAGGGAATTGGAGATGGATTCGAGTTTATCAGTTTGGTCGAGGTCATCCGGTAACTTTCTATACTGTGATTCGAACTGCCAGATTCCTTTCCGTAGCGTTGAAGAAATGCGGAATGACATTGAATAAACGAAAATTGACACACCTGTGAGTGCGAAAAAAAGCGCGGGGTTGACTTCTTTTGTCTGCCTCTTGGTGAGCGCACTCCAACGGTGTCGAATAGCCGAAGAAAGGGGGGGATAGATGGCAGTCGTTTTAACGGACTTTGGTTGATCCTTAGGAGCAGATCGGTCACTTGCAGAATAATTCATGCGCATGTTAGCCACCGAAACCTCTGGAGAAGACAATGTTCTTACACTGCAAGATATTCGTGCCTCAGCAGATCACAAAAAATGTATCCGATAAGCCCATAGGTCCCACCAGCATAAAACGGTTTCTGGTGTTTTCGACAGATGTCATTTAAACGAATCTAAGTGGTCATGGTTGGGAAATATATCTATGTCAATGTGGACAGACGTTAGCACTCACGAGGGTGTCTCGATTCCAATCCGTTACGCACACGAGGTCCACGCCTTTGACAATGGATTCAAACTCTTCATCTTCCGAAAACGAGGTATCCGTAATGGTCTCCACGGTCACAAGGGGGTTGAGGCTCTCGATTCTTGATTTGGCGACGTCTAGTCTCTGCAGAAGTCAAGATTCGGTAAATTACCACGTACATTTGTACGAGACTCAACGTACTTTCGAACCGACATCCCCATCTCTGAAGAAGAATCCTGCTCCAAGATCCTCTTCACTGACATTTTCGTCGTCCATGACTATTAACTTGCCAATGCCAGCGAGCACCACGTTCTTGATAGCCTCTGTAGCTACACCCCTAAGGCGTACAACAAGGATTGTAGCATTGCGCATTCTAAGTGAAAGTGAGGTCCATGCTGTTGATAAGTTCGAATGTCGATAATCATACCTCTGTTGGGCTTCTATACCCCACAGCCTCATCTGCCGATCATATCTGGTTGCTTCCTCCTCTGTAAGACCCGTAGGGGAGTTGATGGTTTGAGTGGTGTTGAGCCCTGTTACAGGAATGTCGGCCATTGGGGGAAATAAAGAAGAACAGAAAAGTGATGAGAATGTCGGCGAAACCCACGCAATGGTTATTTTCGTTATAGCTCTGCAGGCAGTGGAACGGAAGACGCGTCTACTCCGCAAATTAGGCGCGCCATATGAGTTCGGTAACAGCCGAAAACTGGAAATACAATTCGGGGTATTCTTTGGTACATAAGTGAGGTTCACAAGGGCTCAAAGTATGTACAATAATTTCGTGAATGCTACACTGTAGAAGAACTATAACGACGATAATACATAAAGATCGGCAGGGTATACTGGGGAAGGGGCATTATTTAATGATAAGACCCAGAACATAAATATACAGCGAGGAAGGTGAAATATCGAACGAAAAGGTTGGGGTCCATTTAAATTCGGGTGACTTGTTACATCATTAATCCATCACCACTCGATGTGCCATCCCGGTCGTCATCCAGACTAGGGAAGAAAATCAGGACACCCAATATAATCAAAAAGGACCTTTTTACTGACAGATAATTCCTTTCGATTTCAGAAAGGATGCTGAGAAAATCCCCTGAGAAGTTTACACTTCAGTTAGAGCAGAAAAATAAAATCGAGGCGCTTACATAGGTAAGCATGTGCACGAGCCGCAGACGCAGGAGCCGTCTCAGCTTTGCGCACTGCGTCCAGCAATGTCGAAGCTACGAATCTAACCTTATGGACCTGTCAAGGGCATGAGGATTCTTGCTACATCTCAACACCCATCTATCAGAGACTCACCAAACTAGGACCGTTGGTAGCAATAGATTGTATGGGGATGCTAGGAATGATGGGTTTGAATCGTAATATTCGTTCAGTGGCAGATGAACGCACTTGTGCAGAATATTCAAGAGATCCCTCGCGACAGCTTCACGATCTTCGGCAACTTGCTGTTCATTGAGATTCCCTTGTAGGGACATAAGGAGTTCATCCCGATATTGTTCAATGACAAATCGGACAAGTTGCTGGAGTAATAAGTCAATAAGCAGCGAAGCAAAGATCTGAAACTTGAATTGCAGAACCCACCTGCGTGACGTAGAGATTCGCCTGCATGACCAGGAAGGGGTTTAACGCATTTTCACGCGAGGCTTTGGGGTTATCGAAGAAGTCCTTGACCTCCGCAAAGGTAGTCTGGCGAAAACCCGCTCCACCGTACTTGGGAGAATGTTCAGCTGGCGTCTGCTTCAGTCGCAAAAGGTCTGGTGCATGACTCAACGCAGCCAATATCCTCGCCTGCAGAGACTGGACTTCTTCCAACCTTGCAGTCGCAAATTGACCTCGTGGGGGTGACCGCTTGTCAACGCGTATGCGGACGAGAATTTCACCCAAAAGGGCGAAAATCCTTGACGTATAGTTTAGACCCGAGACAATAGCGGTTTTTCCTTGAGGCTGGGGCAAATAGGCACTTGGGGTAATACTAGAATTAAAGAAATATACCTCATTAGTACGGGAAAGCACCGGCTCGAGGGTCGAAGTGCCATACTATTCATCATCCAATTCCTTCGGAAAATGGACTGTACAATCTTCGTCTCGCAGGCATATCGGCCGGCCAAGGAGTATCGACATGGATTTATCAGCTAAGAGGCAGAAGAAAAAAAAAATAAGCTGGATTATTCAGGGAATGAGAAATAACGAAGATGCCCACCCCCAAAGAGAAGCCAAAATATACGCTTCCTTACTTCGCATTCGATCGGATCTAGCCCATCATAGGCAGACTCTTCGTGTAGGCGCAGAGTGATTGCGATATGAGCAGCTTCTCCAAATGCCGCGTGCTGTGTGGCATCGTGCCCCTCGCAGAAATGATAGATACAATCACTTGAAATGGATTCAGAGGGGGGAATTTGTGATCTTTGACAGGGCTACGAACAAATAACGGATTACAACGTGCATTGACGTTGGCGGATCATAGGAAGCGATCGTGATATGGCGACTGGCTTCATGGGCAGTCTAGATATTGTGTCAACAAGGATGGAACAAAAAGAAAGGGATAAATACACGCCTGGGCCAACTTTCGGACAACTGGTCGATCCATTGGTAGATAAGATCGAGGAAGTTGGACTAGTGTAGAAGCAACTGTGGACATGACGAGAGCAAAGAAAAGAGGGTCCCTCTCTTCTCGCTTTGAGTGTAGATCGGCCATGAAGGAAGGCTTGTGAATGCAGGGTGTGAGGGGGTAAACAAAGTCGAAGAACAAAGCAATAATCAACAATATAGTATCTCTGGGTGCAATTTCTTCCAGCCGGCGAGGTCGATAATAATAAGACAAAGGGGGAACCGTAGTAGGAACGGGTATCGGTAACAATTGGTGCTGCTTGTATGACCAGTTGTACAGTGGATATGTGCTGAAGGAATCGGTTGGGGAAGAAGAGTAGGATCGTTCTTCATGTTTAGGCTGATTTTGGGTATGTGAGTGGAGGTGGCCATTGAGCTCAGAGGATCTTGAAGTTCCGTTGTAAGATGAAGCACCATTTTGGTAGTGGTTGTGGTATGTGTCCGCAGCGATTGGATACCGCGAAGGTGGCATTGGGACAGAGGGAATAGATGGGAGCTTAGTGATGGTGGGCTCCAGGAAGGAAGGTGGACTCTTTGAGCCGATGCTGGGTGACACCATACTCTGAGGAGGGCTCGCGAGGGTGGAGATGGGTGAGGCCGCAACATCGATGTCCGGGGTGCTGTCGGATGATCGTTGGCTGGCAGCAACTCCAGCTGCTGCCTGCAATCGTCGCAGATAACTGGAAGGCAAACATCAAAAAAATTCGGGCAAAAAATAGGGAAACCACCTACAGATTAGGTGGCCCTCTCTTTTTCGGTTGGTAGTCATAAGTGCATGGAATGCCGAGGGTTATACAATGTTTGCAGGACTGCTTCGGCTCCTCCGGGTTCTCCCTTGCGCACCGGACTTTTCGTGCTCTGCATGCATCGCAACCTATGGATAACATAAATAAATTCCTTGACTTTGAGAGCGAGATACCGACTCTGTGATTGTCTCCTGTGGATAAGGAAGTAGGTTAGTATGGTTCCGACAGGAGAATACGGGGAAATGACATAGGAATGAGATCTTCAGAAACAAAAACAAGGTAGAAGATGTAGGGAGAAGAAATGCGGGGTGTGGGGGGTGACGAAGACGCGCTAAAGGAGGGCGGCAAATAATCGGATAATCTACTTACTTTCTCTTGCTCTTGCTGTTTTCGGAGAGAGATCCCTTAAGATGGCCATCGTCAGACGAATTGCTCTCTTTCTTTGGGCGAGTAGCGGGCATGATCGCAAGAAGGGAGGAAGTGAGAGGAAGGGGGAGTCGTCAAGGTTTGGTTTTTCGCGCGACGCTCGTGTCTATTTGTTGTCCCGTGGAAAGTTGTTTACAACTCGGGCGCTTTCTAATAGTGACTTCCTTCACTTATTTATTTCCAGCTGGATCAGGACGCCCGCACTCTAGTGTTGTGGCCTCTGCGCGTGGTTGCTCAACATGGATCGATATCACGAGAACATACAGATCGGTTATATCTCGATCCCAATAGCTGGACCATCAGCGACCTCCGCCATATTCGGTGAAGTTTTGATTTTGGCATGTCCCGGGACCCGCGGATCCTCTTCTATCCTCTTTCATGTTTTCCAACTTTATGCCACGTGAATGGAAGGGACCGTATAAACGCATGGCAGATCCTTCGAAAAAGGGACCATTCCGAGTCCCGACTAACGTGAAGCCATCCGAGTGATCCCACAGCATCCCACATATCTAGTTATCTGAAACATTGAGATTTTAACACTGAACACTTTGGACCAATAGGTTGAACTACTGATAATTGCGCAGGTTAGCAGCCTTTCATATGTCGAGGACATACACATACACCTGTGCTTACATACCAATAAATTCCCGTCCATCGAACAGAACGAAAAGCGATGGTGTTTAGGCGCATGCTTCATTGCATTGGGATCTTGATCTGTGAACGCATGCAATGGGTTATGGCGCGAATATCTCCTCCGTAATATTAGTTTCCATTCTCAACAAGCCTTGGTCCGATTCGGCCGATTGAACGTGGTCGAGGATTTTTGTCGATGGAAAGGTGGAGATCAAGATCCAATATAAACTTTATCAACTCCCGGTCCTGGCAACGAAAAGAAGTTAGAAAAGAAGCCGATCATGCTCAAGTTTCACTGCTATTGGGGAAGGTGTGTGGCTTGGATAAAGGGGAGTTGGTTATGAACTTGTTCCTCGCCCAAATAATAATTGTCAGATTTGAATATGTATGGAGAACAAGATTTTATGAATGTTAGCCAACAAAATTGAACAATATTACATTGACTGCCGCATCTATTGCAGGAACAAAGATTATTGATTATCATGGACCAATTGCTGATGCATAATCAACGGACTCTTTACGTATATTTGTAAAACGGGAGCACACCTTTGTTTCTGGCCAGCCCAAATACGTATTCAACCCAATCATCCCACTTGCGCATCCTCACCATTCCGTGCTTAAATATACAATCCCATCGGTTCCTCCTTGTCATCGTTGTTACCTGCCCTCATCCAGAAGGGGATCGCTGATATAAAACGCGAATCTGTGTGCTGATTTCCATGAACGAGCTTGTCGTGGAGATGGGGAACTGCGGGACGGAATGAATGAATTCTATGGGTCTAAGAAAGACCGTGTAAACAAGCAAATTTGATCGTACTTCAGGATGGATTGAAAAACACTATCACATGGAGCTGGAGAAAATTGTGTGGAACGGGTAAGCGCTGGGTAACCCCAAACCAGGACAGATGACACAACCTCTGTCGCGGCGGAGGGCTTTGGAAGTTGTTTGGAAGCCGAGGCCGTCGCTTTTCTAAGGTGAATAATGTCAAAGCCTGAGAGCATTTATGATTTGGGTAGGATACGCGATGCATTACATAATGTGTGCCATTTGTCTCCCTTAAACCAACCTATCCATGGGAGCTGGGCAATCCACTTCTCATTCTCACCCACCCATCCGCGGCCTGCACGTACTTAGAGTCACCCCATCTTCACCTGCTTTCCAGGCAAATATTGAAGCCTTCTTTGACTTCGTGGTTGGGTTTGAAGGTGATTCACTGTCATCAGACAAGGAGATCGACGCGTCGGAGCTCGAGCAGATAGTTGAAAGCCATGAGAACCGCACGCTGAACTTATTGGTGTGGAATAGCAAAAGTCAGAAAACCAGAGGTAGGCAATGTCCGGTCATTCATATACGATTATAATTACCAATGGCTAATTGCACCCAAAAAGTCGTCCCAATAATACCCTCGCGTGTATGGTCCCAGCGAAACAATGAACCACAGAAATCCCCCTCCAATGCCCAACCATCTTTGCTCGGGCTTAGTATGCGCCTGTGCCAACCCGAAACTGCATCGGACAATGTGTGGCATGTGCTCGATGTACTCGAAGGAAGCCCTGCAGAAAGTGCTGGTCTGGTTCCCATGGGCGATTGGATTTTAGGTCGCGTCTCTCTCTTCATACTTTTGCCGAATTATCTAACCTTCGTATAGGGTGGTCTGGGGGGGTTCTAAGCGCCGAAAATGACTTCTACGACCTTGTTGAAGCAGTACGTCGCGTGTCTACCCTTTGGCGCGACATCTTTTAACGAAGCTGCAGCATGTGGACAAGCCATTGAGGGTATATGTGTATTCATATGATTTCGAGTTGGTTTCTTCCTACCATTGTTTCATTATCCTTCTGACACTTCATTAGCACCCTCAGAGAGGTTGTTTTGATCCCGAATAGGCACTGGGGCGGAGAAGGTCTTTTAGGTTGTATATTTGGGTGTGTTATATTTTCGGTCACTATTTTTCAATCGATTGAGCCCCCTTATCATTAGCTTTGGACTACTGCACAGGATACCTGCTCAACCCGAAGACCGGGCACCAGGAACGCTCCCCGCTGAACTGCAGGAGCAAGGCGATGAGTATGGCGGCCAGGACCTATTCGTACCCGCAGATGTGGAAATAGGTGGTGGGCAGCATAGTCCATCGCAGCTCGCAGAGTGGCGGCAGCAAGAACAGGAACAATGGAATCGTGAAGTGCTAGCCAGATCGTCCCACACACAACCCACTCAAACCTCTTCACCGGGTGCTGTGCATGACCACCACGCCCATGATCCCCTTTCGAGATCCCACCCCACCTCACGAGCTGTTAGCTCTAGACTGAGTGATTTTTCAACCTCTACACCGACCCGCAATTCCCTTGGAAACTCTGTGAATGGTGATTTGTCAGCGCAATCTTGATCCTCTTTCGCAATCTTTGGCTTGAAACGCCGACCACCATCTTTAACGCCTTCGCTTTCGGACCACTCCCCTCAGTTACTAGGCTTAAATGGTTACGTGAACTCTCGGACCCCAGATCCTCCGTCGCTGAAGTGGAAAATGAACTTGAGGACGAGGAAGCTAGCGTCGCTGGAATAGAAGACGCATCCCGGGGATCACTCACGAGCGTTTGTAACCCGGTATATCGGACGAACAACATTCTGACTTGTAAAATGGGAATATATGGCATTAAGTTACGCACTGTACTCGGCAAGACCCACAGGAGGTGAAATTTTTTCAACAATATACATTACATGTAGGTGATATGGTTGGGACCCTTGAGCGGACAACCGATGGATGTTTCCTTACCTGCATAGATCCCCAGCCTGTGAAATGACCATCTACCTTCTCGCCTCTTGGTCTATTCCGCCCCTTTATGATCTTCGACTGTCGATTTCAATCTTAACTCCCAATATCCCAGATCCTGCGTCAAGCACGCATCGGCCGATCAGTCGACAACCATCGTCGGAAAATCTGCGGAGGTTACGAGGTCTGGTACGATTTTTTATACAGTCTGTTCACAGGAAACCAGATGCACGACAGCTATTGAAGCTGAATGCAATGATCCCCCGTTGAAAAATTGATAGAATTCCAACTCCATCAAAGCTGTTCACCTTCCAGCATTATTTCGCTTGAAGGTGGACGTCTGCAAGGTATATCTATCAAGGACAACTTGTTTGGAGACGCTACCAACGCGCTCCGATCTCAAGTTTATTTGCGTTCCTTCCTGCCCCATTTACTGCATTCGGCGGCACTACTTCTGGGTTCCATATGGTTGTTGGACTTTGGAGCATCGCCCAGGCCTTATCTCCACCAGCAGGTCTTTTCTTCTGTAAACTAGCCGATGTACTAATGGTCCATGGATATGGCCTCACAGCCGATAGCGATCGTTACTCCCAAGATATAAGGACGCTCAACAAACAGGAACTCTATTTACATCGACTCTGGACACCTAATACAGATCGAGAATCCCAGAACTGGCACTGTGAAACTCACTTTGGCTGAAAGTCAACTTGTGGTAGGTTGAATTTCAACTTTCAACCCACTGTAGGATACATATAGGATGAATTAAATCAACCTAATTTTTAGGATGAAAACCATCCTAGCCCGATCCATCCTACCACAGGATGATTTTCAGCTGCTTTGGGTTAGCAAGCCATTCAACCTATCAGTCAGCCCAAGTTACAGTGCCTTGCATATCAAAATGCACACCGCGTTTTTTGAAAGTTGTTTGGTTGTGCTCCCACGTGACATGTCCAGCGCTGTTGGGGACAAGATCCGTACATCGCTCAAGCCAGACAAGAGCCACCCGCATGCAGGTGGAGCTTCCGAGTTTAATGCAAGGTGTAGTTTGGCGCAACGGGGTGAAGGAGAGCATGGGGCCCTCCCAGGGCGATGAGGGCGACGACCACTGAGGGTGGAAATGTCACGTGGATATGCAACCAAGAAATTTTGATGTGCATTTTGATATGCAAGGCACTGTAACGAGATCCCCAGTAATTTGGGTTTTCCCATCAATGGGTATTGTGTCGGAAAGAAGAATTAAAGAAGGGAAGAATCAAAGAGACCCACAGGAGACCTCAACCAACAATTTGAGGGTCAAATAAGCTGGTTAAATGACATTAAACACTACCATGAAATTGTCACAATTTTTTTTCTTGCGCGCGGTTTCTCCAGTTTTGAGGGGTGAGATCTGAGACCGCAGTCTGATGCTGAGTCCTTCAAAATGCAAACGTTTCGGGCTCACTTCTTGCTCCCGGATTCTGAATTTCTACTATTTTCCTCTTTGAGATGATTTTTATCCCATAGAATATTTTCAGATTTTCTCCCGAACGGTGAAAGTTGCAATGCAGGCAACAAGGATGAGCATGAGAATGAGAATGATGTATTAGCTAACTACGTTACATAAGTAACTCAGGTAACCGTAGCAACCGTACGTTACATAAGTAACTCAGGTAACCGTAGCGACCTCGTTAGCTATTGAATGAGCGACTGGATACGGGCAGATCACGTGGCTGCATAGCCACGAGTTATCTGCCATTATCTGGCATCGCTAAATTACAACACCCCCATGACTTATTAACAGGCAAAAATTTAGAAGCAGCCCACCTATACATATATTATAACTTACAAAGGGGGAGAATCACTGCAAGTTCCATAAATACGGTAATACGGGCAAGTCGTTACCCGGAGTTTGCCGGGCATTTATCGGCTGGCAGGTAGATAGTGCATTGATTAGTAAACCATTGAGGGGCACTTGCCGTGGCCGGCAGGCACGAGGTAGATAAACACTGATACGTGCCAAAACCGCTCTTCAGAAGATGGTAATCACCAATAGCGCTGGCGTCTTAACCCCTCACTCATAGATCCAGTACTGCCCACAAGCCCAATTTCTAAGGATGCCAGGGAATTCTAAAGGTCATGTAAATGTTTCTAAGCCGTCTTGTGTTCAAGACCCTCAACTCATCAATTCAACCTTCAGCCGCAAACCTCCCAAAGTCAACCCTCTAGCAGAATACCAACACACTTCTCCATTCCCTCGACCCCGCCGTCGGCCACAACGAACACCTCACCTTCAGCTCAACGAGGCCTGCTGGATCAACAGCCTACCAATGCACAATTTCAACACGCCGCAGATGTCGATGTCAATGGCGGAAGATTTACTAATGCAAGTGGAAATGTCTTGAACAATGTCGACGTCGGCGTCACCCTCAATCTTACCAAACGTATGGCAAGGTTTAAAATGTGTCGTTTACCTCGAACTTACTCATGAGGCCTAGAAATAGAAAACGGACACGAACCTCCGGAATCATCTTTCATGGAACAAGTCCGCAGCCTTCTGCTCACTTTGAGTGTTAGCTAATCTGTAATATATCCAGGATGAACAGGCCTCGAATGGGGGGGTAATCACTGAATCGAAGTCGATGATTAGCGAAGATGGAGAGACTGCAACTCTTGGAACCGTGAGTGCGGCATCGCGGTAGAGAATATCAGGGAATTTACTCCCCATTTTACACAGATCGTAACTTCTCGAAGCCGTTTCCCATATGAGATTTATGCAACTCTTCTTGCACCAAAGAGATCCGGTTGGGCCCTTTGGATACCAGAGCCAAACAACAATCTCCCATTCCCATACCGAAAAAAAGGCGTACAAATCGGGGATGTAGGCATCCTCCGGCCAGATGGAAGCTTCTCATTCATTTTCAACATCTGCGTTCCACGCGACGACCCGATCAATCCACCATTGCTTCCTGAGGAATTCGTCCCAATCCACCCTCCGATAGATCCAATCGACATCCATAGGTTTGCCGCCTTCAAAGCAGGCAGCTACCTTACCAGTACTTCGGTCGAGAAAATTGAAGATGATGCCATCTCCCCGTAAGATATTTCCCTTCAAATGAAAATATATTCCTGATAATGAATCCTTAAAGGACACTCTCCTTTCGATCTTCAGGGTCCGAAGGCGCCATTCTAACGATGCCAGAAGGTGCGATATCTGAAGACCTCGAGAACTTGCGAGGATTTCGGGAATACGCTTCTGCGAACGTCAAGATGTGGTATAAATATATCATCGGAACTCGGGGACGCGAGGCAAAGAACGGCGACATTCGGCTTGTAGTTGGCTACGACAAAGCGACCTCTTGGGGGGTGGCCTCTATGCCCCACACGGGCAAGCACAGCAAGCTCAAATTCAAACCCCTCGACGCACAAGTATCTGGCTCTGGCAGCCGTGGTTACACTTGGGAACACTCTGGGACGGCAGACGTGAGGAACG
>Ga0307517_10008549_pt1 | contig 14664 bp, 8 predicted proteins | sample 23_EM_MG_FD_194515 | JGI IMG/M metagenome (GOLD analysis project Ga0307517, IMG submission 194515) | Populus trichocarpa ectomycorrhiza microbial communities from riparian zone in the Pacific Northwest, United States - 23_EM | ecosystem: Host-associated > Plants > Roots > Unclassified | place... | reverse complement strand
AAATGATGACATATATATATATATATAATAATGAAGCCAGGAATCACAATCAGATAGGTTTGCAGTACGTACATCTTTTCCTATTCATGTTTTCATGCCTAAATAAAGAGACCAAAATCATCCCTCCAAGCTAACTACAGCTTAGCTCTAATCAACGGCATGCACAATATTAGAGCCAGACATGCTTTTAAGCATCAGTAACCCCATTAAGATGGAAAAAGGGAAAAGAAGAAGAAGCACCATTTATGATTTATATACTTTAAATAATAATCGCTGCAAAGATAGCCTGGTTATACTGCTTGAGCAGAGTTGCATCCCCGACATTCACCACTCATAATCAGTGAATCATCTATGTCTTCTTGTTGTCAACAACTTCTATAATGTGTCTGGTGAAGTCACTCCATGTGAAATGTGTTGGGTTGTTTAGCTTGTGCAAGCATCTGAACAACTTCTCTCATTGTTGGCCTCTCCACACTTTGTTCTTGAACACACAACATTGCCACAAAAAAGACTTGCATTGCTTCAATTAATGGAATATCAGTCAGCCTTTGATCCAGAATCTTAACCACCCCCTCTTTGCTTGACTTGGTCTGTGTCTTTGTCCATTGAACAATGTCTAGCCCTTCTTCTCCGAAGTCGCCAACTGGCCTTCTGCCTGTGATTAACTCTAATAGTACCACTCCAAAACTGTAGACATCGCTTTTTTCATCCACTTTCAAGGTGTATGCGTATTCTGTTACAAGAAATTCCTTAGTCCTAAGCTTCAAAGTAATAGTCTTGAAGAAAATGTGATAGAATAGAAATGTTTATTTAAAAGAGGGTAACCAATGCCATGCACTACTGTTTGTTTAAGTGAATCTCTGTGACATGCACTGTTGTTTTGCACAGAAAAAGATGTGGTGTTCAACTCATCTCCCAAGGCAAAGCAACTACTTGTGTATGTTAAAAAAGAAAAGGCAGTTTGCGCTTTATAACTGTGTTGTATAGACATGTTTCTCTTTTTTGGGGTTTAGGGAAAGTAAAGGTTAGATAGATCCGAATCAGGATCCTCAAGGAGGTTTTGCTTGGAATTTGGATTTATGCTGATTTTGCTGTTGCTCCTATTTCTGGGTTTGGTCAAAAAGGGCAAGCTAGTTATTGGCAAGAGTGAAGGTTGGTTTATGGTTTCTAATACAAAAGCTCACACAAAATACTAGTAGTGTGGGTTAAAGGCTTAAAGCAAGATGAAAAGTAAAAGGGAGAATTTTCATCTGTGTTAGTGGAGCCTTCACCATTCTGGACTCCACATGGTACTCTGCCTTGCTACTTCGGTCCAAGGAAAAGTACACTAGTTCTTATCGCAGATCTAAAATGAGAACTAACAAAAATGGACAGACTCTACATTTTTATTTGCCACTCGAACACAGAAATGAGCACCATAATTAGTTTTTTAAAACAATGATTAAACCAGATTATTGGGGGCGTTAATCATGACATCAAGTCAAAGGAAAATGCGAGAGATGCTTTACTTAGTGGCTAAATGAAGAATCTATGTCATGTCAACATAGACAAAAGGTCTCAGGTTCCAAGGGCCAATTCATTTGGCTGAAAATAAAATTACTGTATGTGATCTTCCAGTTGATTTTGTTTTAGGTTATTTTGAAAATATAGGCAAAGGGGGTACCTGGAGCAATGTAGCCATAAGAGCCAGCAATTGCAGACATGCATTCTGAATTTCCAGTGTCTCGTAAGAACTTGGCAAGACCAAAATCTGCTACATGAGCCTCAAAATCTGAGTTGAGCAGGATGTTATTGGACTTGACATCCCGGTGGATGATTAGAGGGGAACAGTCATGGTGCAAGTAGCATAGGCCTTTTGCAGCTTCAATAGCAATTTTCAGCCTGGTATCCCACTTGAGAAAACCACCTCTCTTCCCATGCAGAACTTCACCTAGGCTTCCATTTGGCATGTACTCGTATACAAGTAAATTGGACTCTTTATTGGAACAAAATGCCAACAACCTCACTATATTCCTGTGTCGAATTTGGCCTAATGTTTGCACTTCAGCAGATAGGCCATTATCATGAGACGAGCCTTTGCTTATTCCCAACAACTTCTTGACTGCTACTGGTTCTCCGGTAGCCATTAAACCTCTGTAGACAGTGCCAGCGCCACCTCTCCCTATGATGTTGTTTTCCTTGATGCATTCCAATATGTCTTCGCTTCCAAATCCCAGCTTCTGAAATGCTGTGAGCTTCCAGGAATTTGAATTTCTTCGGATCTTTCGGGTCTTGATAATTGCCAAAGCCGCAAATACCAAAGAGCATACTAAAAGTCCCAGAGCAAAAAGAAGCTTGAATTTTCCATGGACCTGAGACCTGGAGCTATTTTGGTCGTGGAGTTGTAATGGAGACATGGATGAATAGTTGCATGGGTTTAAGTAAGAACCACAAAGTTGAGGGTTACCGATAAATGATGTGGAGTTGAAGAATGAATATTGTCCAAATTCAGGTATGGAACCAGAGAAGTTGTTGTGAGAAAAATCTGCCGAGGTTAGACTTTTCATGGACCCAATTTCCTTGGGTAGACTTTGGTTCAAATGGTTCCAGGATATATTAAGGTAATTTAATATGTGAATTTGTGTGATATGAACTGGAATCGGGCCTGAGAGTTGGTTCTGACTCAAATCTAAGTAAGTCAAGGTAGGACAATCGCCAATTTCAGAGGGGATATTCCCAGACAAGTTGTTTCTACTCATATCCAATGTAAGGACATTTTTCAACTGACCTATTTGAGGTGGAATTTCCCCTGTGAATCGGTTTCCACTGAGCAGAAGCATCTGCAAGTTGGAGAAATTGCCGATGGATGCAGGAAGCGGCCCAGATAAGTGATTATCTGCAAGATTCATCTGCTCAAGTTTAGATGGTATCTTGCTTGTTTGTTGTGGAACCTGTTCACTCAGATAATTGTTCTGCAGCTCCATGAGTGACAGTTCCGGCAAGTAAAGGAAACCACTTGGAATTGATCCAGTCAGATAATTCTGCCCCAACCGAACTCTCCTGAGAGAGTCACAATGGCCAAGATCATCAGGCAGAGGACCGAACAAAAAGTTGATGCGCAGGATTAGAATCTGCAGCTTCTTTCCTAAGCAGAGAGATTTAGGGACTAATCCAGTAAGCTTATTGCTTGACAGATCGAGTTCAATTAATCTGCCATTTTCTCCCAGCTTAGCAGGAATGACTCCGGTGAAATTATTGTGCCAAAGCTTCAGGACTTCCAGCTCAGGTAGCTCCGCAATGAAATGAGGGATCTGCCCATGTAACTTGTTAAGAAACAAATTCAATAAGGTGAGACGATGAAGACCGGAAAACTCTAGTGGGATATCTCCTGTTAGCGCGTTGTTTGAGAGATCAAGAGATTTGATGCTGCTCAGGTTGCCCAGTTCGGGAGGGATCGGACCGGTGAGCTCATTTGTTTGCAAGAAGAGGGTATCTAACTTGTTGAGGTTTCCCAATTCAGGCGGTATCAGTCCACGTAAGCTACAATTTGCAAGGTCTAGATGAACCAGATTGATCAGCTTGCCAAACTCAGGTGGGATTCCTCCATCGAACTCATTGTAATACCCCAAGTAGAGCTGCTCAAGATTAGTAAGATTACCAAGCTCGCGAGGTATTAAACCACGCAAATCATTTCCCTTCAATGAGAGATAATTCAGCTGTTGCATGCTTCCATAGCTTGGAGGGATAGTCCCCTGAAAGTAATTCCCGCCAAAATCCAAGTGCTTGAGCTTGGCAAGTTGGGTGACACCTAATGGTAGCGTACCATTGAGATTGTTGTTATAACCATCCAGCACTTGAAGTTCTTTCAACTGAGAAAACTCCCAGTCCAGCTGTCCACTGAACAGATTGTTGGATATGTTGAGGAACTGAAGCCTTATAAGCCTATGAATTTCTCGTGGGAACCCATCAGAGAAGCTGTTTCCTTGCAGCGAAAGATTGACAAGGCTTCGAAGCTCAGTGATCGCTGGTGATAGAGTGCCAGAGATGTTTGAATTGGATATATCAATAGCAACCACTGATCTATTCTTGTCGTCGCATTGGATGCCAGTCCAAGAGCAAAGAAGCGGGTAGTTGGACACATTCCAGCTATCAAATGAAGGATCATATGACTCGAAAGATTGTCTGACAGAAACCAGGATTGAAGCTTGTCTTTCGAGATAGATATTATGTGAAGAAAGTGATTGGCTGGGATTGATCAGGAAAAAAAGGAGTAGAGAAGAGAAGAAGGCGAGCTTCACATTAGAAGCAGCCATGCTAGTAGTTTTGGTGGTTTAGAGAGAAAAAATAAAAATGGGTTCTAGAGAACCGAATATCCTATTTATCAGATTGAGAGAAAAAATTAAAAAAAGTGTCCATCTCATAAAATATGAAAATTAACTGAGGCTATACAACACAGAGATAGAGGTGTGCGTGTGGCAGAGTGAGGGGGAAGAGGTCTGATGAAACTAAAGGCAAAGTTGTTTGTTGCACATTAACAGCATCCAAGGTCATCTTTCTCTTTGGCTCAGCATTTTTTTTGGTTCCATCTTTTGCTTTTAAAAAAAGAAAAGCAAAAGCAAATGTTTGCATAAAGATGTGTAGCAAGCAGGCCGTTTCATCAACCATTATTTGAATCTTCCGTTGCTTTTCAACACCAACTTACTCATCTGCCCTTGCTTTAACTTTTCTTAGAATAGAATCCATTTGTACACATGTACAGATTTGACGCGATTGAAGATTTAAAGCAGCAAAAATATTGCTTTATATATATATATATATATATATATATATGGGAGCTATACATGTCGATCAATATTTCCTGATATATATATATGCACTCAGCACTTAATTTGTAAGTTGACTTGAAGGTTAAAGAAGTAGAACACCAACTTAGCAGGAGTAGCTTAATTTTATGATGTTTTTACTTGGACATATTTCTAACTTGAAGTCATTTAAACTTATTCTTGCTACAAGTTTTTTTTTTTTTAAATCAACTCTTAAATTATAATTCAAAGTTAAAAATCATTTTTCATAGATTACACCAAATAATCTCTTAGTTCTCGAACCTTTGTTTGAATAATAAGTTTTCAACTCTTAGTACGAGTAGTTCTTATCCAGCTTCGAACCAATAATCTAGTGTTATTATGTCAACTTTCTGCTCCTTGTTTGCCATCCATGGCTTTCATCACCCTGCAAAGATAAAAGAATTGTAAAAAAAAATCGCATTGCACCAAGTTGACAAACTATTGATCGTAATTATCAATAATGGGTGGTATATATGATGCAGCATCTTCTTAGTTAGCTATAGCCTACGCTAGCTGGTGTTTCTTTACCACCACTTAATTAATTGCCAACTACAAGAACGCATCTAAAGTTTTATTTTAATAATCAAGGCCTGATGACGAAGAACTAGCAGCAGAGATAAAGCCCAGCAGCGTTGATCATATTTGATAGTAATTTTTTTTGCCTCTTCTATCACCCTAGCACACCTAAGATTTCATCAGGTTTTAATTTACTCAATCACAAGCTTTGGATTGCGAGAAGAAATATATATATATATATATGCAAACACATGAACAATATTCTTCCATCGGTGATGATTCCAAGCTTGCTAATGCTGCTGACTCCGTTAATCATTAGTTGGAACAGTGGCTAACTTTGTTCTTCTCCACTTTTCCTCGACAGGGGGCGCCGAACCAATGCTTGATTGCTCATTCCTTTTCTTTGCAAGCAAGGGAAGTATTTGGTACAGTCATGGATTCTTATCAAGTATTACTAAGGACGCTGCCATTGGACATATACAGTGCCTATCCGCTCATCAATGAAATTAATCCGATTAACATTCTCTATCCCATAGGAATAATGTAATCAACTTAGGGCACGAAGATAAATCTTCAAACTTGGTTTCTTTCGAGGTGGATGTGTGTGAACAAATATTGGTCTCTTTCGTTAACATGTTGTTTGCATAGGAAAAAGAACGTAGTGGGCACTGCCCCACCCCCCACTTTAGACCGCAGCATATAACAAAGTGAAAGCAACTCCATGGGTTGGTTGATTTTAGAGATTCATCACACTTTTAAGCTCTCTCTCTCTTGGTGGCCCTGCTGGAATCTACACTTGCTTGGTCAATCAGTTATTTGGACTGTTTCTAAAGCCAGCATTAGTTTTAAAAAGGTACATCCATGCATGTGGATTGGTGATCACAATGGCTATACGGTCAGCTTTTTTATATTTATATCTTATTTATCAATAAAATATACCTAAATATTCCTATTTTATTCATCGAATAACTATATAGATATCATTGTAAAACTATTATTTATTATTAAAAAAATAAATAGTAATATATATATGTATAGAAATGAATTGAAAAACATCATAATATTTACGAAATTACCAAATTATAAATGGAATTAAAGATATAAGGATTTAAAATACACTTTTTGAAACATGAGAGCTAATAATTAGTTTTGATAATCTGTGACCAAAAGTTATAATTAACTCGAGCAAAAAAATCATGAGGTCATTACTAGAAAATTGAAAACTAATGATAAAATATTTGATCACAAAATCCGTAAATTTCATCACAAATAATCTCTTGCAATGGAATTTGTGATTGAATATTTCCATCACAATAACCTTTGCCGCTAAATATATATAGTTTGTGATTGATTTGCACCAGAAACTTTAATTGTTGCTAATTTTCATCGAAAATAAGATTAATAAAAACATTAAAAATGGTCGAGAAAATCAAATTTTGAATTCCGATTGCAATTCTAGCAAAAATATAAAAAAAAATAGTAATTTATTTATTTCATTGATTATATAATAAAATTTTAAAAATACATCATAATAAATTTAAGTATTTAAACATAAATATCAAATTAAATGTAATTAATTTCAAGACTACAATCATTATCCCATCATAAAAAAACCACAATATTGTATAACAAAAAAAAACATAACTCTCCACAAAAAAAAAAAATAGTAATTATATATGTAATTTGGTATCTAATTACTCATCGTAACTTTGTAACTTTACCCAACAAGATTCACAAATTTGCAATAAACTTTAATTTCATTTATCATCATCATTCAATCTAAAATAACACAACTTATCTAATTAATTAGCATAATTACTCATCATACATTAAATAAAAAACACCTGCAAAATTATGTAAAAAAAAAATTGAACAAACTAATTCTAGGGAGACAAGTGAAAAAAAAATATAAATATTAAAGAAAATATATAGTTGATGGAGAAACTGATGAAGGGGAGTTGTTGCTGAACATGGGAGGTCGTTGACGGTGACTTGGTGGTCCTTTTAAAGATGGTGACCTGAGAGGATAAGATTAGATAAAAAGGATTTTGTATATGAGAGAGGAGAGGAGATAAGAGAAAGATATATTGAGGTTGAGAACGCAGGAGCTGCCTGGATATAAATAGAACTTTGTGGTGGAATTGCGACATAAAATTACAAGGGGGGCGAAGATTTATAAGGAGGAAAGTGAGATTTTAAATTCGGCGACTAAATTGTGATGGAATTAATCCCAATTCCATAATTTTTTTATAAAATTAGTGGCAAAATCGCGATACAAAACTAGAAATGAAAAAACAAATGAGGAAAACGAAGATTTAACTTGCTAGATGCTAGCTACGGAGGCACGAGGCTCATAATTGGAATTCAAATTCTAAGTATCAATCTAAAAGTCTAGTTTCTTAATTAATAGGTGTATATTTTTTAAAATTCTAGGTGCTACAAGCAGAGAAAACAAAATATTGCGAAACCCTAATATAGAAACCAATGGAGATTTTAGGTTGGTGAAAGAAGCTAAGCCCTAGCTAGATGCTCTGAAAGAAAAGGGAAAATAATACATATAGCTAGGTGCTACGGAGGCACGATCGAGGCTCATAATTGGAGTTCATGAGTTGAGTTTATCTGAACAGAAGACAATAGCTATAATTATAATGGACCAGGAAGCTACCAATATGTATTAAAGCATATAAAAAAGAAGCTGGAAAAATAATAATAAATTACGATCATTCAACTTCCTCAGCAAATAACTTTTTCTCCGAGCCCACATTTTGGCTGCTTGTTTCCATCCTTCAATACATACTGATGGTGCTGGTTTCATCATCAATGGAATCTTCCCACTCCCTGGTCCCTTTTAGCCGTAGAGAGACCGTTCCTTCACTGAGAAAAGTTATAATTATTTGACTCAGTATTGTCTTTGATTTTGCACGATAATTATTGTACTTTTAATTAAAACAATTTTATTTTTATTTTATTTTTGCTAAGAAACACTTGTGGAGGAGCAATCATGTCCGATTCCTTGTTACTGTTCAAGCTAGCATAATTATGTGATTGGTGGTGTTGCAATTATTATTACTATCAATCGTTGCAATCAATTGACTATATATGTGCGTGTGTGGGCAGCCGTGCTGCCTCATATTCATAATTATTTCTTTCTTTCTTTTTTGACAAAGATATGTATTTTATTAAATTGAAATCAAGAAAGGCTTGTACGTCTAGATTTGAGATCCATCTATGGAAGAATCTCTGTATACAGCATAAAATGAGCTAACATATCACTATAAATACGTTCAAATAAAGCATTCAATAAAAGTTTTCTGACAAAAACTATAGTTCATTGATTTTTTCTCTCTCAATATTTGAAGGGAAAAGACAGCATATTTGTGTTTTTTTTCACTTGATCATGACTTTCCAACTCATTCTAACACCTTCTCTTCAAAGTGAGTTGTTCATGTATACGAACGAGAGACTTCCGATCGATCCTGTTCTAATTTCTCAATCAGATGTGTTTTTCAAGACCAAATCCCTCATGTTGGAAGGGATGGATTCATTTATGGGAATATCACTATTATTGATAATGAGAAGTTCGAATTCTACTAGCTAAAAATAAAAAAATAAAGTATTAATTTAGCGAAATCTTTTTGGATTATATTATATGTGAATTGACAGGCACAAAACACGGCAAACACACAATTTCCATCCAACTAATCAACGTCTATCTTCACTTCTGATCAACTAATTCAAATATCAATACGAACAACGTAATAATCAAGTTCTACATGATTAAGCACAATATTTAATTATTGTTGCTATTTGTCAGTAGTTTGACGCTTGGTTGTTCTATAAAGAATGGTAGCTATTGAGACACGCATATGCATGATCCTAAAATATCTTTCTTTTAGATGATCCTTTGAGTGGCATTGCATCACCAGATATATAGAAGCTGCTATTAGTCTGCTTCCTTCTATCAGAATATATATATATCTAAAAGTGGCTTTATCAATTATCATCTCCTTGTCTGTATTTAGAAGCCAATGAATATCTACGTCCAAAGTGCATGGCGAATTCTGGTTGATAGATCTTGAGGATGTTGCCGTGGGGTTCCTAACTGAGTTATCTGCTTGTATAGTCTGTAATGGCTTCTAGCTAACATTCGTTTTAATATATAACTTATATAATTATTTAATCTATAAACTTAAAACTTACACAAATTCATGTTTTGTTGTAATTATTTTTTTATCAAATAGAATAAAAATAAAAAAGTAAACTGCTAATCGTTTGGTTAAGTATTATCTGATATGATGTTAAAAAATTAATTCAACTAAAAGATTTAAAATTTTAGGTGATTTCTGTAGTCTTCTGGTGATAATCTTTTCATACGTGAAGCCCATTTGACATGACTTTGCCATTATTGTATATTGATTCTTTTTCTTGACATGATCATACACGATGATGCATGGTAGTTTTCATATATAGAGCCAGTATAGGACAGGAGGAGATATAGTATTTGTGTCGATGTCTTGTTGTTTTCCCTGGGTTCTTCTACAACTTTACCGAAAGTTTGAAGTTGATAAATTAAATGCATGAATCCTTATACTTTTTGTAGTGTAGTATCAAGTTTGTTTTGATTCCATTCAATGGGTGTTCGATGTGATTCCATGTTTTGACAGGAGCTTACTATCGTTCAGTTCTTTCTGATTTTCCTTTTCACTTTCTTTTTTTTAATTTTCCCCCGCATCTTTCTTTTCTGGAACCAAAACCAGCTGCCATGATATCCCATGAAACTCGTAAAAATTATATATATAAAAAAAAAAAGATATTAAAATTCTAGATTAATGGCACTGAGGCAACCGTGGCTGTCAATTCAATGGATGGCAAGCGTAATAAAAGAAAGATAGAAAATATATAAGGTTGATATTGGAGACTTGAGCAACATAGACTGAAATGGAGCATTGAAAAAAACAAAAACGGTAGTAATTAGGTGGTAATTGTAGTTTAACCATTTTTATTTTTTTTTTGGTTATAATTAAGGGAAACCAAATTTTGGAGGCCTAATTGAAAAGGAAGTGAACGTTAATTATAATAAATGAAAACGAAAGGGAAAACAAAGTGAGGGCATGGCTTCGAGAGATCCGTGTTGCTGTTTTCGATCTTCTAGCGTGGTTTACTAGCTATCCAATTATTTAATAATCCATTAATCAAGCACTTACTTACTTTCTCATTTTATTTTATTTTATTTTATTTTAAATCCAACTCTCCTCTTCTTCTTTAGGTTCTTTTCATTAATCTCGGCTTGAAATTTTATCGTCAGTTTTTTTGTGCTCAAGGTGTTCGACAAAATGCTCAGGGCTTACCTTAATGTACTAACAGGGCAATGAAGCACTCAAAGGATCCATTCGAGGCAGCGTATGTGGAGCAAGAAGAATCACCACCAGAATCCCCAATTGCCCAGGATGATTATGACACTCAAACTTCTAATGTTGCTGCTACTCCTGCTGATTCTCAGGGTGCTGTTGCTGTTTCTTTTGCTCAAGATGATTATGACCTTGGCGGAGGAGGCAGCGATTTTTTCCACCCCTCTGACAATCCATCTACTTCAAGGCCTATGCTGGGCTCTGCAAGAAGGGAAAGAATAAACAAGATGAGGAGGAAGAGCAAGATAACATGGATGTTGAGCTTTGGAAGTTGGCTTCTACTGCTGATCCAGATAAAATGGCCAACATGCAGTAAGTAAAGCTTTTTAGATTCATAATTTATCCTCTGTCGTCTTTAATGTGTTTGAATGTGTATTATGGGTAGACTAGCTGAGAAATAAAGAATAGTATTTAGGAATTTTCTGTTGTATGTGTTGGTCGTAAATGAGTTATCTCTTAAGTCTTTGTTTGAAGGCGCTCTTTTAATGGAGCTGATCTATTTCTAAGATGTTAGAGATAAGGAAATTGATTAAAAGGTGAGCAGGGGTGCACTGCTTGGCTTTTCTTCTTGCGCTTTCTGGGCAGGCTTGTTTCTGTTGACATTGTGATGGTATTGAAGAATTGAGAATAGCAGGACTGCAATAGTTCAGAGGCTAAGCAGTTGTGTTCGGAGTGCATTACATGGTAGAAGAGGCATGTTTTGGCTGTTGATACGAGGAAGTAAATAGTTTGGTGCATAGGCTCAACATGGTTTTGTTGAATGTTGAGTGTCTAAACTCTTTGTTTTTCACTGCCATCAGTTCCAGCTAGACTCAGATTGCCTATAAATTTTAAATATTTTAGCTTCAGCCCTTGTGCATGCTTCTCGCAAAGAGTATCATCTACAAACAATAGCCTCATCCTATAGACCTTCAAGCTTTAAGTATTTTTATGATCCTCTCTGTAAGAAAGCTTGGAGTGCAAAGCTTGGGATTACAAAAGGCTCATTTTCGCATGACATGATAGCCAGTTGCAATAGTTGTCTCAGTTACTTTTCTAGATGCTTGTTCCCAGATGACATGGGTTGGTTGTTGATTTCAGTTATTTCATCTTTTAATTATTCTATAGAGGAATTTGAGGTAGTTAAATGCTTTAGTTGAGATTTTTACAGCTACAATGATGCTTGATGCATTACTGAATTCAAACTCGATAATAATGCAGCTATAGAAGAATGTTAGTGGTTGATTTTGTAGGATCATTTTGTAAATTTTATTGGTTTTGTGGTAACAAGAATGTTGACTTCTTCAAAAAATAGAGAAGAAGAGAATAATTGATTTCACAAAAGAGAGATGTTTGTTTTCTTGTGGTACTACTAGAAATGTTCTTATGTGTTCCTAGATTGGCCACGGGAGGAGCAAGATTGGATGGTCCCCCTTTAGGCATTATTCCCAGATTGCTAGCACACTAAATTTTGTATCTTAAGTTGCATGAGATAGTAATAAGAGTGGATGTCCTAGTTCAAATCCTGTGGTAATTGCATTAATTTGAAAGGTAGGTTACTGACTTGCTGTGTTGCTATGGTAATTGCACCTATTTTAAATGAAGGTATTCTAGTTCAAATCCCATCATTGTAAAATGAAGTTTAGTAGAACAGAACAATAAGAGGAGTGAAACATCAATTGGACGTGATGTTCTTGAAACATCTGAAAAGCAAAATAGAATGTTTGATATGAAGCCTGCTAATTATTTATTCATGATAGTCAGCCAAATAAATATAAAAAAAGAGAAGAATTTGGTGTTGCCGAGAGTCAGGCCATTATCCAAATGGATGATATAAAATATCAAAAGGTACCACTTTTTAAATTGGAAAAAAAAAATGATCTTAAAGCTAGTGGTTGTTTCCTTTCCTCGGGTTCTTATTTCTTGAAAATTATGAATGATGGTAAAATATTAGGGATGCAATAAGAAATCGACTTTGTGTGGAGTTCTAGGAAACACAAAAGGAACTACTTCAAATGCCTATTGCCACCTTATCCACCTCATTTAATAATTTATAAAAAGAAGGCATTTCTTTGAACTATTGCCCTTTGTTTCTTTATTCAGGGCTATTTTAGCTCAGTTAACTGAAGAACAGATGAGTAGGTATGAATCATTCCGTAGATCTGCACTGCAAAAGACTAATATGAAAAGGGTATGTTTTCCTATTGGTTGCATCCATCCCTCTTTTTCTCATACCATTTCTTTTGTTTTATCCCTTTTCCTTGGAATTTATTTTTTTGATTTGGCACATGGTCATTTCTTCTCACCTACCTCCTGTTGGCTGATACATGCAAGTTGAATATTGTCTCTGTCGTGGGGAATAAGTTGCTAGAAGATCCTTTGGGCATACACCCTAGTTGCTGCATTTGTTAATTACATCCACTCAGCCTTCTTGAGAGGCATCATTCATGCCATTATTTTTTGCACAAGTTGATTCTGCTACATTTGTTAATTACTTCCACTCAGCCTTCTTGAGATGCATCATTCATGTCATTAATTTGTGCGCAAGTTGATTCTTTATTCTTTGATGTTAACCTGAAATCTTTACTTTTCTCTCATGGTGGGAATGCAGTTGTTGGTGAGCATCACTTGAAGCCAGAAAATTTATTTACCGATTGTGGTTTGTGGTATTGCAAAAATGTTTGTTGGTGAACTTGTTGAAACAGGTACGCGTAGTCAATGTTTTCTGTAAATTTCTTTTGCAGAATAGAAATGCTTGTCACTCATTTCTATAAGAAAGGAAGAAAGTGGTGTTTCTATGGCCATGCTACAAGTAACGTGATGACTGGCCTGTGGCAAACACTTTGAAGTTACCCCTTTTTTTTAACTGCATGATGCTATGCTTGACTAGACTGGACTAAAGTTCGTATATAGGTACTTGAATAACTCTGCCTCGTTTGTGTTTCTTTTATATGGCTTACAGCTAGACTTGTAATGAAGGAGAGGAAGGAATCGGGGCCAACCAGGCCTTGCCACAGTAGAGAAGCATATAGAAGACTGAAGCTTGAAGGCAAAGTACCGAAGAGATCAGTTACCAAGGCTCTTTCGGTAGATGGAACCCAGGCGCATATTTGGTGGTTGCTTGCTCGAGGTTTCTGAAATCGAACTGTTTACACGTTACAAATTACTTAATCTTGCATGCTAATCTTGTTTTTATGCATTTGCATATAACCAACTGCTTACAATGTGATGCATATTGATCAAATAGCCTTGAGTTTATTGGTGGAAATAGTATAGTTTGAAGAATTGTTAGTGTCATCTGCTACTCTGAAATCATGTGTCATCTACAGCTTTTAAAAAAAAAAAAAAGTAGTCAAGGCAATTTTTAAGAAGTTATTTTAAATTTTGAATTTAAAAAAAAATCAATATAGGATTCCTTGTCAATAGCAGCATAATGGAGTTTTTTAACCTATCTTGGGAGAGAGTTTGATAGGGTCAGAGCAGACCTATAAATAATTTAGCAAAGTTTATATTGGATGCTGAATAGTGTGGTAATTTGAGTTTCACTTGATTACTGTAACTTGTGTTCTTTTTTTGCCATTTAATAAGTTGTTGTTTTTCTCTATGTTTATTGAAAAAAAATAATTACAATATCAAACGGGACCTTATAATAAAAAAAAAAAATATATATATATATATATATATATATAGTACATAGTATTGTATCATTTTTTCGTTGAGAATATGTTACATTGGATTTTTTATTACACATGCATAGTTCCATATCCATTGACAATGAATCATTCCTTGCTATCAATTGCCTTTATCAATTTCTTTTGATAGTTCAACTCGTATGTACAAATTTCATGGACTACAACAACTTTGCTTTGAAGAAATTAGACAAAATTTCACGACCACTAACATTTCTAGTCTAATATGTATATTTATGCACTAAAATG